>WNFT01000503.1_pt1 | contig 32154 bp, 25 predicted proteins | sample 5400191 | NCBI WGS metagenome assembly WNFT01 (sample SAMN13153359, study PRJNA577476) | soil metagenome | isolation source: 80 cm saprolite under Madrone tree | place: USA:California | collected 2016-06-14 | reverse complement strand
GCTCCCACCAGCACTGAGGCTAGACGGGGGGAGGGGCCGCAGGGTGTGGGCATGAGGACCCTGCCCGACCTGCTCCCGCTCTTCCCCCTCCCCAACATCGTTCTCTTCCCGCAGATGCCGCTGCCCCTCCACGTCTTCGAGCCGCGCTATCGCAAGATGGTGGGGGACGTGCTCGACAGCCACCAGACGATCGGGATGTCGCTCCTGCAGCCGGGCTGGGAGCCTCACTACCAGGGACGGCCGGCCATCTACCCGATCGGCTGCGCCGGCCTCATCGAGCAGAGCGAGCCCCTCGATCAGGGCCGGTACAACATCCTCCTGCGCGGGGTGACCCGCTTCCGCATCGTCGAGGAGCACGATGGGGAGCCCTACCGCCTGGCCTCGATCGACGCCCTCGGCGACGAGCCGGGCGATCCCGCCTCCCTCGAGGAGCTGCGGCGCAAGGTGCTGGCGGCGATCGGGCGCGCCGCGGACGGCCCGGTGACCCTCGTCCTCCAGACCGAGCTGCCCAACGACCTGTTCGTGAACGCGCTCTGCCAGAGCCTGAACCTCGCTCCGATCGAGAAGCAGTCGCTGCTCGACTGCGACAGCGTGGTCGACCGCTGCGCGCGCCTGCTGGAGATCCTGGAGTTCCTGACCCTCGAGCAGACCTACGGCCGGGGCAAGACCATACATTAGACTCGGGGGCCCCACCCGCCGTCCCCTTACCTCGGGCGCACCTCGCTCATCAGTCCGAGCAGGTTGTGCTCGCCGTCGCGGAAGAAGGCCATCCAGAGCTCGTGGTCCGGCATCTTCGCGATCAGGTGGGGCTCGTCCTCGAACCGCGCGCCGCGGGCCTTCAGGGTGGCGGTGGCCTCCCGGATGTCCGCGACCTTGAAATAGATGGTCGACGCGGGGTGGTCGAGCTCGGGCTTCTCCGGCCGCGCGAGCATGAGCCGCACCCCGCCACAGTCGAAGAACGCGAGGCCGGGCGGAGCCTGGAAGAGGAGCTTCAGGCCCAGGACGTCGCGGTAGAACGCGACCGCCTTGTCGACGTCCTTGACCGAAACCGCGATCTGGCCGATTTGCGACAAGCCGAAGCCGGGCACCGGGCTCGCCATCCTTGCCTCCTGGTTGGGCCGATCATAGCCCTTCCACAGGATGAGCCGACTTTTCCGCCTCCCGCAACGTCTTACGCGGTGATGAGGCCAATCCTGCAAGGAGGATCCATGCCACGCTGGATCGTACCGGCCCTCGGGGCCTCGACCCTGCTCGCCGCCGGACTGGTGATCGCCCCCGTGGGAGCCCGGGCCGAGAAGGACGACAAGCCGGTCATCCACCGGGAAGAGGTGGTGCGGTTCGGGGGCGGCCGGCTCGGGGTGCGCATCGCCGAGGTGGGCAAGGACGACGTCGCCCGCCTGAAGCTGCCCGACGAGCGCGGGGCGCTCGTGAAGTCGGTCGAGGAGGGGAGCGCCGCCGAGAAGGCCGGGATCAAGGACGGTGACGTGATCCTCCGCTACCAGGGCGAGAACGTCCTTTCCGCGGCCCAGCTCTCCCGTCTCGTCCGGGAGACCCCGGCGGGGCGCGCCGTGAGCATCGAGGTCAGCCGGGGCGGCGCCTCCCAGAAGCTCTCGGCCACCCTCGCCGAGGGCCCCGACCGGTTCAGCTTCTTCGATCGCGACTTCGACGTGCCGATGCCTCCCATGCCGGCGATGCCCCAGATGCCCAAGATGCCGGCCATGCCCAAGATGCCGGCGCCGCCCAAGGGGCCGCATGCCTTCCGCTTCGATGGCGACGGTCCCCGGAAGTTCCTCTTCGAGCTGGGCGCGGGCCCCCGCAAGCTGGGAATCGAGTACCAGGAGATCGAGGGCCAGCTCGCCCAGTATTTCAAGGTCGGGGAGGGCCGAGGGGTGCTGGTGACTTCCGTGGACGAGGACGGGCCCGCGGGCAAGGCCGGGCTCAGGGCCGGCGACGTCGTCCTGAAGTTCGACGGGAAGTTGGTGAAGGACGGCGAGGACCTGCGCGACGCGGTTCGCCGGGCCGAGGACGGCAAAGAGGTCGCGGTGACCGTCCAGCGCGACGGCCGGTCGCTCGACCTGAAGGTCCAGCTCGCCGTCCCCGAGAAGGGCCGGACGGCGGGGGGCGTGTCGCTCTAGAGCGTCGTCACGGAATTCGTGTCGATTTGAACTAGTTCCGGAACGAGTTGAAGCGCGATCTTCGCGCTACACTCGGGCATGCCCGAGAAGCTCGCGAAGACCGACGCCGAGTGGCAGCGGCTCCTCACCCCCGAGCAGTACCGGGTGACCCGCCGCAAGGGCACCGAGCGAGCCTTCACCGGCCCCTACTGGGACCACCACGCCCAGGGGACCTACCGCTGCGTCTGCTGCGGGGCCGAGCTCTTCCCCTCGGATACCAAGTTCGACTCGGGGACGGGCTGGCCGAGCTTCCATGCTCCGGCGGGGGACGAGCAGGTCGAGACCGAGGTCGATCGCACGCTGGCCATGGAGCGGGTCGAAGTCCACTGTGCCCGCTGCCACGCCCACCTCGGACACGTCTTCCCCGACGGGCCGCCGCCCACGGGCCTGCGCTATTGCATCAACTCGGCGTCGCTCCAGTTCACGGGCGACGGCAACCCGCGGAACGACGAATCAGGGGGTCGCTAGAGGAGTCGCGGCCTGGGTCAGCTCCTCGAGGTCCAGGACGAGCAGTGTCCCGCCCACCGCGAGAGCCGGGCCGAGCAGCAGGTTGGCGAGGGGGACGATGAGCGTCACCATCCCGGCCAGGCCGAAGCCCTCGCTTTCCGCGAGCCAGCGGCGGTGCCATTCGCGCTTCTGGCGGAACGTGAGGCCGCGCCGGGTGAGCGGCGGGTCGGTGACCTGGAAGGCGAGGGCGCGCGCCCCCCAGAGCACGGCCAGGACGGGGCCCACGATCGGTATCAGGCCGAGCAGGAAGACGCCCGGGGCCGCGGCCAGGAAGTAGAACGACCCGCGCAGGGCCTGGGCCATCTCGAAGCGGAGGCCGCGCGCATGGTCGAGGTCGCGCCCGCGGACCTGCGCCTCCACCCGCCGCGAGAGCTGGTCGAGCACGGGTGAGGCGAGGACGAGGGCGATCCCCACCCCGAGGACCATCCCCGCTCCCACCGTCCCCGTCCACAGCAGCAGGCTGAAGAGGAAGCCGAGCCAGGGCGCCACCGTGCCCGGGGGAGGCGCCAGGCGCGACTCCACGGCCGGCCCCACGAACGCGCCGAGCACCATGCCCGCGATCAGGAAGACCACCACCAGGAACACCGGAAGGACGGCCAGGGGCAGGAGCCTCCGGTGGCGGAAGAGGAACGCGAAGCCGGCGGGGACGTGCCAGGCCCCGGCGGCCAGCCGGCGCAGGGAGCCGGGGATGGGGGCGAGGGGGATGGGGGCCACGGCGCCCAGCCTACCAGAGCCCCTCTCCCTTGACACCGCGACGCGGCCGCGTGGGAGAATGCCGCCGCCATGCACGACGTCCTCGGCGTCATCCTGGGCGGGGGACGGGGCACCCGGCTCTTTCCCCTCACCTCGCATCGCTCGAAGCCGGCGGTTCCCATCGGCGGGAAGTACCGGCTCATCGACATCCCGGTCAGCAACTGCCTGAACTCCGACCTCCGGCGGATCTTCGTCCTCACCCAGTACAACTCGGAGAGCCTGAACAAGCACCTCAACTCGACCTACAAGTTCGACATCTTCTCCAACGCCTTCGTCTCCGTGCTCGCGGCCGAGCAGACCGAGGACAGCCCCGACTGGTTCCAGGGGACGGCGGACGCGGTGCGCCAGAGCCTGCGCCACCTGCGCAGCCACCCCTCGCGCGACGTGCTCATCCTCTCCGGCGACCAGCTCTACCAGATGGACTTCCGGAAGATGCAGGAGACGCACCGGCGGCACGTGGCGGACGCCACGGTGGCGGTGACCCCGGTGCCCGCCGAGCAGACCGCGGGCTTCGGCATCCTCAAGATGAACCGCCAGGGGCGGATCGTGCACTTCGAGGAGAAGCCCAAGCCGGAGCGGCTGCCCGAGCTCGTCTCCGAGATCCCCGGCTACGGCCCCGGCTACCTGGCCTCCATGGGCATCTACCTCTTCAGCCGGAACGCCCTCGAGCGCTCGATCGCCGACCGCGAGCTGGTGGACTTCGGCCGCCACGTGATCCCGAAGGCTCTGGGCGAGATGCGGGTCACCGCCCATTTCTATCGGGGATACTGGGAGGACGTGGGGACGATCGGCTCCTACTTCCACGCGAACCTCGCGCTCTGCGAGCCCGTCCCCCCGTTCGATTTCTACGACGCGTCCCGGCCCGTGTACACCCACCCGCGCTTCCTGCCCGCGACCAAGGTCCAGGACTGCACCCTCAAGAGCGCCCTCATCTCGGAAGGCTCGATCCTGGTGGGGGCCGAGATCGACCAGGCCCTGGTCGGCATCCGCAGCCGCATCGGCCAGGGGGCGCGACTGCGCAACGCCCTCGTGCTCGGGGCCGACTACTACGAGACCATCGACGAGATCGAGCGGGCGAACGCGCGCGGAGTGCCCCCCCTCTGGATCGGGGCCGACACCGTGATCGAGCGCGCGATCGTCGACAAGAACGCCCGCATCGGAAGGGGGGTCCGCATCGTGAACGAGTCGGGGGCCACGGAGAAGGACGGCAACGGCCACTACATCCGCGACGGGATCGTCATCGTCCCCAAGGACGCCGTGATCGCGGACGGAACGGTGATCTGACATGGACAACCTCGGCTACTACCATCCGGCGATCGTCCACTTCGCAATCGGCCTGCTGGCGGCGGGCGTCCTGCTGCGCTGGGCGTCACTCACCCGGCGCCTGGCCTTCGCGGGGCCGGCCGCCCTCGTGCTCCTGGTCCTGGGAACGGCCGCGGCCGTGACGTCGGTGCAGACGGGGACCGCGGCCCACGGGCCGGTGGAGCGCGTCCCGGGCGCGGCCTCCGCGGTCCAGGAGCACGAGGAGTGGGGACAGCGGACGGCCAACGCGTTCCTGCTGGTCCTGCTGGTCGAGGTGGTGGCGGTGGTGCTGGCGCGGTGGGGACGGCAGGAGCCCGCCCTCATCGTCTCCGCCGTGGTCGGGCTGGTGGGCCTCGGCGCCCTCCTGTACGCCGGGCACCTCGGGGGCCGGCTCGTCTACTCCTATGCGGGCGGAGTGGGGATCCGCACCGGCGATCCCGCGGACCTCGACCGGCTGCTCGTGGCCGCGATCTACCACCGCTCGCAGGCGGACCGGAAGGCCGGACGCGGGCCGGACGGGGCCCGGCTGCTCGAGGAAGCGGTGCGCCGCTACCCGGCGGACCTCGGGATCCAGCTCCTGGTGGCGGAGTCGAAGCTCATCGACCTGAAGGACACGGCGGGGGCGGTGGAGCTGCTGAGCCGGCTCGCGGTTCCCCGGGAGGACCGCCGGCTGCGCCTGCGCCACGGCTTCCTCCTGGCGGACGCCCTGGAAGCCGCCGGGCAGAAGGACGCCGCCCGCGCCACCCTGCAGGGCCTGCGCACCGACTACCCGGACAACGAGCGGGTCAAGAAGCGGCTGGAGGCGATGAACTAAGCCTGCCGGCCCTCGTTCCGGATCTGCTCGACCTTGCGGTCCCGCTCCGAATGCAGCCGCTCCCGGTCGCGGCGGTATTCCTCCTCGAGCGGGGCCAGGGCCTCCGGATCGTCGGCCTTTCGCCGGGACTGGTTGAAGAAGATCTCGCGCTCGGCCAGCTTCGCCTCGTAGACCTTGCGCACCTCGGCGATCCTGGTCCGCTGGTCGTCGGTGAGCGGCTGCTCGCGCACCCCTTCGTCGCGGTCCTTCTTCTCGAGGCGCTGGAGGATCAGCTCGTAGGCGGTCTTGGGCTCGTCATCGGACACGACGGTTCCTCCGGGGCCTAGTCTAGCCTGGCCTCGCCTTCCCGGCCGAACGCGGAGTCCGGCCTCGTCGTATGCTAGGGGTCCCCTCCATCGCAGTTCAAGGAGATGAACCAACCCATGTGGGATAGAATCCGGGGCTTTGTGATGGCGGTCCTCGCGAGCCCGGTCCTGATGGCGGCCGATTCCGGCCCCGCGTCTGTGGGAGCGGCGCCGGAGCCCGCCCCTGCCCCCTTGCGCGATGTGGCCGCCTTCCAGGCCGCGGCCGCCCGCAACCACGCGATCCTGACCCTCCCGAGATTCGAGAAGACGCCGGCCGAGATCGAAGCCACTACCCGGGCCGCCATCGCCGATGCCACCGCGAAGCTGGACGCCCTGGCGGCCCAGGATCCCGGGAAGGCGAGCTTCGCCTCCACCGTGGCCGCGCTGGACGACATCCTCTACCCGGTCGGGGCCGCCGCCTACCGGATCAGCCTGATGAAGGAGACCCAGCCGGACACCGCCATGCGCGACGCGGCCACCGCGCAGTTCCAGGTGCTCCAGGAGTGGAGCGTGGGCGTCACCTACCGCGAGGACGTCTTCAAGGCGGTGAAGGCCTTCGCGGACGCGTACGAGGCGGGGCAGCGGCCGAAGCTCGCGGGCGAGGACCTGAAGCTCTACCGGGACGCCATGCGCGACTTCCGTCGGGCCGGCCTCACCCTCGACAAGGCGACCCGGGACAAGGTGGAGGGCCTCCAGAAGCAGCTCGCCCGGCTCTCCACGGAGTTCGACCGGCACATCGGCGAGGCGCGGCAAGCCGTCGTCTTCACCGCGGAGGAGCTGGAAGGGGTGCCGGCCGCGTTCCTGGGCTCGGTCAAGACCGAGGACGGCAAGCACGCGGTGCTCGCCAACGTGACGCCGCACTACCTGGCGGTGGCCCAGAACGCGAAGCGGGAGGCCACGCGCCAGCGTCTCGAGCTCGCGCGCTTCGCCCTCGCCCAGAAGGAGAACGGGCCGCTCCTGAACGAGATCGTGGCCGTGCGCGACCAGATCGCGGCCCTCCTCGGCTACCCATCCTGGGCCGACTACCAGATCGAGCCCCGTATGGCCAAGACGGAAGCGCAGGCCAGCGCCTTCCTGGAGGACCTGAGGAGGGGGCTCGACCCCAAGTTCCAGCAGGAGCTCGCGCAGTTCCGGGCCATGAAGGCCCGGGACACGGAGGACGAGCAGGCGGTCATCCGCTCCTGGGACTGGCGCTACTACGAGAACCAGCTCAAGAAGGAGAAGTACAGCGTCGACGCCGAAGGCCTGCGGGTCTTCTTCCCCTTCGACAAGGTGCGGGCCGGCATGTTCGAGATCTACGAGCGGATCTTCGGGCTCAAGTTCGAGCAGCTACGGAACCCCGACCCCTGGTACAGGGACGTCGAGCTCTTCGTGGCCACCGACGCCGCGACCGGCGAGCCTCTCGGCCTCTTCTACCTGGACAACTTCCCCCGCGAAGGGAAGTTCAACCACTTCGCCCAGTTCGGGATCGTGAAGGGAAAGCGGCTGGCCGACGGAAGCTACCAGCGGCCGGTGGTGGCCCTCGTGTGCAACTTCGCGGCTCCCACCGCCGACCAGCCCTCCCTCCTCAGCCACCGCGAGGTGGAGACCCTGTTCCACGAGTTCGGCCACGCCCTCCATTCCCTGGTGACCCGGGCCCGCTACGCGGAGTTCTCGGGGACGAGCGTGCCGCGCGACTTCGTGGAGGCGCCGTCGCAGATGCTCGAGAACTGGGTCTGGGACGCCGGGGTGCTGAACCGCTTCGCGGCCGACTACCGCGACCCCTTGAAGAAGATCGACCCCGCCCTCCTGGCCCGCATGAAGGAGGCCAAGCTGGCCACCTCGGGAACCCAGTACCGGCGGCAGATCGCCCTCGCCCTCTCGGACCTGACCCTCCACCGCGCCCCCCGCCCGGGCTCGCCGAAGGACGCCCAGAAGATCGTCAACTCGGTCTTCGGCGACGTGTTCATCGCCCCGCCGGAGGGGACGCACTTCGCCGCGTACTGGGGGCACCTCACCGGCTACGACGCCGGGTACTACGGCTACCTCTGGGCGGAGGCCATCGCCGCCGACATGGCGAGCGTGTTCGAGCAGGCACCGGCCGGCTTCCTGGACGCCGGGGCGGGACGGACGCTGCGCGACGAGGTCTACGCGGTGGGGGGCGCGCGGGAGGCCGAGGAGTCGATCCGCGCGTTCCTGGGCCGCGACCGCTCGAACGCGCCGTTCCTCAAGCACCTCGGACTGGATTGAGCCGGGGCGTGCTCAGGCCAGCTCGCCCTTCCGGATCCGGTAGTACCGGGTGGGCCGGCCGTCGATGAAGACGTCCCGCGCGAACGTCATCCCCAGCCGCTCCATCACCCGGAACGAGGCGGCGTTCTCCAGGTCGGCCCCGGCCAGGATCTCCGGCACCCCTGCGTCCTCGAGGCCGAAGCGCAGGACCGCCCGCGCGGCCTCGGTAGCGAGCCCTCGGCCCCAGCAGCTCGGCAGGAGCGCGTAGAGGATCTCCACCTCGCCTGCGGGCCCGAAGCGCCGAAGGCCGGCGAAGCCGACGATCTCCGGGGGCGGCTCGCGCAGGGCGAGGGTGAACAAGCCGAAGCCGTCGCGGGCAAAGCCCGAAGCGCTCTCCGCGATCCGCTTTCGCACCGCCACCAGCGGCACGGGCGCGTCGTCGAACAGGTAGCGCCGCACCTCGGGGTCGTTCCATTGCCGATGGAGCGCCTCCTCGTCCTCGGGGCGCAGGGGTCGCAAGACGAGGCGCGCCGTCTCCAGGCGGGGAAGGCGGCGGGTCAGAACGTGAAGCCGGCGGTGAGCCGGAGCGCCTTCAGGTTCTCGCCCTGGTCGAAGAAGATCTCGAAATCGGCCCCCAGCCGGATCTGGATGCCGGAGCCGTAGCCCGTCCCGAGGTCGATTCCCAGGCCCCCGGCCCCGCCCCAGCTCGTGCTCGAGCTGCCGGACACCTTGTCGATGCGGGCGCCCCCGAGCAGGTGGAAATACGGGCGGTCGGTGCGGCCGATGGCGAAGCGGGGCCCCGCCAGGAGGGTGAAGGTGTTGAGGGTCGTCCCACCCTCCTTGTCGCGGTGCCAGCCGAGGTCCAGCTCCAGGGTGGTCCGCCCCGTGCCCCAGCCGCTCAGGTAGGCCCCGAGGGGAGCGTCGCCGCCGCCGCTCTCGAGGTACTTGAGGTAGGCGTAGCCCAGCGAGATCTTGGGCTCGTCCCCCGCGGCCGCGGGAGCGGCGAAGCACAGCAGGATAGCCAGCGCCTTTGCCGCTCTTTTCATGAACCCTCCCGATGCATTCTACACTCTTGCTCAGCTACGGCGGATGGCGTCGGCGTCGGGATCGCCCGCCCGCTCGATGTACACGTTCTCCAGGATCTCCCGGACGCGGGGATGGGCCTTGGTGATCGTGTCGAGGGCCGACCGGTCGAGCTCGAGCAGCGCGCAGGGCGCGGCGGCGGTGACGGTGGCGGTGCGCGCCCGTCCGGAGAGGGCCGAGATCTCGCCGAAGAACGCCCCTTCGCCGAGCGGCCGCAAGAGCACGTCCTGCCCGGAGCGGTTTCGCATGAAGACCTTGACGCGGCCGGTGGCCACGAGGAAGACGCTCTGGCCGGGCTCGCCCTCCGTCAAGACGATGTCCCCGGGCTCGAGCGTCCTGAGCTCGAGCCCCCGCACGAGGGCGAGCAGCTCGTCCTCCGTGAGCCCGTTGAAGAGCGGGCTGGCCACGAGCCCGCGCCCGTAGGCACGCAGGGTGTCGGGCGTGAGGGAGGGGCGGGCGGGGGTGTCGAGGGCGCGTTCGGCCACCGCGCTCCGGCGCTTCACCGTGTCGCGCACGACGTCGATCAGCCATTCTCGCATCAGGTTGCCGGACTCCGCGGGGCGGCTGCTGGGCGCGGCGGGACCCCCGGACCCCTTGGGCGCCGTGGGGCCCGCCGGGCTCGCCGGGCCCGCAGGGCGGAGGGCCGCGGTCCGGGGACGTCGCTGCAGCTGCTCCACCTTCTTGAGCAGCGCGACCGCCTTTTCGTTCTGGCCGCGGCGGACGAGGTCGTCGGCGAGGTCGACCAGGACCTGCGCGGCCTCCCGGTCCTTTCCCGCTTTCAGGAAGGCGTCGGCCAGGCGGAGCCGCATGCGGGGATCCCCGCGCCCGTCGTGGAACTGCGACTCCAGGCTGGAGCCTCCCGTGCCGGCCTCCCGGCCCCGGAGCGCTGCCGCCTCGGGGTCCCCCGCGCGCTCACGGGAGAGCGCCTGCAGGCGCTCGTTGACGTGCGGGTAGGCGACCGCGATCTCGACCATCGAGGCCTGGTCCAGCTCCAGGAGCTCGCAGAGGGCGGCCGCGGTCACGGTGGCGGTGCGCGGCCGTCCCGTGAGGGTCGCGATCTCCCCGAAGAAGTCGCCCTCGCCCAGGTTGTCGAGGAGGAGGTTGTGACCCGCCGCGTTGCGCACGAACACCTTCACCGCGCCCGCGGTCAGGAGGAACAGGCTGCCCGCCGTCTCTCCTTCCGTGAGGATCACGTCGCCCGACTCGAAGGTGCGGAGCTTCAGGCCGCGGACGAGGGCCACGCGCTCGTCGTCCGACAGTCCTTCGAAGAGCGGGCCGGTCAGGAGCGAGCGCGCCGGCTGGGGAAGCGCCTCCCCGACCGCCGGCCCCGCGCCCTCCGCGGGAGGGACCAGCATTTCTTCGATGAGGTCCGCCACCTGGTCCTGGAAGATGTCCTCGGACATCGTGAGGAATGCGTCCAGCTCGTCGGCGCGGCCGGGCAGGGCCGGTGCGGGCGGCGCGGCGGGCGAGGGAGCGGTTGGCGAGGGAGGCTTGGGTTCCGCCTCCGCGGGAGCCGCGGGCTCGGCCTCGACCGCGGCTGTCTCAGGCTTCGGTGGCAGAGGCGTCCCTTCGGTCTCGAGGGCGGTCAGGTCGACATCGATCGGCGACACATCCACGACCGAGTCCGTTTCGGGCTCAGCGGTCAGGGCATCGTGGAGGTCGAGCCTGGGCAGGATCTCCTCGAAGGGCTCCGGCGCGGGTTGAGTCGGCTCCGAGGCCGCAGGCGGTTCCGACTCCGTTTCGGCCGCGGAGGATGGAGCCGCGGCTTCGGGTGCGGCCGCCGTCGGCTCGGCGGGCTCCGGCGAGGCCGTGGGCGCGGGCCCGAGCAGACGCGCGATCTCCGGGGCAGCCGTCGGCACGGGGGCGGCCGGGACGGCGGGCTCTGCGGAAGGCGTCGGTGGAGGCGAGGGCAGCGCGGCCAGGAATCGGCGGAACACGCCCCGGAGCCGATCGGCCACTCCTCCAGAAGCGGGAGATCTGGCGGCGTCCGAAGCGCCGGGGAGCGCCGGCGCGGCCTCGTCTACCGCAGCGACCACCGGAGGCCAGGAGGCCGCCGACTCCGGCGAAGGCGCGGCGGCCTCCGGTGAGGGAGCTGCGGGAGGGGAGGCGGGGGGCTCGTCGGCGGGTGTCTTGGCCGGGACCAGATCGAACGAGGCCACGTCCGCGGCCGCGCCGCCCCCTGCTTTCTCCAGCGCGGGCGGCTCCTCGGTAATCTTCGCGGCGCGGCGGGCCCGGTCGCCCTCCAGCCGCACGAGGGTCTCCGACCCGACCTCCTCGATCCCGATCTCCAGCTCCGGCCGAGACGGCGGCGGAGGCTTCAGCGGCAGGGGCGTGGCACTGGGGAGCATCGAGGCGGTGCGTCCGCCCTGGCGAGCGAGCGCCGCGAGGCGCGCCTCGACGTGGGGCTGTCCCGGATCGAGCTTCTCGACCCGCTTGAGGGCGGCGATGGCCCGGGCGATAAAGCCGTCCTTCGCGAGTTCCTCGGCCAGGCCGATGAAGACGGGCACCGCCTCCGCGGGGCGGCCGAGCTGGACCAGCAGGTCGGCGAGCTGCAGGCGCTGGTTCACGGTCACGCCCGGGCGCGTCAGCTGCTGCCTCAAGACCTGGAGGGCGCGGGTATACCTCTTCTTGGCGATGAGCTCCCGGACGTCCTCGCGCGGTCGGCCCCGGCTCAACGGTCTTGCTCCCTTCCCAGGAGGGTGGGAGGGAGGTTACGGCCCTACGAAGGGCGGGGTCAAGCGGGCATCGTGTGCCCGTCCCCATTCATTCACCGACCCCCCACCCTATCCCTCCCCCTACGTGGGGAGGGAAACGCGGTCGCGCGTCCGGGCTCCGCTATTTCAATAAGCCAGCAGCTCGCGCAGGGCGGAAAGCAGCCGGCCCTTGGGGGAGAAGACCGCCTCCAGGCCCTTGGCGAAGGGGACCGGGGTGTCCAGGGCGCCGAGCCGCGCCACCGGCGCATCGAGCCACTCGAAGGCGTCCTGGCCGATGGTGGCCGCGACCTCCCCACCGAAGCCGCCGGTGAGCGGGGCCTCGTGGAGGACCAGGACGCGGGAGGTCTTGCGTACGGAGCCGAGCACCGTCTCGACGTCCCACGGCAGGAGCGAGCGCAGATCGATCACCTCGAGCTCGCGGCCCTCCGGGGCGAGGGCCGCGGCCGCCTCCAGTGCCCAGGAGACGCCGACCACGTAGGTCACGACGGTTGCGTGCTCGCCCGCGCGGACCACCCGGGCCTGGCCGATCGGGAGCGTGTAGTGGCCCGCCGGCACCCTGCCCCGGGCCGAGCGGTAGAGCAGCTTGTGCTCGAGGTAGAGGACCGGGTTGCCGTCCTCGAAGGCGGCCAGGAGCAGGCCCTTGGCGTCGCAGGGAGTGGCGGGGGCCAGCACCTTGAGGCCGGCCACGCTGGTGAACCACGACTCGACGTTCTGGGAGTGGAACGGGCCGGCTCCCGCGCCGCCCCCCACCGGCACCCGGATCACCACCGGGAGCCGCCCTCCCCAGCGGAAGTGGGTCTTGGCCAGGTTGTTGACGATCTGGTTGAAGCCGCAGGTGATGAAGTCCCCGAACTGCATCTCGACCATGGGGACGAAGCCGGCCAGGGCGAGTCCCATCGCCGCCCCCACCGCCCCCGACTCGATGATCGGGGTGTTGCGCACCCGGGCCTTTCCGAACTCCTCCACGAAGCCATCGGTCACCTTGAAGACCCCGCCGTACTCCGCGATGTCCTGGCCCAGGAGGACCACCCGCGAGTCGCGGCTCATGGCGACGTGCAGGCCGTCGCTGATGGCATCCACGTAGCGCCGCTCGGGGGCCTCGGCCTCCGTCGCGGGATCCGGGGCGGCGGGCGTCAGCAGGCTCGGCGCGAACACGTCGGCCCGCAGCGCCTCGGGAGAGGAGGCGGGATGGGAGGCGTCCAGCGCCTCGTCCACCAGCGCGTCGATGCGGGCCCGGTAGGCGGCGCGGATCGACGCGGGGGCGTCCGCGGAGAGCACGCCGCGCTCGAGGAGCAGCTTCTCGAAGCGCAGGACGGGATCCTTGAGCGCCCACTCCTCGAGCGCCTCCTTCGGCACGTAGTCCGTCCCCGAGGCCTCCTCGTGGCCGCGCATGCGGAAGGTCTCGAACTCCAGGAGGGTCGGCCCCTCGCCCCGGCGCGCGCGCTCCGCGGCGCGGCCGACCTCGCGGACCACGGCCAGGAGGTCGTTGCCGTCGACCACCAGCCCTGGCATGCCGTAGCCGAGGCCGCGGTCGGCCAGGTGGCGACAGGCGTACTGCTCGTGGACCGGGGTCGAGAGGCCGTACTGGTTGTTCTCGATCACGAACAGCACGGGAAGCTTCCACACCGCGGCCAGGTTCAGCGCCTCGTGGAAGTCCCCCTCGCTGGTGGCCCCGTCGCCCGTGAAGGCCGCCGCCACCCGCTTCTCGCCCTTGAGCTGCGCGGCCAGGGCCAGTCCGCAGGCCACGGGAAGCATGGCCCCCAGATGGCTGATCATCCCCACGATGCCCTTCTCGAGGTGGCCGAAGTGGAACGTGCGGTCGCGGCCCTTCGTGAAGCCGCCTTCCTTGGCCAGGAGCTGGCGCAGGAGGCGGGGCAGGTCCAGATCGCGGCCGGTGAAGACGCCCAGGTTGCGGTGCATGGGCAGGATGTAGTCGTCCGGCGCGAGCGCATTCACCACCCCGGTGGCGATGGCCTCCTGCCCGATCCCGGAGAACCACTTCGAGAGCTTCCCCTGCCGGAGCAGGACCAGCATCTTCTCCTCGATCATCCGGGGGAGGAGGATCGAGCGGTAGAGCTTGAGGAGCTGCTCGGGGGCGAAGCTCTCGGCGACCGGCTCGGCCTGCACCGCGCCCTACGCCACGTGCCCGAGGTCTTCGGGCGGGGCCTCGCGGCTCTCCCGGGAGAGCGACAGGAGCAGCACCAGGGCGGCCAGGACGAGGTAGCCGAGCGCGAACTGGTAAGGGATGGCGCGGGCCAGGGGATCGGCGAGCGTCCACGGAAGGTACATGGTCCCTTCCCGGGTCGCGGAGTGGATGACGCCGAAGAAGGTGAAGACGGAAAGGACCGCGAGGTAGAGCGCACAACGCTTCAGCCGCCGGTCGATCATCTCCGCGAGGAAGGCCCCCCAGAGCATGGCGGTGAGAATGAACCCGTTGCCAAGGGCCATCGTCACCAGGATCTCGGGCAGCTCCTTGCCCGCGGTGGTGACGAGGGCGCGGAAGCGATCCAGGGGGATCAGGACGGGGTCGCCGAGCTTGATGGCCAGCAGCCGGGCGATGGAGGGGAAGTACGTGAAGGCCACTGCCGGGGCGTGGCGGGCCGGGCAGGCGAGGAAGGCCTGCACGGCGATGTCGAGGGCCACGAAGATCAGGATCGGCGCCAGGACCGCGCGCGGGATCAGCTCGATGATGAAGGACAGGTAGCCCAGCATCCCTCCGAGGCCGATGAAGAGGCCGGTCAGGAGCGTGTAGCCGGCCCGCGCCCCCATCTGCTTGTAGGCGGGCTGGCCGATATAGGGGGTGGACTGGGCCACTCCGCCGCAGAGACCCGCGACGAGGGTGGCCACCGCCTCGGTCAGCAGGATGTTCCGGGTGTTGAAGTCGTCCCCTCCCACGCGCGCGCTCTCGCTCACGTTGATCCCGCCCACCACCGTGAGGAGCGCGAAGGGCGCGGCCAGGGGGAGGTAGGTGAGGGCGGGGACGAAGCCCTTCAGGAAGTCGAGGGTCGGAGTGGGGAAGCCCAGGTGCAGCTCCGTCACGGGAGGGGCGTAGGTGCCGCCGAGCACGCCCGAGGGGCCGAGCACGTGGTAGAGCGCCGTGCCCACCGCGATCGCGGCCAGCACCCCCGGCACGTTCCGGGGCAGGCGGATCCGGGCCACCAGGGTATAGAGGATGATGCCCAGGGACACCATCCCGACGAGGGGCAGGCTGAAGACCTCGACCAGGGGCCTGAAGCCGATGAGGGCCAATGCGATCCCGGCGATGGAGCCCAGGAGGCCCGCCTGGGGCACGATCTTCTGCACCCAGGCCCCGGCGAAGGAGAGGGCCAGCTTGATGATCCCGATCATGATCATGGTGGCCATCCCGATGTACCAGGTCATGAGCGCGGCCTCTCGCTCGGCCATCCCGCCCGCTTTCAGGGACACGAAGGCGGGGCCGAGCACCACGAGGGCGAGGCCGATGGTCGAGGGGGTGTCGAGGCCGAGGGGCATGGCGGTGACGTCGCTCCGGCCCGTCTTGCGGGCGAGGCGGTACGCCATCCACGTGTAGGCGAGGTCGCCGAAGAGCACGCCAAAGGCGGTCCCGGGGAACATCCGGCCGTAGACGATGTCGGCGGGGTAGCCGAAGGCGAAGACCAGGATCCCGGACAGGAAGGACAGGACCGTGATGTTGTCGAACATCAGCCCGAAGAAGCCGTTCACGTCGCCGGCGACGACCCAGCGATACCGGCCGGACTCCTTGGCCATGCAGCCTCCCTAGTTTGGCGATTCTAGCCGACGCCGTCCATCTTGTTCTCGCCTCGCGAAGGAGGTACACCTGACCCATGAACAAGCGAACCTTCCTCAAGCTCTCCTCCGCGCTGATGGCAGCGCCGGCGGTCTCGCCTCTCCTGGCCTGGGCCTCCGGGGAGAAGCCGAAGAACTGGGCGGGCAATCTCGAATACGGCACCGACCGCCTGTACCCCGCCCCCTCGCTCGAGCGCGTGCAGGAGTTCGTCAGGAGGCAGGCCAGGCTCAAGGTCCTGGGCACGCGTCACTGCTTCAACGACATCGCCGACAGCACGCAGAGCCTCCTCTCGTTGAAGCCGATGGACGAGGTCGTGGCGTTGGACCCGCGGGCCCAGACCGTCACCGTCGACGCGGGCATGACCTATGGTCAGCTGTGCCCGTATCTCGCCCGTCGGGGCTTTGCCCTCCACAACCTGGCCTCGCTGCCGCACATCTCGATCGCCGGGGCCTGCAGCACGGCGACCCATGGCTCGGGCGAGAAGAACGGGAACCTGGCCACGGCGGTTTCTGCGCTCGAGATCGTGAACGCGGCCGGCGACCTCGTGAAGCTTTCCCGGCAGGGGGACGGCGAGAGCTTTCACGGAGCCGTGGTCGGACTGGGTGCCCTGGGCGTCATCACCCGGCTCACCCTCGACGTCCAGCCCACTTTCGACATGCGCCAGTACGTGTACGAGGACCTCCCCCTGAGCGAGCTGAAGGACCACTTCGACGCGATCCAATCCAGCGCCTACAGCGTCAGCCTGTTCACGGATTGGCAGAAGCAGCGTCTGAACGAGGTCTGGATCAAGAGCCGCGTGGAAAGAGGGCAGGCCTTCGACCCGCAGGCGGGATTCTTCGGGGCGAAGCGCGCCACCCGGAACCTTCACCCCATCGCCGAGCTCTCCGCCGAGAACTGCACCGAGCAGATGGGGGTTTCCGGGCCCTGGTACGAGCGCCTGCCGCACTTCCGCATGGGCTTCACGCCCAGCGCCGGCAAGGAGCTGCAATCGGAGTATTTCGTCCCCCGCCCGCATGCGCTCCCGGCCATCCTGGCCGTGGAGCGGCTGCGCGATCAGGTGACGCCCCACCTGATGATCTCGGAGATCCGCACGATCGCCGCCGACCGCCTGTGGATGAGTCCCTGTTACCGGCAACCCTGCGTCGCGATTCACTTCACCTGGAAACAGGACTGGCCCGCGGTCAGCGCCCTGCTGCCCGTGATCGAAAGGGAGCTGGCTCCCTTCAGCGCTCGGCCGCACTGGGGGAAGCTGTTCACCATGTCACCGGCGCGCCTGAGGTCGCTCTACGAGAGGCTGCCGGATTTCACGCGCTTGAGCCGGACCTACGATCCGCAGGGCAAGTTCCGCAACGCGTTCCTGAGCAGGAATATCTTCGACGGGTGATCCGCCCGCGCCCTGGGCTCATTTACGCAGGGAGGCGATCCAGGCCTCGACCGCCTCCAGCTTGCGGGGGATCCGCTCGGAGAGCAGGCGATGGCCGGTGTCGGTGATGAGGACCTCGTCCTCGATGCGGACGCCGAACCCACGCTCGGGAAGGTAGACCCCCGGCTCCACGGTGATCACCGCCCCCACGGGGAGGGGGAGGTCGTAGCGCCCGGCGTCGTGGACGTCGAGTCCCACGAAATGCCCGAAGCCGTGGATGAACGCCTCGAGGTATCCCGCGCCCTTGAGTGACGACTCGGCGACCTTCTGCAGATCCGCCATCGACACCCCCGGCTTGATCGCCGCGAAGATGTCTTCCTGGGCCTGATAGACGGCGCGGTACACCTTCGCCTGCTCGGGGGTGAAGCGGCCGCTGACCGGGTAGGTCCGGGTGATGTCCGAGGCGTACCGGCCGTACTCCGCGGCCGCGTCCACGACCACGACGTCGCCGCTCGTGAGCAGGCGCGTGTTCTGGTCCCAGTGGAGGACGGCCCCGTTGGGGCCGCTTCCCACGATCGAGGAGTAGGAGAGGCCGGTCGCGCCCTGTGAGAAGAAGGCGTATTCGATCTGGGTCTGGACGTCGCGCTCCTTTAGCCCCGCGGCCGTGGAGCGGGCGGCGGCTTCGTGGCCCGCGCGCGTGATCTCCACCGCGCGCTCCAGGAGGGCGATCTCCTCGGGACCGTGGGCCGAGCGCAGCCGGGCCAGGAGGTCGCGCTTGTAGACGAGCCGGAGCCCCAGGGTGGATGCGAGCTGCCGGCCCAGCTCCGCGTCGGGCCGATCGTCCTTGACGGTGCCGGCGGGGGCGATCACGGCGACGCAATCCGTCTCCTGCCCGGCCGCGAGGGCGGCCCGATCGGGGCGTCCTCGCCCCATGACGTCGACCCCGTAGCGCTCGCGGAGGGCGGGGGAGAGGGGCGCCCGGGGGCCCGTCCACCGCTCACGCTCCGGGTCTCGCGGACGGAGGAAGAGCGCGGTGCGGCCGTACTTCGACTTGGGCGAGAGCAGAAGCCACGCGTCGGGCTCTGTGACCCCGGTCAACCAGAGGAAGTCGCCGTCCTGGCGGAAGTCCTCCGTGACCCCGCTCGGCTCCCCCTGCGCGGCCAGCACGGCCACGCAGCCGCCCAGCTCGGAGAGGACGCGGTCCCTGCGGGCCTGGTAGACCGAGACGGGGAGCTCGGGCGGGGGCTGCGGCGTGGGATGGGTGATGGCCGCGGCGGCGACGAGGACGAGGAGCATGGCGACCTCCAGAGGCGTTCCAAGGGAAGGGCGATCAACCACCCAGGGCTTGTCTGCAGTAGGCCAGGCACGCCTTCATCTCCTCGCCCGTGTCCTTGCCCTCGTACTCGTACTCGATGTTGGCGGGGATGGGCCAGGCGTTCCGGCTCAGCAGGCTCAACACGTCCTTGATGGGAGCGTCGCCGGTGCCGAAGGCCACCGCGGGGCCCTGGTCGCGCTTCCGGTCCTTGACGTGGAGGGTGACGATCCGGTCGTGGTGCTTCTCGACGAACTCCACCGCGTCCTGGTTGGCGGCCGCGAAGTGGCCGATGTCGAGGTTGGTGCAGATGTACTCGGAGGAGGCGGCCATGGCCTTCTCGAGGTCCTCGGCGGTGGCGAACTCGTTGGGGTCGATCCGGGAGTGGTTGTGCAGGCCCACCCGCATCTTGTGCTTCCGGGCGAAGGCGTCGATCCGGGGGACGGTCTTCTGGTTCGAGGAGGCGGTGAGCACCTTCGCTCCCAGCGCCTTCGCCGTCTCGAACCCGCGGTCCATCTCCGGGTCGGTGAAATCGTCCCGGAAGCTGTAGTTGTACGCGTAGACCTCGATCCCGGCCGCCCCGAACTTGTCGCCGATCTCGTAGAACGTGGCGAGCGGCGTGGCGAGACGCCACTTGCGCAGCTCTTCGCGCGCGCTCTTGCGCGCCGCCTCGTCCAGTTGTCGCCGGTCCGTGCGCGGCTCCAGGTGCCCCTGCCACAGCTCGACGGAGCCCAGGCCCACCTCGGCCAGGCCCTGGATGGCCCCCTCCAGGGGCCGGTCGCGGAAGCTGTAGCTCTGGGCGCCGATCTGCACGCCCTTGATCTTCGAGTCGATCCTGGGCTTCGCGGGGGCGGCTCCTTCGGCTCGCCGGCCGAGGAGGCCGGCCGCCAGTCCACCCACCACGAGGCCGTGCCACTCACGCCTGGTCAGGTTTTCCATAGCGGGCAAAGCTACTGCCGGGGTGGGGAAGCGTCAAGGGGGACGGATAATCTCCCCGTGGGGCGCCCGCCGTCTTCCCGCTTCCTGGTCGTGGGCGCCCGCGGGTATTTCGGATCGCTTCTCGTCGAGGATCTCCTGCGCCACACCGATGCCGACGTCTGGGCCGCCGGGCGCGGCCGCGGCGGGATGGCGAAGCTCCTCCGCCGCCTCGGCCCCGGGCTCTCCGCCCGCCTGACCCCCTGCGCGTGCGATCTGGCGCAGCCGGCCTCCCTGGAAGCCCTCGTCCCCCAGGTCCGCGCCGCCATTTGCGCCGCCGGCCCCTATCAAGGCCTTCCCCTCACGCTGCTCGAGGCCTGCGTCCGGCATGGCGTGCCCTACCTCGACCTGGCCGACGACCGGGGCTTCTTCCTGAAGGCAAGGGACTGGGTGGCCCGGCAGGACCAGGCGCGCCTTCCCGCCGTGTGCGTCGGCTGGTCCGCGGTCCCCGCCCTCTCCGGGCTCCTGGCGCGGATGGCGGTGGAGGGCATGGAGCGCGTCGACGCCCTGTTCGTACAGATCGCCCCGGGCAACCGCTCCCCCCGAAACCAGGGGACGGTCGCCTCGCTGCTCGCGTCGCTCGGCAAGCCCTGCCGCCTGTGGAGGGAGGGAGAGTGGCGCGAGGTCCCCGGCTGGTCCGAGCCGCGCACGTTCCCGTTCCCTCTTCCGGTCGGCCCCCGGCGAGGGTATCTCGTCGACGTGCCGGATCACGAGATCTTCCCGGCGCTCTTTCATGCGCGCCGGGTGGAGTTCCGGGTCGCCGCGGAGCTCAGCATTCTCAACCATGGCGCGTCCGCGCTGGCCTGGTTGTCCAGGAGACTCGGGATCCGATGGGCCCCGTTCGCCCGCTGGCTCACCCCCGCGATGGCCGTCCTGGGCTTCCTGGGCCACGACTGGGGCGCCGTCGGGGTCGAAGCCTCCGGGGTCGTGGCTGGCCTCCCGGTTCGCCGCCAGGCCTGCGTGGTCGCCGGAAGCTCGGGGCAGAGAATCCCCGTCCTGCCGGCCGCCGTCATGGCCGCCCGCCTGCTCTCGGGAGAAACGCGGGAGACGGGTCTCGTCCCCGTCGATCGCTGGCTGAGCCGTGCGGAGCTCGCAGCGGAATGCGCCAAACGCGGGCTCGATCTGACGGTGCGGGACCTGCCGTGAAAGATCAGATCTGGCCGCGCTTGAGCCACGCCGCGGGGCTCGCCTTCGTGGTCCACCTCCTGGCCGGCCTGGCCATGGCGCTCGTCCTGCGCCGCGGCCTGGAGACCAACGCCGATCTCGCGGACCGGCTTCGCTTCGTGGCCGGGAGCCGGCTCTCGTGGACGATGGGCTGGATCTGCTGGACCGTCGCCGCGCTCACGATCCTCAACTTCTACGCCCGCTTCGCCGCGGCTCACCGCTCCCGCGGGGCCTCCCCGGTGCCGCTCCGGGCGGCCGTCTGGCTGACCGTCGCGGCGGTCGGGGCGGATTGGACCGCCCAGGCGGTGGAGGTGCTGGTTCTGCCGGGCCTGGCGCGGGGGGCGGACGCCGCGGGCTTCCTCGCCGCTCATCGGAAGGCGGTGCTCTTGACCGGCTTCCTGGCCAACGGCCTGTACACCTTCTCGGCGCTGCTGCTGGTGTGGGTCTCGCGCTCTTTCTACCCGCGATGGATCCAGATCGCGGGCTTCGGAGTGGTCGCCGGCGGCATGGCTCTCTCCGCGGCGGCCGGGGCCGATTCCGCCGCCGGCATGCTCTGGGCAAACGTGGTGCTCGTGCCCAGCCTGCTCCTCTGGCTGGCCGGGGTCGCGGCCTTGGCGGCCCGACACGAGAGCTAGAACACTCCCTGCATGCTGCGCGCGTAGCCGGTCAGCTCGACGTAGCCGTTGCCCTCGACCGGTCGGCCGGCGCTCGTGCCTTCGATCCGCACCGCGCCCTCCCAGTAGTCGAAGGACGTCCGCATCTCCTGGTCGGCAAGCCAGGGCGCCACCCTCAGCTCGATCCCGGCCGAGGGCACGCGGACGGTCCAGCGCGCCGGGTAGACGGCGCCGGTCTCCGGGCTCGTCCATCGGTCCTCCACCTCGACCTGCACGTCCCTCACGCCCAGACGCCGTGTCCGGCCGTCGGGCTCCACCAGGGTGCCGCCCGACACGGGCTCGAGCGAGCCGTCCTCGCGGCGGATCTGGAAGAACATCAGCTCGCGCTCGTCGCTCGTCTGCAGGCTGAACCAGTCCCAGCCGAGGTCGCCCTTGCCGAGCGCGCTCGTGCTCCACTCGTGGTCGAACCAGCTCGTGCCCGCGACCTCGACCGTGCCCGCGCTCGTGGTGATCCGGCCGCGGGTCAGGAGCCGGGTGTGGCCGACGTAGTACGAGGCGTTGCCGGGCTCGTCGCTCTTGGCCGAGAGCCCGCGATCGCCGTGGGCCACGAGCGGCTTCGTCGCGGCAAGCTCGAGGTCGAGGGCGACGAGACCCTCGCGGGCCGCGAGATGGAGCACGCTCCCGTCACCCTTCCGACCCTCGGCCCGCCAGTCCTCGAGCCAGAGCGCGAGCGGCTCCGCCTGCGCGCCCGCGAGCCCGCCCGCTCCCCGGCTCCAACGCTCGGCGAAGGCGTGGCGCCCCGCCGTCACGTCCGTGACCGCGAAGTGCGCGAAGTAGATCTGGTTGGTGGCGAGACCGGGACCATCCGGCGGCGGCCCGGGGGAGAGCCCGCGGCGGAAGAACGTGAGCTGGTAGCCGAAGTGCCGGCCGCCCGCAGCCGCCAGGTTGCCCGTGTAGTACCACCACTCGGTCTGGTACTCGAAGTGCGGGCCGTGGTCCGCGCGTAGATGAAATGGGCGGACGCTCGTCGCGCGGGCGAAGGGAGGAGCCGCGGCTTCCTCGGCGAGCCTAAGGGTGGGCGAGCCGCGGCCCGCGTCGCGTGCACAGCCGGCCGTGGCGAGAGCCGCTATCCACGCCAGGAGCGCGAGAGCCCTCTCTTTCATCGACCCCCCTCCTATCCTCCCCCACGACGGGGGGAGGGAACGCTGTTACGCGTGCGGCTCCGCGCCTTCATTCATCGACCCCCCCTCCTATCCTCCCCCACGAAGGGGGGAGGGAACGCTGTTACGCGTGCGGCTCCGCGCTTCATTCATCGACCCCCCACCCTATCCCTCCCCACGTAGGGGGAGGGGAACGCTGCGTCACGTCTAGCTCCGCTTTTCACTCCTGACGCAGAGCCGCTGCCAGCGGCATGCGCTGGAGCCGCAGCAGGGGATAGACCGAGGCGAGGACGGCGGCGGCCACGCTCAGCGCGAGGGCCTGGGCGAAGACCAGCGGGTCCGCCTGCAGGCGCATCGTCCAGCCGAACGACCGCACGTTGATCACGTTCACCAGGATGGCGGCGAGCAGGAAGCCGGTGGGAAGGGAGAGCAGGCCCGCGGTCAAGCCCATGAAGCCGGTCTCGAGGAACGTGAGGCCCCAGAGCTGGCGGCCGGTGAGGCCCAGCGCCTGGAGGGTGGCCAGCTCGCGCGTGCGCTCCACCTGCAGGGCCATGAGCGCGCTCCAGACCCCGATGAAGGCCACCACCACTGCCAGCAGGCGCAGGGCCTGGGTCACCGCGAACGTCCGGTCGAACACTCCCAGGGCCTGGGCGCGCAGCGAGCGGTTCGAGGTCACCCGGAGGCCGGTGCCGGCGAGGACGGCGCGCAGCGCGTCCGCGACCTCGCCGACCTTGCGGCCCGGCGTCAGGTAGACCCCCAGCGACGAGATCGCCCGGTCGTCCCAGTAGCGCTCGTAGACGTCGCGGGCCACCACCACCAGGCCGCGCTCGGTCGCGTAGTCGTAGAAGACCCCGGCCACCGGAAACGTGTGGGGACCCCGATCGGTCAGGAGCGTGACCGACCCGCCTCGGGGCGGAACCTGGTGGCGGTAGGCGAACGGCTCGCTCACCACCACCGCCCCCTCCCGCATCCGCCCCCAGGTCTCGGCCGGGCTCCCCTCGGCGAAGCGGTAGAGGGCCGCGCTGCGCTCCCACCTCGGGTCGGCCACCGCGAGCTGCACCTCGCCGAGCGGGCTCGCCACCTTCACGCTCCGGAAGGTCTCCAGCCTGGCCACCCCGGGCACCGCCGCCACCCGGGCCGGCACCTCCGGGGAGAGGGCGGGAGCCGTCCGGGTTCCTCCGGTGGTGGGGGCGGCCACGAAGATGTCGGCGCGCAGCGAGAGGTCGAGCCAGTTCTCGACCGTGCTCCGGAAGCTCTCGATCATGAGGCTGACCCCGATCGTGACCGAGACCGCGATCATCAGCGCGGCGATGGCCACCCCGGTGCGGCCCACCGCGCGGGTGACCGTCCGCGCGGCCAGCCGCCCGACGGTCCCCACGGCCGCCCCCGCCAGGGCTCCCGCCCCCCGCATGAAAACCAGCGTGACCAGAGGGGTCACGAGGGCGAGACCGAGGACGATCGCGAAGAGGCCGGCGAAGCTCATCACCAGCGAGCGCGGCAGCCACCCGAGCGTGCCCGCCCCCAGCGCGGCCAGGAGCAGGCCCGAGAGCGACACCCAGGGCAGGAGCCGGCGCGTCTTGCCCTCGAGCGTGCTCGGACGCAGGGCCACGATCGGCTCCACGCGCGAGGCCTCCAGGGCGGGGGCGAGGGCGGCCAGGAGGCCGGCGCCGATCCCCAGGGCCGTGCCTTTCAGGGCGGCCGCGGCGGTGAGCGGCGCCTCGCGGACCGACAGCACGAAATACAGGTCGTTGATCGTGCGGGTCACGAGGCGGACCGCGCCCTGGCCAAGGACCCAGCCGAGACCGAGACCGAGAAGGACGCCCACCGCGGAGGCGGCGGCCGCTTCCACCAGGATCAGGGCGAAGACCTGCTCGCCCGTCACCCCGAGCACGCGCAGGGTGCCGAAGACCGCCCGCCGTTGCACGACCCCGAACATCACGGTGTTGTAGATGAGGAACATTCCCACCAGCAGCGCCAGCAGGCTCAGGGCGGTCAGGTTGAGCGAGAAGGCCGCGGTGAGCTGGGCCACGGCGCCGGCCTGCTCGCTCGCGGGGGCGAGGCGGGCCCCCGGCGGAAGCAGCCGCGCGACCCGGACCGCTTCGTCCCCCTCGAGGATCAGGTCGATCCGGGAGAGGCGCCCCTCCCCTCCGAACAGCCGCTGGGCCGCGCCGACGTCCATCACCACGAGACCGTCGAGCGATCGCTGCTCCTCCGCGTCCGCGGTTTCGATCACGCCCAGGATCGTGAGGGACGAGAGGCGGTCCTGGACCTGGACGCGCACCACGCCGCCCGGCGAAAGGCCGTACCGCTCCGCCATGCCCGCGCCGATCAGCCCGGACTGCGCATCGGTGTAGAAGCGGGCGAAGCCGGGAATCCCGATCGCGCCCTCGCCCAGATGCCCCCGGAAGGGCCCCTCGGCCAGGGGGTCGACCCCGAGGACGTGCAGGGGCTGGCGGTCCAGGTCGAGGGCGACGGCCACGCCCTCGAAAACGGGCGCGCTCTTCCGAAAGCCCTCGAGACGCAGCCGCCGGAACAGCTCCTCCGGCAGGCCCGACGGACCTCCCAGCACCTCGTGGGTGGCCCTGCCCACCACCGCCTCGGTGCTGCGCGCGAAGGCCCGCCGCGCGCTGCCGTTCGCGAGATCGATGGCGACGACCACGGCCACCCCGAGGGCGACCCCCAGGACCATGAGGCCGGTGTGGAGGGGCCGGCGCTGCAGGTCGCGCAGGCCGGTCCTCAGGAGGCTCCGGGTCAGCATCGGCTCAGGGCTGCGAGGCGCGGGGGTCGTTCGTCAGGGGGATCAGGTGGCCGTCCTCGATCGCGAGCACGCGATCGGCCCGCGCGGCCACGAGGGCGCTGTGCGTGACCAGGACCAGGGTCTTGCCCGCCTGGCGGGTGACGCGGTCGAGGAGCGCGAGCACCGCCTCGCCGGTGGCGTCGTCGAGGTTGCCGGTGGGCTCGTCCGCCAGGAGCAGCTTCGGGTCCTGGACGAGGGCTCGCGCGATCGCCACCCGCTGCTGCTCGCCGCCGGAGAGTCGGTCCGGGAAGTCGTCGGCCCGGTCCAGGAGGCCCACCTGGTCGAGCAGGGCCCGGGCACGCCGGGCGGCTTCGCGACGCGGTCCACCGGGCAGCTCGGCGGGGAGCTGCACGTTCTCCTGCGCGGTCAGGGTGGGGATCAGGTTGAAGAACTGGAAGATGAAGCCGAGGTGGTCGCGGCGGAAGAGGGTGCGCGCTCGGGGCGAGAGGCGGTTCAGGCATGCTCCGCCGACCCAGACGTCGCCCGCCGTGGGCAGGTCGATCCCCGCCAGGAGGTTCAGGAGCGTGCTCTTGCCGCTGCCGCTGCGGCCGCGGATCGCGACGAACTCGCCCTCCGCGACGGTGGCGCTCGCCTCGCGCAGCACGGCTCGGGTCTTCGTCCCTTCCGTGTAGTCCTTGCTGACGCGGTCGAGTCGGATCAGCGGGAGCTTCTCCGGCGTCCAGCTTAGTCGGCCCACCCACCGCACGCAAACTAGAGCCAGGGGCGCGGGGGGTCGATGAACGATAGGGTGGGGGGTCGATGAGAGTGCGGAGCCGGCCGCGGAACAGCGTTTCCCTCCCCCTACGTGGGGAGGGATAGGGTGGGGGGTCGATGATGGAATGACGTATCGTCTGGCCATGGAGGGGAAAATGAAATCAGGGGGATGGGCATGGACGGTCGCGGCCGTCGCCATCGCCAGCGTGGCCCTGGGCGCGGAGCCGCCCTCCCGGGCGGGAGACGAGCGGGCGCGCCGGGTCCACGCGAGCCTCATCGGGATGGACAGCCACATCGATACCCTGCAGCGCGTCCTCAACGAGAACGTCGACGTCTCGCGCCGCCAGCCCACCGGGCACGTCGACCTCCCGCGCCTCAAAGCGGCAGGAATGGTCGCCCCGTTCTTCGCGCTGTGGGTCCCGACCTTCTACAAGGACTCCGAGGCCGTCCGCCGGACCCTCCAGCTGCGGGACGCCATGCAGTCGCTCCTCGACGCCCACGCCGACCAGATCGAGCTCGCCACCACCGCGGCCGACGTGCGGCGCATCGCCCGGGCCGGCAAGATCGCGGCGGTGCTGACCCTGGAGGGCGGGCACCAGATCGCCGACGACCTGGCCGTGCTGCGGGTCTATCACCGGCTGGGGATCCGCTCCATGACCCTCACCCACTTCCGCAACAACCACTGGGCGGACGCCTCCACCGACCGCCCCCAGCACAACGGCCTCACCGACTTCGGGCGCCAGGTGGTGCGGGAGATGAACCGGCTCGGCATGATGGTCGACATCTCGCACGTCTCGGACAAGACGTTCTACGACACCCTGGAGACGACCACCAAGCCGGTGATCGCCTCCCACTCGAGCTGCCGGGCCCTCTCCGACGTCCCCCGGAACTTGAGCGACGAGATGATCAGGGCCCTGGCCCGCAACGGCGGCGTCCTCTCGATCAACTTCGGGGCGGGCTTCCTGAACCCCGAGGACGCCGAAGGGCTGCGCCGCCGGATCGGGGAGGCGGTCGCGACGGAGCCCGCCCTGACGGGCCGGGCCCTGGACGAGTTCGCGGCCTCCGAGTACGCCCGTGAGTACGGCCAGATGAAGCCCGCCGCCGCGACCCTGGAGGATGCGGTGGCCCACATCGATCACGCGGTGAAGGTCGGGGGCATCGACCACGTCGGCATCGGCAGCGACTGGGACGGCATCAACTCCGTGCCCGCGGGGTTGGAGGACGTCTCGAAGATGCCGGCCCTGACGGCGGCCCTGCTCCGCCGGGGGTACAGCGAGGGCGACGTCCGGAAGATCCTCGGAGGAAACCTCCTGCGGGTGCTCCGGGAGGTGACGGGCCGTTAGGCGCGCCATGAGCCCCGCCCCCGCGCGCTTCGGCCTCGCCGTTTTCCTCGGTGCATTCCTGCTGTTCCAGGTCCAGCTCATCCTCGCCAAGAGGCTGCTGCCGTGGTTCGGGGGCGCCCCCGCGGTCTGGACGACCTGCATGCTGTTCTTCCAGGTGGCGCTGCTCCTCGGCTACGCCTATGCCCACGCCCTCGTGCGAGCCGCGCCCCGGCGGCAGCGCGACGCCCACCTGGCGTTGCTCGGGGCCGTGCTCGTCCTCCTCGCCGTGCGCGCCGCGGCCTGGCCCTCGCCCCTCACGCCCGGCGAGGATTGGAAGCCCGGCGCCGCCGCGAGCCCGATCCCGCTGATCCTCGCCCTGCTGGCGGCGAGCGCCGGCCTGCCGTACCTGGTGCTCGCCGCCACCGGACCGCTGGTGCAGTCCTGGCTCGCGCGGACCCGACCCGACGCCTCGCCCTACCGGCTCTTCGCGCTCTCGAACCTCGGCTCCCTCCTGGGGCTGCTCAGCTATCCGTTCCTGGTCGAGCCGTGGCTGTCCGTGGTGGGACAGGGCTGGCTCTGGACGCTCGGCTTCGTCCTGTACGCGCTCGCGGTTTGGGCTTGTTATTCATCGACCCTCCACCCTGACCCTCCGACACATCGGAATGCGTCGGAGCCGGCTCGTGCTAGACCGGCATTGCTTCATTCCGATGTGTCGCCCCACGTAGGGGGAGGGGAGCGCTGGTCCGCGGGCGGCTCCGCGCCTTCATCGACCCTCCAACCGCCGGCCCTCGTCGACCACATTCTCTGGTTCGGGCTGGCCGCCGTGGCCTCGACGCTCCTGCTCGCGGTTACGAACGCGCTGTGCCAGGACGTGGCCGTGGTCCCGTTCCTGTGGGTGCTGCCCCTGGCGCTCTACCTGTTGTCCTTCGTCCTCTGCTTCGAGTACGAGCGCCTCTACCGGCGTGCGGTCTGGCTGGCGGCGGTGGCGGTGGCCGGCCCCGCCTGCGCCTATGCGCTCTTCCGCGGGACCGACCTTCCCATCCGCGCGCAGGTGGCGGTCTACGCGGGCGCTCTCTTCGTCTACTGCATGGCCTGCCACGGCGAGCTGGCGCGCGGGAAGCCGAGTCCCACTCACCTGACCTCGTTCTACCTGACCGTCGCCGCGGGCGGCGCGGCCGGGGGCGTGTTCACGGGTCTCCTGGCCCCGGTCCTCTTCCTCGGCTACTGGGAGCTGAACCTGGCGCTGGTGGGCGGTCCGGTCCTGCTCGTCGCCGTCCTCCTGCTCGACCCCGACTCCTGGCTGAACCGCGGGACGGCGGCGAGGGTGTGGGCCTTCCGGATCGGCGCCTACGCGGGCCTGGCGGCGCTCGCGGGGACGCTCGGTGCCCAGGTGGTCTCGAACCTGCGCGGCGCGGGCGAGGTGCGGCGCGGGTTCTTCGGAGTGATCGCGGTCGCGCTGGAGAACCGCGGCGATCCCGACGAGTGGCGGAAGCTCCGGCACGGCCGGATCACCCACGGCCTGCAGTTCACCTCCGCAGCGCGGCGGCGCGAGCCCACGACCTACTACGGTCCCAGGAGCGGGGCGGGGCTCGCGCTGCGCCGGCACCCGCGGCGGCTGGCCGGGCAGCCGCTCCGCGTGGGCCTGGTGGGCCTCGGGGTGGGGACGCTGGCCGCCTTCGCCCAGGCCGGCGACGTCTTCCGCGCCTACGAGATCAACCCCGACGTGCTGCGCCTTTCCACGGGGCCGGATCCCGCTTTCACCTTCCTGCGCGACGCGCCGGCCGAGGTCACGACCATCCTCGGCGACGCCCGCCTGGCCCTGGAGCGCGACCCGCCCCTGGGGCTCGACGTGCTCGCCCTCGACGCCTTCAGCAGCGACGCCATCCCCGTGCACCTGCTCACGCGCGAGGCCTTCGCGCTCTACCTGCGGCACCTGCGGGGGCCGGACGGGGTGGTGGCCGTGCACGTCTCGAACAAGTACCTGGACTTGAAGCCGGTGGTGCGCGGCCTGGCGGGGGCCTTCGGCCTTCGCGCCGTCCTCGTGGACTCGCCCGCGAGCGGATCCGTCTGGTCTTCCGACTGGGTGATCGTGGTCCGGGACGACGCGCTCCTGCGCGATCCCGAGGTCGACGCGGCCGCGCTGCCCCTGGCGGTGCACGAGCCGGGCCTGCCCCTCTGGACGGACGACTACAGCAACCTGCTCCGTGCTCTCAAGAAGTGAGAACATTGCCGTGATGACCCCGCCCCGGCTCCACCGACGGCTCGCAATGGCCTCTCTCCTGGTCCTGGCCGTCGCCCAGGGGGTCGCCCTCGGCCGGCAAGCGCCGGAGCGGCGTCCCGCCCCGGTCATGGGCTACCAGGGCGCGGACTGGCTCGAGCGGGAGGGACGCGAAGAAGAGCAGCGTCCCGGTGAGGTCATCAAGACCATGGGACTCAAGGACGGCGATCTCGTGGCCGACCTCGGCTGCGGCACCGGCTACTTCGCGCGCCGGATGGCGCGCGCGGTGGCGCCCTCGGGCCGGGTCTACGCGGTCGACATCCAGCCGGAGATGCTCGACCGGATGAAGGGCCTGCTCGAGAAGGAGGCAATCACCAACGTGGTTCCCGTCCTGGGCGAGGCCGACGACCCCAAGCTACCCAGTGCCGGGCTCGACTGGATCCTGCTCGTGGACGTGTACCACGAGCTCCAGCGGCCCAAGGCGATGCTCGCGAAGATGCGGGAGAGCCTGAAGCCCGCCGGCCGGATTGCCCTCGTCGAGTACCGGCTCGAGGGGACGACCGCGTCCCACATCCGCCCCGAGCACCGGATGTCCCCGGCCCAGGTCCTGGCCGAGTGGGAGCCCGCGGGCTTCCGGCTCGTGACCCGCCACGAGTTCCTGCCCACGCAACACTTCTTCGTTTTCGAGAAGACCGCGGATCGCTGAGGCTACTCCCCGCTCGGTGCTAACATCGCGCCCCGTGCGGCCCGTCCATGCCAAGTCGCTGCGCGCGGGGGTGGCGGCAGTCGCCCTCGCCCTCCACGGAGGGGCGGCCGGGGCCCATGCCGAAGGGCAGTCGCCCGGCCGCGTCTACGTCGTCCTCTGGTTCGACACGGAGGACTACATCCTTCCCCCGAGCGATGACGCGGCGAAGCGGGTGGCGGAGCTGCTCACACAGCGGGGTGTCCGCGCCACCTTCAAGGTGGTGGGCGAGAAAGCCCGGACCCTCGAGCGCCGCGGCCGGCAGGACGTGATCGCCGCCCTGGCTCGTCACGAGATCGGCTACCACTCGAACACCCACAGCCAGCATCCCACCCCCGCGGAATACGAGGCGCCCCTCGACTGGGCGACGGGGGTGGGGGAGTTCGACCGGCGCGAACGGCAAGGCTTCGACGACGTCGGGCGCATCCTCAGCCAGACGCCCACCTGCTACGGACAGCCCGGCAGCTCCTGGGCGCCGCAGTCCTTCGCCGCCTTGAAGAAGTGGGGGGTGAAGGTCTATCTCGACGAGGGCCGGCAAGTGGGCCTCGACGGCAAGCCGTTCTGGTACGGCGGGCTGCTGAACATCTTCAACACCTCGGAAGGGTCCGAGCTCCATCCCAACGAGGACTGGTCCAACATCGCGCAGGCGCGCGCCCGCTTCCAGGAGTTCTATCGGCGCATGACCTCCCGACCGGAGGGCGGGGTGGTCAGCTTCTACTTCCACCCTTGCGAGTTCATTCACCGTGAGTTCTGGGATGGAGTGAATTTCGCCCGCGGGGCCAATCCTCCGCGCGAGGAGTGGAAGCTGCCCCCCATGAAGACGCCCGAGGAGCGCGAAAGGGCCTTCAAGTACCTGGAGGAGCTCGTCGCCTACATCAAGTCCCTGCCGCACGCGGAGTTCGTCACCGCCTCTCAGGCACTGCAGATCTTCAAGGACCACGCCCAGGGCCGGAGCTACGGCCCCGAGGATCTCCTCCGCATCGCCCGGGGCGTGGAGCCGGAAGTCTCCTTTCAGGTCCATGACGGCTTCACCCTGGCGGCGAGCGAGGTCTTTTGCCTGCTCAACCGTCACGTCGCGGGCATGGTGCGGAAGGCGCAGTCCCAGGCGATTCCGCTCGACGGCACCCCGTACGGTCCCGCGTCGCCGTTCGAAGGCGAGGGAGCCCTCACCGTGGACGCTTCCTGGAGCCAGTTCTCTCGCGCGGTGGTCGATGTGGCGGACTACCTGGAACGGCACGGCCAGATACCGAGCGCGGTCTGGCTGGGCAGCACGCCGGTCTCCCCCGAGAGCTACCTCGTGGCTCTGGCCCAGGTGACGCTGGCCGGTGCCGAGCCCCCCGCCTCGGTTCACATCGTTCCCGCCCACCTGGCGGCGGGGAAGTACGTCGCCGACGACGCGCCCGAGCTTTGGGACTGGCCGATCTTCCCCCCGGGCTTCCGCGCTCCGAAGCTCATGGGCCTCGCGCGGCTCCAGGCCTGGACCCTCAAGCCCGCCCAGGCTTCCCCCTCGCCGTAGGATCGGGGAGCCGCATGCCCACGTGCGCCGAGGTCCTGGCCCGGACACTGCGCGAAGCCGGAATCGAGCGGATGTTCGGCCTTCCGGGCGGCGAGGTGCTCGACTTCCTGGAGGCGGCCCGCCGCGCCGGCATCGGCTTCGTCCTCACCCGCCACGAGGGGGCCGCGTCCTTCATGGCCGACGTCACCGGCCAGATCCAGCGCCGCCCCGGGGTGTGCGTCTCGACCCTGGGCCCCGGCGCCGTCAACATGACGCTCGGGGTGGCGAACGCCTACCTCGACCGCTCCCCCCTCATCGCGATCACGGGCGCGCACGCGCGGGTCGCGGAGCCCTACGCGACCCACCAGAAGCTGGACCTGAACGCGGTCTACCGGCCGTTCGCGAAGCTCGCCCTCACCCTCGACGGCGTCGATACGGAGGGCAAGGTGCGGCGGACCATCCGCGCGAGCCTCACCCCGCGCATGGGCCCCGTCCACATCGCGCTTCCCAGCGACGTGGCGCGCGGCCCGGATCGGGAGAGCGGGGACTCGGCCTCCGTCGCCCGGGAGCCCGACCCGATCCCCCCCGCCTC
>WNFT01000502.1_pt1 | contig 32163 bp, 32 predicted proteins | sample 5400191 | NCBI WGS metagenome assembly WNFT01 (sample SAMN13153359, study PRJNA577476) | soil metagenome | isolation source: 80 cm saprolite under Madrone tree | place: USA:California | collected 2016-06-14 | reverse complement strand
GCCAGAGGGTACTTCGTCTCAACGGTAGGCCGAGACGAAGCCGTGATACGGGAGTACATCAAAAGGCAGGAGCAAGAGGATAATCGCCTGGAGCAAATGAATCTGTGGCGTTGATCGGCCACCTTCAGGTGGCCCAACTGAATCGGGGCCGCGTCAGCGACCCCCACCAGCCGCTTTGAGCGGCTCTTAAACTAAAGCCCCCGGCTCTGCCGGGGGACATTTACTTCGGGAGATTGGGTTGGCGTGCCGGCAGGAGTGGCGGCTGCGAAAGCCCCAGCGTGCGGCCATAGAAACCGCCGGCATCGAAGTATCGCGTGTTCCCGACAGATTGCACGTCAAGCACGGTCCGAAGTCCATTGTCGGCAGGTTCCGAAATGATTGTCGTGCTTCTGACCTCTGGCATCACGCCGCCGGGCATGGCCTCGCGCAGGACGCGGCCGACAAGCGCACCCTTGTCAGTGAAATCCAGGCCCATGATCGCCACGACAGTGCGGCCGACATCGGCGTTGCTCGTGGGCGCGGTATCGATGAACCCCGATTTGAAATCGGGACCGGCGAGTGCCATGAAGTTCCAGGTTTCAGCGCGGCTGAAGGAGCCGTGCGTGCCCTGACCTTGCTGGAGCGTTGCATCGGCAATGACGACGGGACAGCGTACCGGTTCACCGCAGACCGTATCGAACGAGCGAAAATTGACGACCATGGCGGGCCTTGGCGTCCGAGCGGCACCGTCGAGATTGATGTCGGCGAGCGACAGCGCGCCGGGGAACCGGCCGATACGTTCGTCGACGAAAATGCCGCTGACGTAGTCCTGGGTTAGAAGCGCTGCCACGACCTGGCTGGCTAAGGTCTTGTCGCCGTCTGGAATGTAGATCAAATCCGATCCGCTGTTGGCCGCGACAACCAATTTGGGGTGGTCCTTATCGCCGCCAATCAGACCATTGCCATTGCGCGAATGCGCACCATCAGGAACCAACGCAAAATTGTTATCGGGATCGATGAGCGGCATGCCGAGCATCTTAGCAAGATCGAATGCCAAAAATCCGCGCGGCAAGTGGCCCGCCGGCGCGTCGGCATGGCGGGCCTGCGCAGCCGGGCTGGTAACGCTCTCTTTCGAAATGGTTGCAAAGCCATGGTCGGCGGTGACGATGATGTCAGTCGCTTCGGCAAGCCCAAGTTCCGCAAGTGCGGCACGGATCCGGCCGAGATCGTCATCCGCATTGCGGATTGCCGCGAGAGCAGCTTGACCATTGATCCCAGGCCTGAGTGTCAGGAAGCTGTCGCCCTGATTGTGCTGCGTACCATCGGGGTCGCGGGACCAGAACACAAGAAGGAACGGCTTGCCCCGCGTTGCGAACAGGGGCAGGACCGCGCGGGTCGCGACGGCTGCGAAATAATCCTGCTGCACGACGTTAGCGCTTTTGGTTCCAGGCGTGGTCGCATTGCCGGCAATGCCGTTGGCCCCACGTGGCGGGGTCGCCATCGCCAGCCCAGCCGCCTTTAATCGCTCCGCCATTTCGGGCGAGAGCGGAATACCCTGTGCGGTGCCTGTAATGTCGTCGACGATGATCGTTTGCAATCCGGTCCGTTCGGTGTGATCGAACAACAGGGTTGGGCCATGTTTGCCAATGGCCGCGGTGCTGTAGCCCTTGTGGCGTGCCAGCTTGAGAATGGTGTCTTCATTGAGGAAGTTGCCGGCGAAATGCGCGTCGAGGTCGCCGAGGACCGCATCATTCTCGATAAAAGCCGTTGGGCTGCCAGCGGCGTTCGACACCGGATGCGCGACGTAGAGCGTATTCGAGAACACACCGGTGTCGCCAAGGTAGTGTCCCGTGGCGATGGCCGAGGCATTAGCCATGGTGAAGGTCGGAAACAGCGAATGACTGTTCACTAGAGAAACGCCTTGACGCGCGAGCGCAGCAAAATTCGGTGCAGTCACGTCATTGACGACGCGCGAGCGCAGCCCGTCAGCTACGAATATCACGACGTTATGTGGAGAAGTCTGGCGGATGGGCGTCTGTGCGCTTCCCGGGACCGCGACGGCGATCACTGCCACCGCGAGAATTGCTCGAATGTACATTGGACGAAACCTTTGATAGCAGGAAGCCTTTGACAACACGGCAGATTGCCATGTGGATGGAATTTGGCTGACCGTCTTTTCATCTGTCAATAGGAAGGCTTTGGCCGCTTTGCAGCGGACAATCGGTTGGACGTTTTTCGGCCGCTTGTCCGGGCTCTGACCAGAGCGAATGCCCGCTGGCGCCGTCGCCGGAGCCGTCTACCTTGAATGCGCTCACGTTTCTTTTCGACCGCTTGCGGCGGGCGGCGCGTGTCGCGGTTTGATGCGAGGTACGCGCGTTGGTCCACGCGGCGCGATTCGAAAGGATCGATGCCCTGCTGTTAGTTACCTGCGGCTGCGCGCCGGAGAGGTGTAGGACTATACGATACAAGACGCCACGACATCCAACGGGTGGAAAAGCTGAGTCGCTCGCGGGCCCGTATCTGGGTCCAGCCTTAGTTTTGCCCCGGCGAGCAACGCATTTGACTTAAGCGTCGATGGCTTTTCCATTTTTGAGGATGCTGACGGCGATGGTGGCACGGAGGGCAAGATGCATCAGCCTCTTCTCACGTGATTGCGCGGCCGCGAATCGGGCTGCCCTAATTGATGCAGCGCCCCACATCCCCGCCGGCGACCGTGGCCTCGAAATTACCCGGCGTTGCCGCTCGACCATCGAACAAGACTGGCAACTGGTTGGCGATGCCGAAGTCGGTTGAGCCGCGGCGGTGTTCGTTGAGAAGCCGGGCGATATTCCATTCATCGTGCGAGCCGTAACTGAACGTGACGGAAGCGCGAAGCCCATAGTAGGTCCGGAATGCCGCTTTACTCACCTTGCCCTGTTCAACCGCTGTTTTGAAGTCCGGATCTTTCGCAAATCTGTCGTCAAAGTAGGCTTCAATTCTTTCCATATCAGCGGCGCCGGTAAGGCCGAAGAACCGCGCAAATTCGGATGGCCCGACGAAATAGATAAAGTCGAAATCCTCGCCCAGTCCGCTGCGGCCTTCCAGAATCTTGGTCCACATGTACATGTAGTCTGCCCCAGAGGCGCCTCTGGGTAGATTTCCTTCAATGGCAGGATTAAGAATCCACGCCGAGCGCTGTCCCAAGCGCCTTTCAATGGAGTCCTTCGTATCCTTTGCAACATCGACGTTTACGCCGTAATAGCTTCCGCCCGCCGTCGACAGCGGGATGCTCATGTAGCCTATCGCCTTGCCTTGCGTTTTCTGGTCGACGATTAATTTCCGGACGCGCGCAATGTTATCGTCGATGGCGCCCCTGTTGCTTTCGTTGATGCAGTAGCACAGGTTGATAGTCGTGCACGCGGTCACGTTCGCTCCCGCACCCTCGGAGGGCAAGGCTAACGCAACGCTCATTGCCACCAAGCTGTATGCGACCGTACTCCGCCGTAAACCTCCGTTAGCAGTCATGCTTCCCCCCGAAAGTCCGCTGCCGGTCGCTGAACAAGGCGTTCTGTCAAGGACATTGTTGCGTAGATTCGAAAGTATCGTTGAGGATCCGGGCAAGACGGCGGTCAGAAACCGCGCGCTGCCGATTTGACGAATTGCATTGTATCGACAAACAATCATTATGCATATGGTAAATTGTACATTAGCAGCTGCATTAGGGGTTGTTTATATTAATCGCTACGCTCGGATTCCCAACGCGACAAAGTTCTGATTCAAGACTGAAAAATGAAGGTCAGCCTCGATTTGCATGGTCCTAAGGCCCAAAAATGGGAACGAATTGGGTGCCTTTACGCAGGCTCTACAACGTAATCCTTGAAGTAACTGGTGCTGTCCGTCTTTGACCACAGACCAATCTTGCCAGACACCGGCTCCGGCAGCGTGTATTCGAGCGCAAGCTGTCCGTCGATGTAGGTTTTGAAATTAGTGCCGGCAACCGTCATCTTCAGATCATGCCATTGATCGCGGGCCAGGTGCCATGGCTCCCGTCCCGGGCCGCGCCTCACCATTTTCCTAACACCGTCATGGAAGGTCCAGAGCGTGATGTTGTACTCGGTATCGTTGTAGCGTGTGGAAAGCCAGTCGCCGTTGAGCTTGACGTTGAACAGGATGCCCGAGCAGCGGTCGAGATCGCCGGCGACGGTCTTGAACTTCAGGCTGATGGTGCCGTTTGAGAAATTGTCTACACCATTAAGCGTTGCGATCGGGTAATAGGCGAACTGCTTGACGTTATCGATGAAATCCTCTTGCGAGGCGTTGTAGAAGCTGCGCGCTCTCTCGGCGAGCAGGGCCGTCCGGTTGTTCTGGTTTGCTTTCCAAGGCTGGCCGTCGACCATGATGACCTTGTCCGGGCCGTCCTGAACGATGCGCCATGTCCCGACGATGGGTTGAAACGTCGTGGGCGGTTGCCCGACGTGCTCGTTGCTTAAGTCCACTATGAGTTCTCCGGCGGAAAGCAGCGTCGCTGAAAACGGCGCTACGGCGCAACCGGCCGCGGCGATCATGAGGTCCCGACGAGACAGTCTATTCATGTGAATCTCCTCCTTTGGAGAAATAGTCCCATGCCGAGCACAGCCAAAGGCCAGGCAACGTAAAACAACGGCATAGCGCCGGTCGGTTGAGCGGCAAGCGGGTGTCCCTTATGTCCGGCCCCGCCCTCCTGCGGCGGCTGAATCCCGGCAAGTTCATAGATCGCATCGAGCACGCCGTCCGTAGTTGTGGCACGGCCGACGATGCGCTTGCCGTCAAGATCGTACCAGATCTCTCCGTAATGCTCGCTGGCCTGCTCGAACAGGCCGGTCGCAGTGCCGGAAACAAATTCCACCGTCACGTCAGGCATCGTGCGGCGTAGTTTGGATAAAGTCTGCTTTTCGAGATCAAAGCGCCGCGGGTCTTCTGGCGCGAGATGAGCTTCGATTTTCAACTGTGCGGTGATTTTGCTCAGAATCGCAGCTTCGGACTCGCCAAAGGAATTCCGCTCGTTTTCTGAAACATCCCAGCTCGGTCTTACGAAGGATGCCGCGAAGGCGAGGACCGCGGCGATGAACACAACGGCGACGGATTCTGTTGCCCTGCGGCGTACCGGCACTCCCAAGCGCATCCAGACAGCGGCAAGAACGAGCGCAGCCGCGATTAGAACGCAGGCCGCTAACACCAGATCGAGGCGCACGAGTCCGCGGCGGAATGCCTGCAACATTTCCGAAGGAGTATACGTCGCGATCTGCTCCCAGATGCCACCCTGGAAAGCGGCCACGAAGCTCAGCACCCATGTGCCGACAGTGAAGGCGAGCACAAGGATGGCGGCCGTCGAAGGATGCTCCGCAAGCGAAGCAGCAGCCGCTGCAAGGGCGATCACGATCCCGGCATTGAGAAGATGTCCGAGCGCGAGCGAGCCTACTTCAGGAGCGTAAAGACTGCCGCCATAGCTTGCCCATAAGATACCGGCGAGGAGGATGGGAACACCGGCAAGAAGCCAGCCAGCTCCAAGAACCAAAGCCTTTACGCCGACCAATGAAAGAGGCGTCATCCCTCGCTGCAATTCGAGCTTGAGGGCACCGCTCATGCGATCGCCGGCGATCGCACGAATGACAACGAACGGCAGAAGAAAGGAAGCAGCAATTTCATATGCACTGAAAGTGGGGGCGACTACGCCATCGAGGGGAAAGAGCGCATCAGCGAGCCCTGCGGCGGTACCCCCTTGTCCACTCGCCTCCGCATAAGAACGGACGGCACTGATGAAAGACACGCCGACCAGTGGACCGATCAGCGCCAGCATCACCCACCACGAACGCGAACTCATCAGTTCGCGCCACTCCTTTTTCAGAAGCCATTTCCACGCGCCGCTATGTGAGGGCAAGGAAGACCTCCTCGAAATCCGCTGGCAAGTTGTGGCCCGCGCGCTGACCCGCAAGGGCGACGAGCGCATCAAGGGTGCCCTCAGCAATGACACGGCCACTGCTCAAGAGCACAAAGCGGTCGCAAACCTTCGCTGCATCGGCAATCTGGTGGATGGACAGGAAGAACGTGCGATCCGGCGTAAGATGCTTGCGGAGCGTAGCAGCCGCCTCGCGACTCTGGCGCAAATCCAGGCCCTCGAAAGGCTCGTCGATCAAGAGTATCGGCTGGGGGGCAAGCAGCCCCAGTGCAAGCAAGGTCCGTTTGCGCTGTCCTTTGGACAGGGCGCAGATTGGCGCTCGCATCAGCGGCGCCAAGTTAAGGTCCGTGACCACCTGCTCGTATATTTCGCGGCGGCCACCGAAGAAACCGAGGCCGTATTCCAGCACCCAGTGCACCGGCTCGTCTGGCCACGGCGCGATACCATCCGGAACGTAAAACAATTTCGATGATCGACGCCGCCCATCCACCGGCACCGGTCCGAAGAAAATTTCGCCTCGGTCCGCCGGCTCCAGACCGGCCACGCATTCGAATAGCGTGGTCTTGCCGGCCCCATTTGGCCCGATCAGGCCGAGGATCTCGCCTGCCTGGATCAGGAAGCCGACGCCATCCAGGGCCTGAAGCCGTCCGTAGGTCTTGGAGAGCCCATCTACCCGAACGATGGCCTCAGCGTGATTGTGCGCGTCCACCCTTTTCTCCAATCAGCTCGCGCCTCAATTCAACGAGGCGGGTTGATCTTGTAACTACAGTGTCCAATCAGTCTCAGACTAAACGGCACCCGTCACGCCATCAAGCCGAGGTGGCGACCCTGCGAGATAGGTTGATCGACATGAACGTCACGCTGGTCAAGCTTTAGTGCCGCTGGCGCCGGTGTCTGTCTTGTTCTTTGTTGCTGCAATCGTGTTCTTAAGGGAACGGATGCTGTCAGCGTCGTGCGGCTGCAGTTCGGGCTCCGATTACTTTCCATTGGGCATTAAAGTTCACATACCACAGGGCCTACCGTGAGCGACTGCTACTCTATCTCCACTTCACCAAGCGAGCCGAGCTGCTCGAACGCAAGAAGCGAGCCTTCACTCCGGATCTCTGGACGGCGCGCCGCTTTTTTGTGAGCGATCGAGAGCCAAGATCAACGGGTGCCGGAAGAGGGCATGGAGGATCAGAGGAATCCCGATCGCGCTTGGCAATAACCAGAACGCGATTTGTGGAAGCTCCTTCCACACCGGCAGGTTCTTGCCGTTATCCACGTAGAATGCGGTGAGCATGAAGATGTAGGAGGCGCCCATTCCACTGAGGTGGAACTTGGCCCATTGCTGCCAGCGCCGCTGGGCGGCGAGTCGCCCGAAATACGCCGATGCGAATGAAAGCGTACCCAGAATGAACAGGTGGTAGTTCTCTGCCCAGCGCATGAAAGACAGGACACTCATGGTGCCGAAAACGCCGAAGAGAAACCTGAAGTAGATTGTCCCCCAATTCGAATGCCGGCCATGGCCTTTGCCGCTGAGCATCGCCACGGCCCCGGCGATCACGGCTGCAAGGCCGAACAAGACATGGACGCCGACAATCACCAGGAAGATCGGATCGGCGGAAGGTATCGGGGTGCCTAGAACAATCGTTGTCTTTTCGTCTGTCATCGTCACGTCGACCGGCAATCTAGACTGATTGCCTCGTGGTTAATGCCGACACCAATCAAGCACCCGTCCCTCAGCTTCGTGAGCGAGGCCCTTGTCCGAGCGGTTGAGTGAGAAACTCAAAATCGAAAGTTTGGATTCGGCGTCCCTATCGTAGCGAAACTATGATTACGAAAACTATTTCAAATTCCGGCCGCAGGAAAGCACTGGTCAGACCAAGCCCGTGCCGCGGCGGCAACGATGGCAAGTGTTGCCGTGGCTCCATCCGCTTCGCCTTTTTCGAAGTCTCCATCGGCCCGCGCCATGGTGTTCGTCACATGCGCGAAGCAGATGACCGACCGGCTCTTCGCGGTCGCGAAGGCGTATAGAGCGGCTGCCTCCATCTCCACGGCAAGCGTGCCCGCATCGCGCGCTGATGCAATTGCGGTTTCGGTTTCTCGATAAGGCGCGTCCGTCGTCCAGGTCGCCCCGCGGCAGACCGCGATGCCTGGAAGCGTGCACAGAGCTTCTTCCACGCGAGCGAGGAGCATAGCGTCGGGCGCATGGGCGAACGTCGCCGGTGGAAGATAGTGATAGCTCGTCCCTTCATCGCGCAGAGCGCGGTCGATCAGAACGAAATACGGCGGTGGTCCGTTGTCGGCGATTTGCCCCGCCGATGTAACGCTAATCAGCAGCCGGCAGCCCGAAGCAAAAAGCTGTTCAGCCACGCGCACCGCGAATGGAGCGCCGACGGCGCAGCCAAGGATGCCGACCTCACCGACGCCGTCGATGTCGAAGCTGAGGAGATCGGTGTGGTAGCACGCCCAGCCCTTATGGATGCTGCTGGCGCCGGTGCGCTTGAGGTGCCGTACGACATCGCCGTCGGGATCGAGCACGCAGACTCGCGGAACATCGACAAGGGGCACGCCTTTCTGCCGGCGCGCCTCGCGCAGCAGCGCTTCCGGCTGAAACACGGAAGGTGACTCATGTTCCTTCCCGTTCACGATCGGCCAAGCCGAGCTCGCGCGGTGTTCTTTCTGATCCATCGGACTTGCTACGCCTGCCTTGTTCAAGCTGCTGCCTCCACCGGCAGTCCGGCGGCTTTCCATTCGGGATAGCCGTCTTCGAGTCGGCGGGCGAGATAGCCGCGTGCCCTGAGCGCTACGACCGCCTCGAAGGAGAGAACGCAGTAAGGACCGCGACAGTAGGCGATCACCTCGCGGTCCGCAGGAAGCTCGCTCAAGCGACGCTCCAGCTCGGCAAGCGGGATGTTCAGCGCGCCGGGAAGATGCCCGACCGCGAACTCGTCCTCCGGCCGCACATCGAGCACCGTGACCGAGCCCTCATGCAGCCTCGAGACGAGGTCGTCCCGCGACACGGGCTCCAGTGAATCGCGGGCTCGGAAGTAGTCCATCATCACGCGGTCGATCTCGGCCATATTCTGCTCGCCGACGCGGCCGAGCGCCTTGATCAGCGCGACCACTTCAGCATCGCCGGCGAGGCGATAGAGAATGTGCTTGCCGCGGCGCTCCGTCTCCACGAGGCGCGCCCGCCTGAGAATCTGCAGGTGGCGCGAGGTGTTGGCGAAGGTCAGATGCGCCCTGGCGGAGAGCTCCTCGACGCTGCGCACTCCTTGCGCAAGATGCTCCAGCAGTTCCAGCCGGTGCGGATGTCCAAGCGCCTGCGCCACCTCGGAAAGGCATTGGTAGATGGCCTGTTTCGGTCCGGTGCTTGACACGAAAGCTCCTCAGTGAAACATTCAGCGGAATGATTGAATATTTCTATCCGTTCGCGATGAGGAGCGCAACCCATGATCCTCCGCCAGTTCCTCCACACCGATCCTGTCGGCATTTCCTATTTGTTCGGCTGCGGCGGTAAGGCCGCCGGGGCCGTCGTCGATCCGGCCGGCGAAATCGAGCCCTATCTGCGCTCGGCCGAAACGGCTGGAATGCGCATCCGCTTCGTCATCGACACTCACGTGCATGCTGATCACCTCTCTGCAGGTCGTGCCCTCGCTGACGCGGCAGGCGCCAAGTACGTGCTGTCGGCGGAGGCAAAGGCAACGTTCCCGTTCAAGGGCGTGCGCGACGGCGAGACGCTCCCACTCGGCAACGTCACGGCGACGGTGCTGCACACGCCCGGCCATACGCCCGAGCATATCTGCCTCCTCGTGACCGACGGCACGCGAGCCCATGAGCCGTGGTTCGTCCTGACCGGCCACACGCTGATGGTCGGTGACCTCGGCCGAACGGAGCTCGCTGTCAGCGCTGAACAAGGCGCGAAGGACCTCTTCCGGAGCGCTCAACGGCTGAAGACGCTTCCGGACTATGTCGAGGTGCTTCCCGGAGCTTATGCCGGCTCGGTCTGCGGACGGCGCTTGAGTGGCAAGCCGTGGTCCACTATCGGCTTCGAGAAGCGCCACAACGAAGCCTTCGGAATCGAGAACGAGGCAGAGTTCATCCGCTTCATGCTCGCCGAGATTCCGCCGGCGCCGCCGGAGGCTGCGCGGATCAGGGCGGCCAATTCCGGCGACGTCGCTGCGGCAGCCTGACCTATGAACGAAGCGGCATCAGTTCGACAGCCTGCGGGCTCGCCGGTCAGGCTCGGACTCAAGGACAACTGGCGGCAGTTCTCGTTGCTTGTCCTGATCAACGCCTTCGTCGGCGGAATGGTCGGGATCGAGCGCACCGTCGTGCCGCTGATCGGTGCCGAGGAGTTCGGGATCGCCTCCACGACGCTTGTGGTCTCCTTCATCATCAGCTTCGGCGTGGTGAAGGCGTTCGCCAATCTCGTCTCGGGCCAGCTTGCCGACCTCTGGGGCCGCAAGCGTGTTCTCGTCCTCGGCTGGCTCGTCGGCCTGCCGGTGCCGTTCATGATCATTTGGGCACCAAACTGGCAATGGGTGATCGCTGCCAACGCGCTGCTCGGCGTCAACCAGGGGCTTGCCTGGTCGATGACGGTGATCATGAAGGTCGACCTCGTCGGGCCGCAGTCGCGCGGCCTCGCGGTGGGCTTGAACGAATTCGCCGGCTATCTCGCCGTCGGCGTGACGGCGTTCCTGACCGGCTATCTCGCCTCGCAATACGGGTTGCGACCGGTACCGATCTATCTCGGTGTCGGCTACGCGGTGTTGGGGGCCGCGCTGTCGATCCTCCTCGTCCGCGACACGCGCGACCACGTTCGGCTGGAGGCCGCGGCTCACGCAAAGCCGCCAGCTTCGATCAGCTTCCGGGAAGTCTTTGCGCTCACCTCGTTCAAGGACCGCAACCTGTTCGCCGCCTCGCAGGCCGGGCTCGTGAACAACCTCAACGACGGGATGAGCTGGGGCATCTTCCCGCTGTTCTTCTCCTCGTTCGGCCTCGGCGTGGAGCGGATCGGCATTCTCAAGGCGATCTACCCAGCGACCTGGGGCCTCCTGCAGATCGCTACCGGTCCCTTGAGCGACCGCTGGGGGCGTAAGGGGCTGATCGTCGCCGGCATGTGGGTGCAGGCTGCCGGCCTGCTTCTCACCGCGGCGACACAGCAGTTCGGATGGTGGCTCGTCGGCAGCGTCCTGCTCGGCCTCGGCACCGCTATGGTGTATCCAAGCCTCATCGCCGCCGTCTCCGATGCCTCGCATCCGGCCTGGCGCGCGCGATCCCTCAGCGTCTACCGGTTCTGGCGCGATCTCGGCTACGCCATCGGCGCCCTTTCCGCGGGACTCATCGCCGATCGCTTCGGGCTTTCCTGGGCGATCGTTTCGATCGCCGCCCTGACATTTGTCTCCGGTGTCGTCGTCGCAGTCCTCATGCGCGAGGGTGCGCTGACCTCTTTTGACGTCGCGCAAGAGGCCGGGTCCCGCAACGGGCCAGAGTGGGAAGGCCAGAGCAACGCTGCGGCCCATGCTGGCCCCACGATGCCCCGATCATAGGACGTCGAAAGGTAAGCGCGATGATGGACGGAATGCAGGGCATGGGTTGGGGCATGGGCCTGATCGGCCTCCTTGTGCTGATCCTGGTCGTCCTCGGGATCGCCGCCCTGGTGAAATATCTCATCTCGGGGCGAGGATGAGCATGGCTTCGATCTATCTCGACTACAATGCGAGTACGCCGATCGACCCGACGGTCGCGGCCGCCATGCGGCCATTCCTGGACGAGGCGTTCGGCAACCCTTCCAGCGGACATTGGGCGAGCGGGCCGGCGAAAGCCGCCTTGGAGCAAGCGCGCGCTCAGGTCGCGGCACTCCTTGGCTCTGCGCCCGACGAGATCGTGTTCACGAGCGGTGGCAGCGAGGTCAACAATCTTGCCATCAAGGGCACCTTCTTCGTGCTGAAGCACAAGGGCGAGCACATCATCACCACCAAGGTCGAGCATCCCGCGGTTCTCGCGCCCTGCCGATTTCTCGAGCGGCTCGGCGCGACGGTCACCTATCTGCCCGTCGACCGGACCGGCCGCGTCAATCCTGAAGATGTGCGGCGCGCGATCACGCCACGCACCATCCTGATCAGCGTCATGCACGCCAACAACGAAGTCGGGACGATCCAGCCGATCGAGGAGATCGGCGCCATCGCCCGAGATCACGGCATCCGCTTTCATACGGACGCAGCGCAGTCGGTGGGGAAGATCCCGACCCGGGTCGGCACGCTCGGCGTCGATCTGCTCACGATCGCCGGCCACAAGCTCTATGCTCCGAAGGGTGTCGGCGCGCTTTATGTCCGGCGCGATGTCGAATTGGAGCCGCTGATCCACGGCGCGGGCCATGAGCAGGGCCGGCGCGCCGGAACCGAGAGCGCACTGCTTGCCGTCGGTCTCGGCACGGCTTGCACCTTGGCCCAGGACCTCGTGCCGATGAAGCGTGTTCAGGCTCTGCGCGACCGCTTCTGGAAGGCGCTGCAGGGCTGCTTCGGCGAACGCGTCGCGCTCAACGGCCATCCCGAGCATCGCCTGCCGAACACCCTCAACGTCTCCTTCGTCGGAATGGTGGGTGCCGAGGTGCTGGCGGGGCTTGGCGGGGTCGCGGCTTCGACCGGTTCAGCGTGCCATTCGGGCAGGATCGAGCTCTCCCCCGTGCTCGCCGCCATGGGCGTGCCGGAAAGGATCGGCATGGGCGCCGTGCGCTTCAGTCTCGGACGGACTACCATCGAGGCCGAGATCGATGCGGTGGTTGATCAGCTTTCGGATCGGACGACGTTGGCGGCCCGGCACGCCACCGGCTGATCGGCGAACGCGCGGCATCCCATCAGGTTGAGAACGGGACGAGTACGCACCTGGACCGAGCTGAGTGCTGACTTCTAAACTGACCGAGAGATGATCACCGAGCGACAATCGACGACAATGGAAGAACCGAGAGGGGAGAGCGACTGTCTTGTTTGTCAAGCGGTTTGCCATGGCCGATTATCCCTGACGATAGCGTTGAGGATGATGAGCAGCTTTCGGGCGACAGCGATGAGCGCCACCAATTTGGGCTTGCCGGCTGCGACCAGGCGGTCGAAGAAGGCTTTCAAGACCGGGTTGTGCTTTTTCGCCACCATCGCACCCATGAAGATGGCAGCGCGAACGGCTGTGCGTCCGCCGCCGATGAAGCTTTTGCCCCGCCATTTGCCAGACTGGCGCGTGAACGGAGCAAGCCCGACGAGGGCGGTAATTTGCTTGTGGCCGAGCTGCCCGAGCTCGGGCAGCTCGGCCACAAGCGTGCGTGTGATGACGGGTCCGACGCCAGGCACGGAAGTGAGCAATTCTTCCTTTGCGCGCCAAGCTGGAGAGCCTTTCATGGCATCGTCGATATCTGCATCGAGGCTTGCCAGCTCTTTTTCCAGAGCTTTGATGAGCCGGGCGATGCTCTTCCTGAGACGCGGTGCGGTCAAGCGTTGCTCGCGCTGGCGTTCGGCTCCGATCATTGCGACGATCTGGCGCCGCCGCCCAACAAGATCGGCCAACAACCGGGTTTGCTCGTCCGGCAGCGGGCGCGGCTCAAGGTTGGTCGCCTCGGCGAAATGCGCAATGACCCCGGCATCGATCGGATCGGTCTTAGCGCGCTGGCCGAGCGCCTTGGCGAAGGCGCGCACCTGCGCCGGGTTGACGACCACGACCGGCAGCCCCGCGGCTCCCAGAGCGGCTGCCACTACGGTCTCAAAGCCCCCGGTCGCCTCCAACGCAACAAGATGTGGCGAAAGCTTACGCAGCCGCGCGACCAGCTGCTCCACCCCAGCCGCATCACGGCTAACGGCGAATGCTTCTCCACTTGGACGCACTGCGACGTCGAGGCGGTCCTTCGAAACGTCGATACCAACAATGATCCTATCCATGTCGACCCGTCCTTGCCTAAACGAGCTTCGCGTTTTGCGGCCCCGGCGACTGTTCGGGTTCTGTGGATTGACGGGCGGGGTTCTACGCTCTCCCACGGTCTTCAATGACCCAGGTCGTAACGAACTCCCGCCCGTCACCGCGACACCGGCTGTATCCGATTCGCGTGAATCCAAGTTACAAGGTTCATCCTCAGCCTGCGCGAGCTGAGCGGTGCGCTCGGAGACCTTGGCACCCTGCTGCCCCTGATGCTGGGAACCATCGCCGTGGTCGGGCTGGCGCCGACGCCGGTGCTGGTTGGGTTTGCCATTTCTATATTGCCACCGCCGCCTATTACCGGCTGCCGATACCCGTGCAGCCCATGAAGGCGGTGGCGGCTGTGCTGCTCACCGCCCACGTCACGCCCGCGGCACTGGCCGCCAGCGGTGTCATGATCGGGGGCGTGTTGCTGATTCTTGGCGCTGCGGGCTGGATCACGCGGCTTGCGCGCCTTGTGCCGCAATCGATATTGGTGGGCCTGCAACTCGGCCTCGGGGCGGCGCTCGCCGTCGTAAGCCTCGACCTGATGGGCTCGGCGCCAGCGATTGCGATCTTTGACACTGGCGCTTTTGCTCGGGCTGCTGTTCGTGCCACGCTATCCGTCTGCGCTGATCGCGCTGGCAGCGGCAATTGTACTCGCCCAGGTGCTCAAGGTCCCGGGGACAGAGTTCGCGACCGTGGCAGCGACCGCGCTCTCGATCCCGTCGCTGCCCTCGCTGGCTGAGTTCGAGCGCGCCTTCACGCTCTTCGTTCTACCGCAGCTGTCGCTCACTCTAACCAGGTTGGCGAGGCCGCTGGTGATCGACAACCGGGCGGGCGTCACGTGGGCGGCGCGCTCGCCAAAATAGTCGCCCGCGATGAGTGCGGTGAGCACGACGGCATTGGTCCTGACGCCCTTTGGTGCGCTGCCCATGTGTCACGGGGCGGGAGGGTTGGGCGGCCCACTATCGTTTCGGGGCTCGCAGCGGCACGGCTCCTTTGGTTCTGGGACTTGCCTTGCTCGCCTTCGCTCTCCTGCCCGGCGGGGTTGGTTTGGCGATCCTCGCCGCCATGCCAGCGGCCGGGCTGGGGGCGCTGCTCCTAATGGCCGCTGGGGAGCTGGCGCTGACGAAACGGCTGTTCGACCTCAAACCGTCGTGCCGGCCCGTCATCGCGATGACGGCGGGTGTCACTATCTGGGCCGATCCTTTCTGGGGCCTTCTTGCGGGCTTCCTTGCAGAACTCGGACGCCTCGTCGCTATTCGCCTTTTGCGGCGCTCGTCCCGCATCTGAACCTGGGTCGAAGATGCGAGCCGGTCGGCTTCACTGCAGCGCCTCACTCGGTTCGAAACCGCAGCAGGCGCAGCGCGTTCGCGGTCACCAGTACGGTTGCGCCCGTATCGGCGAGGATCGCCATCCAGAGCGTCGTCACGCCAACCAGCGTGGTGACCAGGAACACACCCTTGAGCCCGAGCGCGAGTCCAATGTTCTGCCAGATGTTCGCAAGCGTCGCCCGCGACAGCCGGATGAGCTCGACGACGCCGAGAACGCGGTTCTTCAGCAATGCGGCATCGGCGGTCTCCAGCGCCACGTCGGTGCCTCCCCCCATCGAGATCCCGACGGAAGCGGCCGCGAGCGCCGGGGCATCGTTGATGCCGTCGCCGATCATGGCGACGGGTCCGCTCGCCTTCATCGACGCGATCGCCTGCAGCTTGGCGTCAGGCAGCAGCTCGGCTCGGGCATGAAGGCCGAGCGCGCCTGCTATGGCGTCGGCCGAGCGCCGGTTGTCGCCGGTCAGCATGACGGTGTTGACGCCGAGCGATGTAAGCGCACCGACGCCGGCCTTGGCATCCTCGCGCGGTTCATCGCGTAGCGCGATCACTCCGACAATGCGCTTGGCATGAAGAACGACAACAACAGTCTTGCCCTCCCCCTCCAGGGACGCAATGCGCTCTGCAACATCGGCTGGCACGTCACCCTGCTCGGCCGCGAAGCGAGGCGATCCGACCGAAGCGAAGCCATCCTTGAGGCGCGTCGTCACGGCCTTGCCGGGCACAGCGATGCCGCCGCCAAATGATACAGGCACAGCGAGCCGACGCGCCTCGGCGGCGTGCGTGATCGCCAGTCCCAGCGGATGGCTGGAACTTCGCTCCACCGCCGCAGCTTTGGCCAGCACGTCGTCCTCGCTTCCCTCCACCGCTACGATGTCCGTCACCCGCGGTTGTCCGAGCGTGAGAGTCCCGGTCTTGTCGAAGGCAACTGTCCTCACCTTGCCGAGCGTCTCGAGGGCGGCGCCTCCCTTGACCAGAAGCCCCTGCCGTGCCCCAGCCGCAAGCCCCGAGGCGATCGCGGCCGGGGTTGAGATGACGAGCGCGCACGGGCAGGCGATCAGAAGCGTCGCGAGACCGCGATAGATCCAAGTGCTCCAGTCCTGCCCGAAGGCGAGGGGCGGGATCACGATGACCAGCAGCGCCACCAGCATGGCCGCGGGCGTGTACCAGGCGCTGAAACGATCGATGAACCGCGCTGTCGGAGCCTTCGAGGCCTGCGCCTCCTCGACCATGTGGATGATGCGGGCGATGGTGTTGTCCGCGGCGGTCCGGGTGATCCTGACGCGGAGCTCGCCATGAGCATTGATGCTGCCAGCATAAGCCGTGGCGCCGACCTCCTTCAGCACCGGCACCGATTCACCGGTCACGGGTGCCTCGTTTACCTCGGACGTTCCCTCGATCACGGCTCCGTCGGAAGGAATACGGTCTCCGGGCCGGACCACGACGATGTCCCCGACCTGCAGGTCCTCGACCGGGATCTTGGCTGTCGCGCCACCTTGCTCGCGAAGAGCCACGCGCGGCACGAGATCGATCAGCGCCGCAATGCCGGCGCGTGCGCGCCCTGCCGCGACGGTCTCGAGGAGCTCGCCGACCGCAAATAGGAAGATCACCACGGCACCTTCCTCTGCCGCGCCGATGAGGATCGCGCCAACCGTGGCGATCGACATCAAGGTCTCGATGCTGAAGGGCGTGCCGGAAAGAGCGCCGGCCACCGCCCGCCGGACGAACGGCACCAGCCCGGCGGCCGCGGCCGCGATGTAAGCCCACTGCGATAGTGCGGGATCGAGATGCGAGGTGATGAAGGCGGCCAGGAGCAGCGCGCCCGTCCCGATGACAAGCCTGCCCTTGCGCGAGCGCCACCACGGCCTGTCGCTGACCTCTCGCCGGCCGAAAATCTGTGGAAGGGATGCTGTCTCGCCGGAGGGCGCCACGGGCACATAACCCAACGTCCTGATCTTGTCCTCGACCGCTTGGCTGGAGGTGCGGTCCTCATCGAGCGCGAGCGTCAGCGACTGCAGGCCATAGTTGACATTGACGTCGCTCACGCCGGGCAGGCGTTTCAGGGCGTTTTCGATCTTGAGCGCGCAAGCACCGCAATCCATGCCTTCGATGCGGAGCTTCAGCGGGGTTTCCGTCATGATTGATCTCGACATTCTTGGTCCCGCTGCTTATGTGGACCCTGTAGCCACTATAGGGTCAAGCCATGGGGACCGACATTCTGACCATCGGCCATCTGGCACGCGAGACGGCGACAAAGGTCGAAACCATCCGATTCTATGAGAAGGCGGGCCTGCTACCTGCGCCGGCACGGACGAGCGGCAATTACCGCGCCTACGGGATTGAGCATCTCAATCGGCTGAGCTTCATCCGGCGGGCGCGCGATCTCGGATTTTCCATCGAGCAGATCCGCGCCCTGCTCGGTCTCGCCGACAACAAGGATCAGCCCTGCGAGGCGGTCGACACTATCGCCCAAGAGCATCTTGAGGCCGTCGAGCGCAAGATCAGGGATCTCAAGGCTCTTCGCCGAGAGCTCGACCGCATGATCGGACAATGCCGGCACGGAACCGTCGCCGAGTGCCGCATCATCGAGACGTTGTCGCCGCCGCGGATGTACGTGGGCGATACAGGACGTCGCGCATAACATTAGATGGAAAGTGAAAAGAGCGAATGCAGACAGGACTTCTCGCCCCGCTCACAGATCGAATCTACCAACGCCTGTTCACCGCACAGGCGCTGTCCCTCGTCGGCACGGGGCTGACCACGGTCGCTCTCGCGCTCCTCGCTTATGACCTCACCGGCGAGAACGCAGGGGCTGTGCTCGGAACGGCGCTGGCGCTCAAGATGATCGCCTATGTCGGCATCGCGCCGATCGTCGGCGCGGTCGAGCAGGCTCGAGCTTTTGGAGCAATTGGCGCAGGGCGAGCGCAGCGTCGAGGTTCTGGCGGAGCGAACAGGGCTATCCATCGCCAACGCCTCACAGCACTTGCAACAGATCCGGCGTGTCGGGATCGAGATCCGGCGTGTCGGGATCGCGGCCGCACGCCGCGAAGGCAAGTTCGTCTTCTACAAACTCGCCGACGAGGCCGTGCTCGATCTCTTGGCGGCACTGCGCCGCATCGCGGAACGAAACGTCGCCGAGGTGGATAAGGTGATACGGAGCTACTTCAATAATCGTGACGGCCTTGAGCCCGTGTCTCGCGAGGAGCTTCTGGCAAAGTCACGTGCTGGCACTGTCACCGTTCTAGACGTGCGCCCATCGGATGAATTCGCTCTGGGGCATTTGCCGGGAGCGGTGAACATGTCCTTGCGCGAGCTTGAAGCGCGGCTTGCAGAGTTCGACCCCGCGCAGGAGATCGTCGCGTACTGCCGCGGCCCCTACTGTGTCCTGTCCTACGAGGTGGTTGCGGCGTTGCGGGCGCGCGGCTTCAAAGCGCGCCGGTTGGAAGATGGCTTGCCCGAGTGGCGCGCCGCTGGGTTGCCAGTCGTCGGCAGGACAACGTGATGACAGGCAGAGCGAAACCATAGGAGGATGTCATGAAGCGCATTGGATGTCTCGCGTTGTGGACGGCTGCATTGCTACTCGCCAATCTTGGCGTTGCCGTCGCCCAGACGCAAGCGGCCCCTCCTACACAAAATACGCCACAGGGCGGGATGATGGGTCCCGGCAGCGCGATGACGATGATGGGTGGCCCCGCGCGCATGGGTATGATGGGAATGGCCGACCACGCCGAAGGGCGGCTTGCCTTTCTCAAGGCTGAGCTGAAGATCACTGAAGCACAAACGCCCCAGTGGAATGCCTTCAGCGATGCGTTACGGGAAAACGCTCGCCGAATGGGCGGGATGTCGGCAATGATGATGCAAGGCGGGATGATGGGTCAGGACGGCGCTTCAGTGAATGCACCCGATCGGCTCGATCGAATGGAAAAGATGATGACGGCCATGCTTGAGTCAATTAAGGCGACGAGGGCTGCCCTCGTGCCGCTCTACGCCGTCCTCACTGACGAGCAAAAGAAGGTAGCAGATCAGCTCATTCACGGGCCTATGGGCATGGGCCGGATGTAATGTCATGGGCGCGTCGCCTGCACTCGGCAGAGCCGCCGACTAGGAGAAGACGGCCTCCCGGAAACCGCGTTGAGGCGGTCTAACGACCTCCAAGCGGAGTGCGGTCTGACGTAGAGGCAGGCGGCGCAGCGCAGCATGGGCGCGAATCCAGGCCCTACGCCGACAATCGGCCTATTGCTTCCCATCTGAACTGGGAATGTCGAACTGATCGACGGATCCGGGATGCAGGTTCGTGCTTGCCGCCACGCGCGGAATCGGGCGTCGCGGCCGCTTCATCGCTTATGGGGTGGGCGCCGGGATTGTCGGTGCGAGCGCGCTTGCATACTTCGCGGGCGCGCTGTCCGATGCACTCGCGGGCCGCGGCCAGGAAGTGTTCAACGCCTCGATCCTTGCGCTCGCCGCGGTGATGCTGGGCTGGCACAATCTGTGGATGGCAAGCCATGGGCGTGAGCTGACCCGCGAGTGGAAGGCAATGGGCCAGGCGGTCGCGGCCGGCGACAAGTCCCTGGTCGCCATGATGATCGTCGTCGCCATTGCGGTACTGCGCGAAGGCGCAGAGGTCGTGCTGTTCATGTACGGCATCGCATCGTCGAGCACAGGATGGCCCGCCCTGCTCTTCGGCCGCTTGCTTGGCATGGCGCTTGGTACAGTGGTCGCATTCCTCCTCTACGTTGGCCTGGTTGCCATCCCGGGGCACCGACTGTTCTTCGTGACCAGTTGGCTGATCGCTTTGGTCGCGGCCGGGATGGCGGGACAGACGGCCGCCACGCTTGCCAGCATCGATCTGATCCCGAGTTGGGGCTACGAGCTGTGGGATACCTCCTGGATGTTGCCGCAGGACAGCATTCCCGGCCGTGCGACCGGCTTGCGCTTCTCACATTGTCCCTCGCAGGCGCGCTGCGCAGGCGCGCGCCTCGACAATCGCGTCCACTTGCAGCAACAAATTGCTCGCCAGGGCGATCAGCTGGGCCGCCGCTACGCGCGTAATTTGCACCTGCCGGTGACTTGGAGGATTCTTGCAATGGCCAATCGCGCCAGCGAATAGCTCCATCGTGGCGACCTGCTCGCCGTCTATCGTCTGGTATCCGTTAGCGGCCCGCTTTTAGGGCGGAACGCCTCGCGCATCAGCTTCACGCCGACAAGATCATCGGGTAGGCCGGCGGCGTTTCGGACCACCACCTCGACTTCCTTGAAGGCTTGGAAGACCGCTACGTCGTAGTCGCCGCGAAGAAACATCGGTCGAACCTTTTCGGCCAATCGTAAATGCAATAATCCAACGGGCAGCACATTGCCCTGCCGATACGCGTCAACGTCGGCCGCACTCTTCAGCTTCGCTCCCTTCCGAATCAGGCAAAACCAATCGTTCGATTGGTCCGGCGCCACCATGAGGAGCCCTTCGTTTTGAAGCCATTGCCAGGCCTCGGCAATTGCCCGAGCTACCGGCATCCTCTTGTGATACGGATAGGCTGGGGTGTTCGCGTTCCATAGCGGTATCTCAAGATTTGACTTTGTGAAATTTCCACCGCCGGGCTGCTTCTGCAACAGCTCTAACAATATCATTCCAAGGTCGTCAGGCCCCAACGCGAGCAGCGAATCTGCGTCCGGCAAGTAATCGATAAGCCCCGCCATAGTTACTCCCCTCGACCCTACGGCCGCGGCGTCTTTGCTGCTACAGGCGCCAGCTGGCACCACGACCCCGATCCTGCGGATCAAACCACTCCCGCCGCCTTTTCGCCCTGCTGATGAAAGCCGCGCGGTTTCGTCTCAAGTGCTTTCATCCAGCCCTTTGTTCGACGCGCCGCAGGCCGTCGAAATCTATCGGGGCGCCCTTCGTCCCGACACATACAGTGAGCCACGGAAAGCGGCGCGGTCATGTGCGCGCTCCTTCATGCACTCAGTCCTACACTTGAATATCCGATTCGGATGCAGCCCAGCAGCTGCTGACCGCCATCTGCTCCTAGTTCTCACCCTAGCTTCGATAGCGCCTCTCGAAATGCTTCAATTGCCTTTCGGTCGGGCACCTTCATTGTTTTCGGTGCGTGAACGGTCGCTCGGCTCTTGTCCCGCCGGCACGTAATGCTCATTATTCCCGGCTCGTATATCCGCTTCTTCGGGTTATCCTGCTCCGTTGCAACTCGACAAATGCTAGTCAGTGTGCCGGGCTGAAAGAACTCCTCCACCTCATTTAAGTCATCAAGCGCGCCTTCGATGCGCCTCACCATTACCCTCAGATGGCTCCGAATCTTCTCAATGCTCCTTTCCTGCCCCTCATTTACAAGCCGAAGTGCAACAGAGTTGAATTCGCCTACCAGCCTCACGAAATCACGTTCGGGATCGCTACTTTCCTTGAACAGTTTTCGTGGTACATGAATTCCATCTGCACCCAAAAACGCTGCGATCAATTCATAATTTTCAACGATCCACGGTATTCGCTCAGCCATCTGATCTCGCGCACTCCGATAATGCGCATGTCCGACGCGGCGAGCGCCAATCTTTGAGCTAAAACGGCGTGTCCCTGCTGCTCGTTCAGACCGATGCTGGCCTCGCCCACCAGAAAGCAAGCGGTGGAACGACTGTCCATTGGAGGAAGGGTGACACCCCGGTTCCGATAACAGGGATAACGGGCATCCAGATCGTATAGGCCCAGGTGCCGCGAATCTCCGTGTTCAGCCACTCGCTAAAAGCCGTGTAGCCGAGCCCACCGACAACGGCGACCAGCGCTACGCGGCAATAACTCGCATGCGGCCAACGATCGTTTCCTACGAAGACCAATGCGATCACCAGGACCGATCCGGCAATCAGTAGGTCGCCTCCGGTGCAGTGCACCGCCGCGAACGCAATCTTACTCCACGGCGCTTCGTACCACAGCGTGTAGAGCGGCAACTGGGCGAACTCCCAGATAAGGTTCCCTGCGAGCACAACGCCGAAATAGCGTTTGAGCGTCGCGAGCCATGTCTCTGCCCGGCGATTCATTTACGTTTGAGCGGCCCGCACGCAGCCGACGAGTTGCCAGCGAGATAACACGTCAGCCGCGCAGTGCAGGTTCAGCGGTTGGGAGCGGGCTCTGCTGGTGCCGGCGGTTGGTTGTGCCTGCCCGCCATCATCTTGTTGCAGGTGTCCATCATTTGGCGCATTTGAGTCATCATACTCTTCATGTCGTCGCCCATCATGCTGGAACCTGCGCGCGATCCGTCCCGGTCCGTGGGTTCATTGTTCGGGACTTGTGTACTTTGGGCGTAGAGCCCAGATCCCGCCGCGAGGCTCAGGCCCACAGTGAGAACCACAAGGGTCGCCTTTGTCGTCTTTCTCATCTCTGTCTCCTCGATTGCACATCTTACGCTGGAGTGACCTGTTCGTGCTCAGGTCCGTCGGTCAGGATCGATTTGCTTCGCCCCATGTTCAATGACCGGCCTCGGCTTGCTTGCAGTCGCCGCCCCGCCCCGGGCTCATGTAGATCACGGTTCGGATCTTTGGATGATTGGCCGTTACTGCCCCTCATCATCATCCATATCATGCCGACGCACATTGCCAGGCAGGGGAGCAGGAACAGAAGACTTATTCCTCCTAAGCTCGCAGTCAGCCACCCGCTCCATCCAAATGAGAGGCCGGCAACAACGATCATAGCCACCGCAATGACCGCCATCGTCATGAAGCCGCCCGAACGCCTCATCCCCACGTCATCCCGCGTTCATTGTGCGCGGATGTGAAGTTTCGACGTCAGCCGCACGAGTTGGTGGATCGTGTAAAGCCGGTCGCGGATTGACGCTGTCCATTGGAATATCTCCTTTTTGTTACAATAGTTTATCGCGAGACTTCCCTCACCAAAACTGAGGCAATGCCCGGGGGCATGATCGAACTCCCTCTCATGCGGCAGACTGAAACGACGGCCCGATGGCAAGCGCTTCTAATGGAGAGTTCGGAAAGACAGATGCGTCGGTTACATGATCACGGCAACGTCAACGGACCCTGCGACAGTTTGCGCAGGTCGCACTCTGTGCGCGCGGTCCTTGGTGATGCTCTTCAATAAAATGTAAGCGGCAGCCGAGGCGCTAACTCAATTGCCGATGTTGGGGTCCAGCAGCTTTGCTTGTGCGATATCGGCACGACCACCCATTTGATCGCCTTTCCTGAGTTTCGCAATGCCGCGATTCAACAAGGCTTGGGCGGAGTTAGGAATGAGTGCAAGTGCCTTGTTAAAATCCTCGATCGCCCGGTCGTAGTTGCCCTTAGTCGCGTATATGAAGCCGCGATTCACAAAGGCTTGGGCAAAATTGGGGACGAGTCTGATTGTTTGGTCGTAATCCTGAATGGCGCGGTCGAAATTGCGCTGTTCTGCATAGGCACTGCCGCGGTTGTAAAAAGCATTGGCGTAACTGGAATCGAGCCGAATCGCCTGAGCATAGTCCCGGATGGCGCCGTCAAAATCGCCTTTGCTTGCGTAGGCAAAGCCGCGGTCGTTGAAGGCCTTGGCATTGCTGGTGTCGAGTTGGATCGTCTGGTCATAGTCGGAAATTGCGCGGCCGAGGTCGCGTTTATTAGCGAAAGCCTCACCGCGCCTGTAATAAGCCCAAGAATAATTTGGATTGAGCTGGATTGCCTGATTGTAGTCCTGAATAGCGCGATCGAAATCGCCTTTGCGGCCATAGGCGACACCGCGATTGTAAAAGGCCGTCGCAACGTCGGGATCGAGGCGGATCGCCTGGTCATAGTCTGCAATCGCCCGATCAAAATCCCCTCTTGCGGCATGCGCGAAGCCGCGGTTCAGAAAAGCTTGGGTGAAGTTGGGATTGAGTCCAATTGCGCGATCGTAGTCTTCAACGGCGTGGTCGAAATCACCTTTGGCCGCGCGCGCGAAACCGCGGTTGTAGAACGCCAATGCTGCGTTCGGATTGAGAAAGATGGCCTGATCGTAGTCTTGGATGGCGCGATCAAAGTTGCCCTTGCCCGCATATGCGAAGCCACGATTGTTAAAAGCCAAGAAATTTTTGGGATCAAGCGAGACTGCCCGGTCATAATCCTGGATGGCGCGGTCGTAGTCGCCTTTGGTCATATACGCGGAGCCGCGGCCAACCAAGGCCAACGCGAGCTTCTCCGGTGTCTCGCGGCCGGACTGGATCACGACAGTGCAGCCATGGATCAGTTGATCGATGGCGGCGCCATCCTTGCCAGCGCACCGATTCCATTCCTCTGAAGATTGCGCGAGGGCCGGTATCGCCGTCAGGCAACCGGCCCCCATGACACTCACTCCAAGGAAAACGCAGACGACGTTCCGACGCATGCGTGAACCCCAAAGTCACGTTTATTTGATTTTGAACGGAATGATGACGTCGCCGCCAAACGTGAACTGCGAACTCTTCGTGCCCGCACCGAAAGGCGTGGTGCCGTTCAAAGAGGTGTCGTAGCGAATCTCCGGCCGGATAACCAATCCATCAAACGTCGGCGGGACCCCCGGGGGCTTGATGTTGAGGCCCAATGTGAGTGCGCCATAAGTGGTCGCTCCGCCACCGAACGCAATCGCGGTCGGGTCCCCGTGCTCGAATTTGACGAAATCGAGATTGCCGGGGAAAGACGCAACGAAGAAGCCATTGTTGTCGCGCCAAATCTCGCCGCGTCCAACGATCTTGAGCCAGTCGTTGATCGCGTAGCCGAAGTATTGCGCAACGCCATAGCCGCTGGCGTTGAAGCCATCATCGCGCGCGTAGTTCAGGTCCGTGATGAGCGTGAGCTTGTCGTTGACCTTCCACGTTGCCGTGATGTCATTGAGATAGCGGAGATCGCTGTTGGGATTGACGCCCGCAAGTACGACCGCCGACACGTTGGGATTTTCCGGACCGATATGGGTAGTTCCCAGGATGGTCAGCGCGCCATCTAACAGGTTCAGCCCGATGCCGCCATGGAACGCAATGGCCGTGTTGTTGTCCCCGCAAGTGAAGCAATTGAACGAATTACCGAACGTCGTATTCACGCCGGTGTCGAGCCCGGCATAGATATCAAGCACCGGGTTCACGTGAGTAGTCGTCATAAAGCCGGTGTGCTTGAAGGGAATGCCGAAATTGAAGATGTAGGAATGCGAGTAAAGCAGATTGTCCGGCGCATAGATCACCTCCGCACCTTCCAAGGTCACGTATTGGCCGACCTTCAGATCGACGCCGCCCGGGGTAAGCCACGGCAGATGGAACAGGGCGTGGGCCTCGACGATGTCGAACTGAGTCCTACCATTGATCGATTCGTCGAACTCGCCGAGGAAATGGGTGTAGCGCGCGTCCGAGCCGAACATTGTCTGGAACTTAAACCCGAAATCATAACCAGTCGCCTTCGGGTCGAGCGGACGCTGGATCGTCAGCATAGCCTGGTTCAACAAGGGCTCATTGGCCTTGTCCGTAAAGAGGTGGCCGAAGTTTATGCCGTCAGCGGGATTGGCCCCATTGGCCGTGATGCCCGCTTCCACATGGCCAGTTATCGTCAAGGTATCCCACCACGACGGCACCTTGGGCGGCGCCTTCTTGTATACCTTGTTGAGATCGGCTGCGAACACCTGTGCTCCGCCCGGAATTCCGAGGCTGCACGCCATCAAGCCAACCGCCGCTATCCCAAGTTGTACCGAACATCGCATGATCCTAACCCCCTCTGTCCCCTGTCAGGCCCGAGCTAAGCCGACGAGAATCCTGATAAATCCCCGACTTTCGACATCATCTCAAGAAAACGCTGTTCGGCAAGGTCAGAGTTGCCGCAATGCGCCCACGAAATGTGCAACGAGGGCGCTTTCCTAAAGAATCCTGTCCATCTGTGTCAGAAATGCAACAGAGTGGCACGAGCGCGCGCCAAAATTTGCGCGGCTAGTCCGCGATCCTCGCATTGCGCTCGGCCAAAGAATGAGAGGAGCTAATTTGATCGATTCTCGTCCGATTTAACGGCGGCGGTGGGAGCCCGAAGGCGAGCGTGCCGCGCATCACCTTTTCCATTTTTCCGTGTACTCCCGCGTCAGACACTCACGCAGAAGCTCCGGGCCGGTCCAAATGATTTCGCCATCTGATCCCATGATCACCATGGCAAGCGGGTCGAGGAGGTTTGGCGCTTGCCGTAACCGGCTGATTTGTTGAATTGCTGCATCGTTGGTGGGATATGGCTCGCGCTGCAGCACACCGATGCAATCAGGGCCATAAGACTGTTGCACCAACCAGTCACCAACGTAGACGAGGATCACCGGCCCAAACTCAGGCTGATGTTTCCAGCGCCGCGTAAGCTCAATGCAGGCCAGCTCGGCAGCCTTGGGTACGGGCCTGACACCTCTTTCCCAATTTTGAATAGTTATGCTGCTGACCCCCAGCTTTCCGCCTGCCTCGGCCCGGGTATACCGAAGCGTTTTCCTCCACTTGCGAAAGTCCCCCCCGTCCATCGCATTTTTCTCCCCTTTTTAGCGGCGAGACGTCAGCGATGCACAACTGTTCGGGCCGAATAGGTTGCGCTCCCGCGAAATAGGTCCCATCAGTGGCAAGCGGCGCAAGCGTCAGTAACGCGCTGACCTTACCGGGGTCGTCGTCAAACCGCCTGCGCCGCCCGGATTGACGGTGGTGAGGTTGTTGATGCCGCCGACCGCCCCGGCATTCGTGAAAGCGTTGCCTCTCCGCTCTCCTCACTGTTCGGGGCTTATTGACTGCACCGTATAGGAGCTTCCAGAGCCACTGAGAGTGAAATGGACCTTGTCTCCTATTTTCACCTTTGAAAGCTCCACTGAAGGCGCCGTCGTGAATTCCATCTTCATCGCGGGCCATTTGATTTCGGCTATAGGACCGTGATCGAGGGTCACCTTTCGGCGTGTCGCATTCACCGCAGTGACGGTCCCAGTACCGGAGGCGGTCGTCTCCTGCTTCGTCTTACTCATCCCCGGCATGTTCTTCATGTTGGGCGCCTGCGCGCGAACCTCGCCGGAGGTAAGGAGCGCCGACCCCATACTAAAGAGCAGGGCTAAACCGAGAAGGGCCACCCGGTGCTGGAATCTATTGTCGAAGCAAAACATGGAAGTCCTCCGGTACCTGTAGGTCTAGATCACGGGCGTTGCATGGAGCCCTAATTGGCCGACATCGCCCGCCTTCGGGTCGGCCAGGGTTTGGATCGAGCCTGTCGCAGCGCATCTTGGACGCGACCTGCCGGAACGTGGTCCGCGCCGTGTCGCTCCGCTTTCGGCGCGTGTTCATTTCGTCCCCTTATTCAATTCGAGCGCGCCTGGCGGAGCCGGATGCGCCAACCCGCCGGCACGATTGGCATGCCACGTGGCGGCGGGCAATCCGATTCCCTTGACCACCGCGTAGATCGCCGGAATAACGACCAAGGTGAGCACGGTCGCCGACACCATGCCGCCGATCATGGGAACCGCGATACGCTGCATCACCTCGGCGCCGGTGCCATGGTTCCACATGATCGGAAGGAGACCCGCCATGATGGCGGCGACCGTCATCATCAGGGGGCGTACGCGCTCGGCGCCGCCGGTCATAATGGCGGTATAGAGGTCCTCGTGTGTGAACGATCGACCTTCCGCAGCACGTTGGGACTCCAACTCCGTGAACGCCTGGTCGAGATAGATCAACATCACGACGCCGGTCTCGGCGGCGACGCCTGTTAGCGCGATGAAGCCCACCGCGACCGCGACCGACAGATTGAACCCGAGCCACCACATCAGCCACAGGCCGCCCACAAGCGCGAAGGGCACCGAGAGCATCACGATCAGAGTCTCCGTTACCCTTCGGAAGTTGAGATAAAGCAACAGGAAGATGATCAGAACTGTAAACGGCACGACAGTCTGGAGTCGTACCTTCGCACGCTCCAGGTATTCGAACTGCCCACTCCAGGTGACATAATAGCCTGGCGGGAACTTGACCTGGGTCGCCACCGCTTTCTGGGCGTCGCCAACGTACCCGCCGAGGTCCCGGTCCCGGAAGTCGACATAGATGTAGCCGGTGAGTTGGGCGTTTTCGGTGCGAATGCTCGATGGCCCCAGCCCAAGGCTCACCTTGGCCACCTCTCCCAACGGAACGGTGCCGCCATCGGGCAATGACACGAGCACCTGGCTGGCGATCGCCTGCGGATCGCTCCGGAAGTCACGCGGATATCGGATGCTGACCGTATATCGTTCCCGGCCCTCCACGGTCGTCGTCACCGGCTCCGCCCCCAACGCCGCGGCGATGAGGTTCTGAACGTCGTCCACCATCAGACCGTACCGCGCAAGCTGAGTCCGGTCGGGATCGACGTTGAGGTAGTATCCGCCGATGACCCGCTCGGCAAAGGCGCTGGTCGTGCCGGGCACCTTTCTGATGACGGCCTCGATCTGACGTGACAGGCCTTCAATCTCGGCCAGATCCTTACCGAACACCTTGACGCCGACCGGCGTACGTATGCCGGTCGAAAGCATATCGATGCGCGCCTTGATCGGCATGGTCCAGGCGTTGGAAACGCCAGGGAATTGAAGGGACTTGTCCATCTCGGCGATCAGCTTGTCGATGGTCATGCCGGGCCGCCATTCGTTGTCCGGCTTCAGGTTGATCACGGTCTCGAACATCTCGGTCGGAGCGGGGTCGGTGGCGGTGGACGCACGCCCGGCCTTACCCCAGACAGAATTGACCTCTGGGAATGACTTGATGATCTTGTCTTGAGTCTGGAGTAGTTCCGCCGCCTTCGTGATCGAAAGACCCGGCAGCGTCGTCGGCATGTAAAAGAGCGTACCCTCATTGAGCGTCGGCATGAACTCCGTGCCGAGCTTCGACGCCGGCCACAGGCTGGCAACGAGGACCGCGACGGCGACGAGGATCGTCGCCCACCTGAACCGCAATGCGAGGCCGATCACCGGTCGATATGCCCATATCAGAGCGCGGTTCACTGGGTTCTTGTGCTCCGGCACGATGCGGCCGCGGATGAGCAGGATCATGAGCGCAGGAACAAGCGTCACGGAAAGGAATGCCGCCGCTGCCATGGCGAAAGTCTTCGTAAAGGCGAGCGGCTTGAACAACCGGCCCTCCTGGGCTTCGAGCGTGAAGATCGGCAGGAAAGACACCGTGATGATGAGCAGGCTGAAGAACAACGCTGGTCCGACCTGAATCGCGGCCTCGATAATCACTTCGCTTCGTGTTTTGTCGGGTGCAGCTCGCTCCAGCCGCTTATGCGCATTCTCGATCATGACAATGGCGGCGTCGACCATCGCGCCAATGGCGATGGCGATGCCGCCGAGGCTCATGATGTTAGAGCTGAGCCCAAGGATGTACATACAGAGATATGCGATCAATATACCGAGCGGCAGGGTAATGATCGCAACGAGCGCACTCCGAAGATGAAGCAGGAACACGAAGCAGACGAGGGCGACGATGACGCTTTCTTCGATCAGCGTTCTTTTGAGGGTCTCGACGGCGCGATTGATCAGATCTGACCGGTCATAAACCGCTTCAATCGTTACGCCTTGAGGCAAGCCCGATGCGATTTCCGCAAGGCGATCCTTCACATTTGCGATGACCGAAAGTGCGTTTTGCCCAAATCGTTGAATCGCAACCCCAGAAACAACCTCGCCTTCCCCGTTGAGTTCGGTGATGCCACGCCGTTCATCGGGCGTGAGTTCGACGCGGGCCACGTCTTTCAGCAACACGGGCACGCCGCGGTCGGTCTTGACGACAATTTGTTCCAAGTCGGATATGTTCTTCACATAACCGCGACCGCGAACGGCGAACTCTGTTTCGGCGAGTTCGATTGTCCGACCGCCGACATCACGATTGCTTCCGCGCAGCGCAGCTTTGATCTTATCTAGCGATATGCCTAACGCTTGGAGTCGCCGTGGATCGACCACCACACTGTATTGTTTGACAAATCCACCTACGCTTGCGACTTCCGCCACGCCCTCGGCTTTGGCGATACCGTAGCGGACCTGCCAATCCTGCACGGTACGAAGCTCGGCAAGGCTTTTTTGCTCGCCGCGAACGATGTACTGGTAAACCCAGCCCACTCCCGTTGCATCAGGTCCGAGTGTCGGCGTAATTCCTGATGGCAATCGCTGTGCCGCGGTATTGAGATATTCAAGAACGCGCGAGCGAGCCCAGTATAAGTCGGTGCCGTCCTCAAAAATAATATAGACGAACGAAACACCGAAAAAAGAAAACCCGCGCACGACCCGCGACCGCGGAACGCTGAGCATGGAAGTGGTCAGAGGATATGTGACTTGATCTTCGACGACTTGCGGCGCCTGGCCGGGATATTCCGTGTAGATGATGACCTGAACATCGGAAAGATCGGGAATTGCATCGAGCGGCACGTGCTTGAGCGCGTAGAAGCCGGCCGATCCGATGAAGACCGACGCCAGTCCGATAAGAAAAACGTTTCGCGCAGACCAGCGAATGACAGCGGCGATCATTTCGGCGGTTCCTGTGGAGTAAAGCCTTTCAGAGCCGCCCTCAGGTTGCTTTCCGCATCGATTAGGAACGTCGCGGTCGTCACAACCTCCTCGCCCTCCTTGATACCTTCGAGCGCCTCCACATAGCCGTCGCCATGTCGGCCCATCTTGATAACTCGCGGCTCGAAACGTCCTTCGCCCTTCGAGATAAGCACAAGCTGGCGCGTACCACTGTCGATGACGGCGCTGTCCGGCACGGCGACCACAGGCTTGTCGGCCGAGTCCTCATGAAAGACCACGTCCGCATACATGTCAGGCTTCAATCGGCCATCCGGATTCGGGAGCTCGATCCGCACCCGCGCAGTCCGCGTCTCCGCCTTCAGTTCGGGATAGACGAGCGTCACCCGCCCTTCCATCGGCTGACTGGAGAAGGCTCGGAATGTAACGGTCGCCCGGTCTCCGGGGGCAATGGAACCGATATCCCGCTCCGGTACCTCGGCAATCACCCACACCGTCGAGAGGTCGGCAATCCGATAAAGCTCATCCCCGGCCATGATTCGCTGGCCACTGATCACTTTCTTTTCGAGAACTGTGCCGCTTGCAGGCGCCGGCCACTCGATGGTGCGCGATACCGTCCCGCTCTCCTGAATTTCGCGGATGCGCGCCTCGGGCATGCCGAGACTGCGCAGCTTCTGGGCGGCGCCATCGACCATCGCCATCTGGCTCGCGTCATGCAAATTGCGAGATGCCTTGATAGCGAGCGCGTACTCTAGTTGGGCCTGTACGAGCGGCGCGCTGTACAGACGGAAAAGCGGCGCCCCCGCTTTCACCGTCTCGCCGGTTGCGTTGACATGCAGTTCCTCGATGTAGCCTTCGGCTCGCAACGTGACGACCGTCTGCTTTCTTTCGTCGATACGGACGGTTCCGGGGGCACGGACCGGCCGTACCAAGGTTCTCAACTGCACCTTTTCTGTGCGGACACCGCTGCGCTGCACGCGGTCCACGCTCACCTTGATGGTGTTGTCGTCGCCCTGATCGTCGTCCTCATACACGGGGATGTAGTCCATCCCCATGGAGTCCTTCTTGGGAACCGGGGACGTGTCGGGCAGTCCCATCGGGTTTCGGTAAAGGCGAATCTTGCGTTCGCTGCCCGCGACCAGCGGCTTTTTCGGCTGCGGAGCTGACGATTGCTCCTCGTCGCTGTAGACCGGAAGGTAGTCGCGGCCTTGCGCATCCTTCTTCGGCTCCGCCGACCAGAATGGTGCTTCGCTTGGATCACGGTAATAGAGGATCGTGCGGTCATCCGCGGCCGCGGCAGACGCGGCGCTGACCGACGGTGTCGACATGGTGGACTGCCGCGGGGCATACCAATATCCACCTGCGGCGCCGACGGCAGCCGCAGCGATGACCAGCAGCACCAATCCGAGGCGCGTCACAGATCACCTCCGATGGCTTTTTCGATTTCGGCGAGCGAAGCCTGCTGCTGGATCTGGATCTTGAGAATTTCGAGCTGGACGTTTCGCAGCCGCCGAATTGCATCGAGCACCCTCAATGCGTCGCCCTGGCCGCTCTCGAGTCCTGTGAGG
>WNFT01001456.1_pt1 | contig 32173 bp, 26 predicted proteins | sample 5400191 | NCBI WGS metagenome assembly WNFT01 (sample SAMN13153359, study PRJNA577476) | soil metagenome | isolation source: 80 cm saprolite under Madrone tree | place: USA:California | collected 2016-06-14 | reverse complement strand
TGGTACGACAATACGACGGCGAATAAGAACAACCCCGATCCGGATCAGTGGGTGGGCTACGGCGACCGCACGGTCGATGAAATGGCGCATGCCTGGATCAACGTCGTTTATCTCAGCGACGAGGAATATAAAGCGCTCCTCGCGGAGCGCAAGGCGAAGGCCCCGAAAGCGACGACCGACGGAAATTAGCCGTGAAGAGACTCGTGAGTCTGTGGGCCGCCGGTGCAATCGCCGGCGGCCTCCTTTTGTCAGGTCAGCAAATCCCCGAGCCGCGGAAGCAGTTCGGCGGAAGCGCTACTGGCGCTTTCGAAGGATGGTTTACCAACCAGGATGGCAGCCGCGGTTTTCTCGTCGGATATTTCAATCGAAACACCCAGCAGGAACTCGACATTCCCATCGGACCCAACAATCAGATCGAGCCGGGTGGGCCCGACATGGGGCAACCGACGCATTTCCTTCCCGGCCGGCAGTGGGGAATGTTCGTAGTTCCTGTGCCCGAGGGCTTCACCCCGCAAGATAAATTTACGTGGACACTCCTGGTTAACGGCCAGGTCACCACCATTCCTCTCCGCCTGAATCCCGATTACGTCATCAGCCCATTCAGTGAGATCGCCGTTAACAACACGCCGCCGCTGATTCGGTTCGAGCAGAACGGACCAACAATCCAGGGCCCGGTCGCAACTCTGGCCAAGGCTCCTTCCCGGACAGCTTCATTGTCCGCGCCTCTCGCGCTGACGCTCTGGGTGACGGATGACATGAAGTACACAACCGGCACCAGTGCGCCGCTCGCCACGCCGCGTCCGCCAGTGACACTCACCTGGTCGAAGTACCGGGGACCCGGTGCGGTGACTTTCGACATGGCGAAGCCCAGTGTTGAGAAGTTGCCGCCTGGCAACGACAACGCAGCCTTCAGCGGAAAGGCGACGACGAACGTCAAGTTCGGCGAATCCGGCGACTACGTCCTCCACGTGATCGCAAACGATTATTCCGGCGATGGCGGCGGCGGGTTCCAATGCTGCTGGACGACGGGCCTCGTAAAAGTTTCCGTCAAGCCCTAGATTTCGCAGTAAAGACCAATTGAGGCTGATCTGTATGGCGAAAAACTTGATTGTTGCGGGCCTCCTGTTTTTGATCGCGTGCGCGAATCTTCCTGGTCAGACACCCGCGGGAAAGATCGTCGGCACGTGGCGACTAAACCTGGAAAAATCGAAGTTCGAGTCCGGGCCGCCGCCCAAAGGGCAGACACGGCAGTACTCACAGCGCCATGATGGACTTATCGTCGCGAATATTTGGAGTATTAACTTTCAGGGAAATCCGTCCTTCACTCAAACCGTTTCGAAGTATGACGGAAAAGAATACGGCCAATACAACCAAACAACGCTGGAGGCCTTCCAGGCCACCGGGACTCAAACCGGCAACACGCAAGCGTTCGCGGTGGTCGATACGTACACTGTTGACATCACAAACAAAGTTGACGGCCGCGTCACCTCGACTTCCAGGAGGACTGTGTCTGATGACGGGAAGACTATGACGCATGTCGTCAAAGGAACTAACGTCCAAGGCAAACCGTACACTAATGTGCTGGTATTCGATCGGGTGCAATAGGAGGAAACCTGGAGCGACGGCCTCCAGCGAAGTGAGCCGAAGGCGCTTTCCAGATCTGCGACCGCTGAATTAGAATCCCTTCCGCCGTTCAGCTGATGGCGGAGCCGAGCGACATCAATTCTGTCCCTTTCATAAGCTCCCAAAGAATTGGATTTTCCCGGGAGCAAGTCTAAAATATCTGCCCAAGAATCATTATGCGGTGGCTTCGTGGCTTCCACGGAACCAGCCGACCCGGTTGACACTGTAGAAACTTAGCATAGAGTGCCGCCAAGTCGCTTCAATCCAAAGCTCAGCGGGGCATGAGGGAGGCAAAAGATGACGGGGAAGCGCTACGCAAGGTGTTGTTTCGGTGTTTTGGCAATGGTGGCGCTCTTCGCGTCGCTGGCTTCGGCCCAGAGCACCATTTCAGGACAGGTTCGAGATAGCTCAGGCGCGCTGATGCCGGGCGTGAAGGTGGAAGCCGCGAGCGAGGCGCTGATCGAAAGATCGCGTGCCGAGACCACCAACGAGAATGGACGCTACACGATTGTCGACGTCCGGCCGGGCCTTTACACGATCACTTTCACTTTGCCGGGTTTCAGTACGGTGAAGCAGGAAGTCACCGTGCCAGCCAATGTGTCGGTCCCCGTTGACGCCGAAATGAGAGTAGGGGCGGTCGATGAAACTGTGACCGTGGAGGCCCGGGTTGCCACCGTGGACGTTGAGACCACGCTGCGCCCTCAGGTGCTGACGCGCAGCGATATGGATGCGCTCCCCACGGCGCGGAACCCGCAGTCCATGGGCTCCTACACGCCTGGTGTCCACCTGAACCTGCCGGATGTGGGGGGCTCCCAGCAGATCGAGCAGACCTACCTGATCTCTCACGGCAACCCCTCTTCGCGCGATACCTACCTGCTGGATGGAATGATGATAAACACCATGCAGAACGACGGACAAATCCAGATCTACATCGACAACGCGTTGATGCAGGAAGTCACCTATAACAACGCCAACAACTCGGTGGAGGTCACCGGCGGCGGCGTGGTCGCCAACTTTGTTCCTCGCGATGGAGGTAACGAACCCCACGGCAACCTCTTCCTCGGCTGGATTCCCTCGCGGTTTGTGGCCAGCAACATTGATCAGACGCTGCGGAACCGCGGCGTTACCGGTCAGTCCGCCGTGCGAAAAATTGAAGACTTCGACGGTTCCCTCGGTGGACCGTTCAAGAAGGACAAGCTCTGGTTCTTGTTGAGCGGGCGCAAGCAGTTGACGTTCGTGCAGGCGGCCAATTCCTTCTACCTGAATGGGCAACCGGGAGTCGAGCGAAGCTACATTTACAGCGGCGGTCTACGCCTGACCTATCAGATCAATTCCAGGAACAAGTTCGCCGCCATGTGGACGCGGGATTGGAAAACCAAGGAGCAAGACGTTGTCACCGGAGGCCAGGTGGCCGATGTCAACCCCCTGGTTTCCTCGCTCGAACGCAGTCCCAAGATGTATTACGTTTTGCAGGGCCGCTGGACCGGCACACTCACGCCGAGACTGCTGGTGCAGGCCGGCGCCACATTAACCAAGCTGGATTACAACATCCTTTACCATGCGGGCGTCAGAAAGACTCCGTTTACCCCCGACTGGTTTGCCAACGCACAGGAGTTGGATCTGACCCTAAACGCTCGGAGTATTGCGGGAGCCGTAAACACCTACTCCAAGTATGACCGGTACCTTTGGAACACATCGGCAACTTACGTGACCGGTTCGCACCAGGTCAAATTTGGGATACAGGATACCTTTGGCATCGCCCAACTGGACAACATTGCCAATGGCGACGCCATTTATCAGTACACCAACGGCATACCTCTGAGCATCCTGGCGTACAACACGCCGACGTATTCGAAGCCCCGCCTGAATCATGACCTTGGAATCTACGCAACCGACACCTGGCACGTCGGCCGGGTGTCGGTGACGGCGGGCGTGCGGTGGGAGTATCTGTCGGCGCAGGTCGATGCGCAAAGCGCGCCCGCGGGCCGCTTCACTGGGGGGCCGCGCAATTTCCCTAAGATTGACTGTTCCGTGATTAAAGGCATGAGCTGCTTCAAAAACTGGTCGCCACGGATCGGTTTTGTCTACGATGTGTTCGGCAACCACAAGACGGCGGTGAAGGCCGGCATAGGCAAGTTCAACTCCCCCATCGCCATCGGGGTTGTGACCAACTTCAACCCCATGACCCTGAGGAATCAGGCGATTCAGTGGCTCAATCACCCCACCACCGCGTGCCAATCTCACGACCCGATCGGATGCTACCCGCAAGGTAACGGTTTCGGCGATGGCGATATCGGTCCCAATCCCAATCCCGGCTTTGGACAGATCAACCGAGTAAACCTCGACCCCAATTTCCGTCGCGAGTATCAGTGGCAATACAACGTGGGCGTGCAGCGGGAGCTGAGGCGCGGCGTCACCATGAATTTCATGTGGTTCCATCAAGCGAATTATCAGGCGATCCATGTCGACAACTATTCCGTGCCCTCCTCCGCGTGGACGCCCTTCACAATCTCTAATCCGCTCGACGGCACTCCCATCACCGTCTATAACTTGTTGCCGTTCGGCCTGACGCCCGATCTTCATCAGACCAACGCACCGCAGAGCCGGCGCTCGAACGTCTATAACGGCTACGAGCTATCCGTGAATGCCCGGCTGCCGCGTGGTATCTTCGTTCTGGCAGGCTGGACCATCGACCGAATCCGCGACAGAGGCTGTGACATGAACACCGATCCTTTGTCGACTGCCTTGAACGATCCCAACTCGCTCCGGTACTGTGACCAGAACGGACAGTTGTATCAGGATCTGGGCAGGATCAACGGGATCCCCTACCGCAACGAATTCAAGCTTCAGACCAATGTGCCGCTCAAATGGGGCGTCGAGGTCAACGCCTCGCTCTACTCCGACCCGGTTTTCAGCACGAATTACAGTGTGAATCCCGGCAACGTCGCGCAGGCTGGAGCTGTCTTAGCCGGCCAGGTGCAGGGATATAAGACCGTGCTGTGGCAAATCACACCGAACGCGAGGTATCCGGCCGACTGCAACTGTCCGAACCCGGGCGGCCTGGTTGACCCCGGCCTGAGACAGGGCGCAGAGACGATTACGCTGGTTCCACCTGGTGCCCGGCTCACGCCGCGGCTGAATCAGTTGGACCTGGGGGTTCGCAAGGTCTTCCACCACGAAAAGCTCACGACAATGGGCGAAGCTCAGTTCTTCAACGTCACCAACTCGAATGCGGTCCTGACGGAAAGCTACACGCTGGGATCCAGCATCAAACCCTATGTGGCAGGGGGGCCGGGGGGCGTGCCGACGGCTGTCTTGAACCCCCGCATGATACGGCTGAACGTACAGTTCAAGTTCTAAGACCGGAACGATAAAGCAAGCATGAGTACCACAGAAGAATCAGAACATTTGTTTTCATACGGGACCTTACAAAGCCAGGCCGTTCAGCTTGCCACATTTGGTCGAAAACTGGTGGGTCAGCCCGACAGTCTGCCCGGTTATCGTCAGGCCAGGCTGGTGATTAAGAATCCCGATTTTGTTGCCACAAGCGGAGCCAAATACCATCTAAACGCTCAGTTCACCGGCAGCGATTCAGATTTTGTCGCGGGGACCGTGTTCAAAGTGACCGGGAAAGAGCTCGAGCAAGCCGATATTTATGAGGATGCCGCCGATTACAAGCGCGTCAGTGTTCAACTGAAATCGGGGACCCGGGCATGGGTATACGTGGATGCATCTACTTAGCTTTTTTTAAAGATGATTTATCGTGACAGGCTGCGAGGCGTCCCTATACTCTCCGCTGTAAGACTTTGTCCTTTCGAGAAGGGGGGAGACCATGTCTCTGAGAAGCGCTCTGATCGGGCTGTTCGTTCTGGTGTCGGCTATACCGGCCGGCGCCCACGTGAAAAAAATTGTGATCGACAAGAAGGTGTCGCCGGCATTCGACGGCGCATCATTCGGCCCGGCGGGCCGATATGAAACGCTGGCGGGCCGCGCCTTCGGCGAACTCGATCCGAACGATCCGCACAACACGATCATCAACGACATCAAGTTGGCTCCGCGCAACGCGAATGGCAAGGTCGAGTACATCGCGAGCTTCTATCTCGTGAAGCCCATCGACATGTCGAAGAGCAGCCACCTCATGTGGCAGGACGTGCCGAACCGTGGCGGCAGGATTACGATTAACCCTGCCCATCGCAACGATGGCGACATCGGTCTGAGCAGCGGATGGCAGGGCGATAATTCGGGCCGGACGGCTCCTGCCGACGATAACGAGTGGGTGACAGTCCCGATTGCGAAGAATGCCGATGGGTCGCCGGTCACCGGCCTCGTCATGGGTCGCATCGTCAATGCCAGCGGTGTCGATTCGCGCCCGATGCTCGTCAACGCAAATCCCGTGCCGTACAAACCGATGAGCCTCGATACGACCAAAGCGGCGCTCACGACGCATCGTGCCGAGACCATGGACGGCAAGATTACGGATGGGCCGACGATCCCGAGCAGTGATTGGGCATGGGCGAAATGCAGTGCCGCGAATCCATTTCCAGGCACGCCGGACCCGACTCAGATCTGCGTCAAGAACGGATTCGATCCGAAGCTGCTCTATCAAGTCGTATTTACGTCTCAGGACGCGTACGTCCTTGGAATCGGCTTCGCGGCATTCAGGGATGTTGCATCCTTCTTTAGATACGCGGCAAAGGACGACGCGGGCACGCCGAATCCCGTAGGCGGTCAGGTCAACTGGGTGATCAGCCGCGGTCAGTCGCAGTCCGGTAACTATCTTCGCGCGATGATCCATCTTGGCTTCACGCAGGACGAGAACAACCGCAAGGTATACGACGGCGCCTGGCCGATCATCGCGGGCAAGCGGGTGACGTTGAATACCCGCTTTGCGCAGCCCGACGGCGCAGGAAAACTGTATGAAGCAGGCACCGAAGGCCCGCAGTGGTGGAACGACTGGCCGGATCCCGTCCGCGGATTGCCGGCGAAAGGAATTCTCGATCGGTGCACGGCAACCAATTCGTGCCCCAGGATCGTCGAGCACTTTGGCGCCGCGGAGATGTGGGGACTGACGCTCAGCCCTTCGTTCGTGGGAACTTCCGCGGACAAGGACATCCCGCTTCCCAACAACGTGCGGCGGTATTACATTCCGAGCACTCAACACGGCGGAGGACAGGGCGGCTTCAACGTCAATCCGGCCAATCCACCGATGTGTCCCGGTCCAGGCTTCGGCGTAGGGATTTTTGCCGCGAACCCGGTTCCCCACACCGAGACGGTCAATGCGCTTCGATATCATTTCCGGAACTGGGTCATGAAGGACACGCCCATGCCGCCGAGCGTGTATCCGACTTTGGCCAGCGGCAATCTGGTCGATCCGACGAAAGAGGCCGTCGGTTTCCCAACCATTCCCGGCGCGCCCGTCAAAGCACCGACCGGCTTGATCAATCCGGTTCTCGATTACGACTGGGGTCCCGAATTCAGCTATGTGGATGGATCCGGCGTGCGAACGAAGGTGCCGCCCCCGATCAAGCGCGCGATCCGGATGAAAGTGCCGCGCGTGGATGGCGATGGCAACGAAATGGGCGGCGTCCCGGTCGTCCTCCGCGAGGCCCCGCTTGGCACCTATCTGGGCTGGAACGTCGTGGACGAAGGATTCCACCAGGGCAAGCTCTGCAACTATGCGGGCGGCATGATTCCGTTTGCAACGACCAGGGCCGAGCGTGATGCCAAAGGCGATCCCCGCCTGTCACTCGAGGAAAGGTATAAGAATCACGAGGGATACGTGGCCGCGGTCCGGGCGGCGACGATGAAGGCGGTCGCGGCAGGCTTTCTGCTGCAGTCCGACGCCGACAAACTCATCGCCGAAGCGGCCGCCAGCAACGTGCTCAGCTCGTTGAGGAGCAGCCAGTAAACTCTACTTCGTGTCGAAGCGGATCAGCAGCGCCCTGAATCCCTTGTTGTCCGCGAAATGGTGGGGCACGCCAGGCGGAATATAAAGGATGTCACCGGCGTGCACCGTTCGCTTCACCGGATTACGAATAGACTTTCCGCCCTCGGCAAGCTCGCCATCCGTGATGGCGGTAGCCGTGCCTTCGGTCATGATCCAGAGGTCGGCCGTTGTGTCATGAATCAGAGGGGGATCGTCCTCCAGCACGATCCGAACGTTCGCGCTGATGTTCGTGGGCCCGTTGAACAGCCGCGAATTGTTGACGTGTTTGGTTTCGTTGTCCTTCCACTTCGCCTGTATCTGCTCGTTCGTCCAGAAGGCGGTCTTGTTCGTGGGCGCGTCGGGCACCGCGGCCGCGGCAGCCGCCCCCCGTCCCCTCTGAGCGGCCTGCTGGGTCTGTCGTGCCGCTCCCCACAAACCGACAACGCTGATCACACCGATCACCGCGATAATCGCAATAACGTTGTTGCGCATATTTCTCTCCTCATCTTCTCCTCATCCGGCAGTTTAGAAGTGCGTTGAATGTTCTCGGGTTGAAAGTGGACAGAGTTTCCTTCCCATCGAGTTCGTGCGTCAAGCAGATTCTCCAGACCGCCATCGTTCCACGAACGAGCGTAATTCAAGCGCCAGGGGCAACTGTCGGCCTTTCTCCACGAGATCAGCCAGACCCAGGATGTTCTCCAACAACCGCTCAAGGTAAGTCGGATTTCCCGGATAGGCAACGAACGCCAGGTATTGGGAGGCACGGACGACCATCACTTTGTCGACAATGCGAAATTGCTGCAGGGCGGTCAGAACTTCAGCCGTCAGGCGGTTCAGTTCGATCTGTTCCGCTTCGTTGGGTGAATCAGCAGGCATTCTTGTCCCTTCATAACCTAAGAGACGTCATCTGCAGGCAATACCGCCCTCAGATTTCCCGCCTGTGCCGATTTTTGTACCCGTGAACAAAACGGATGGGCGAACCGAGGGACTAGAGCGGAGCCAAGGGAGCCGCACGGCCTATTCGGGGAGTTCCCACTGTAGCGGCGGTCTATGAGCGCCGGTTTTATGGTACGTTGCGAGGAAAAACCGGCGGTCATAGACCGCCACTACAGTGGGAACACCAGCGTGCATGGCATCGGAATTCGTAAACGAATTTCCGACTCAGGACACTAGTTCCCTATGTTTACGGCATAGTAGGCGACCGTCTTGGTCGGAACTTCCTTCCACCAGTGCGGCGTCTTTGCGGGAATCGTAATAACGTCGCCTTTGGTCAGGTGATGAGTCTGTCCGCCGTCGATTCTCGATCCTCGCTTCTCATCGGGACTGGTTTGCTTGACACCCACCAGTGTTCCTCCGGTCACGAACGTGGCCTCGCCCTCGACGATGATGAAGAGGTGGTTGGTCTTCTCGTGATACTCCGCCTCACCCGCTTCCCGGCGATTGGCCAGAACCCTCAGACCCGGGTCCTCGATTATCGCTCCGCCCTTCGCCATTGTGGCCGACACTTTGTCGTGGCCGATGTAGTGAACTGCCGCCGGAACACCCGCTGAGAAGACTGCGGCTGCCGTCAGCAAAACCGCCACCGTTAACACTGCCGCTAGCGCCAACAAAAACTTCATTGGTTTTCCCTCCTCGATAACGTTGCTGTTGTGTGAATTCGACAAAGTGTCTGACCGCCGGCGGAAACAGTCAAGGTAAAACATACCTGACTGCCGGGGAAGTGTGCCGGAGCGGTTTCTCTTCCGCGTATAGCTCGAGTTGGCGCGCTTGCGCGGCTCGGTTGTCCTCACGGGCATAAATCTCTCCCAACAAGAGATGGAGTTCCGGCGTGTGAGGCTGTTCCAAAGCCCGCTTGAATTCCTCCTCGGCCGCTTCGAGTTGGTTCACTTGCGCGTAGCACTCACCCATGGCTTTGTGCGCATCGCCGTATTTGGCATAAATGTGGATGGCTTTTTTCAGGTGGTCGAGCGCATCCACACAGTTGTTCTCCAGCAGCTTGTTCCTGGCGGCCTTGAGCTGCCGGCGCGCTGATCCCGGAATTTTCAAATCCCAAACGGTTACGGTTTTGGCGCGGGGCACGGCATTTCGCTGGGCGCGAAGCTCGATTTCAGGCCGCTCGCCAGGCACATCGATATCCTGCCGCGCAGTCTCATAGCCTGGCGCATCGGCAATGAGCGTGTACTGGCCCCATTCAACATTAATAAACTCAAATCTGTTGTCGTACAGGAAAGCTTCCTGAATTGTCATACCGGCCTTTTGCAACTGCATCCGGACTATGGCTGACGGACCCACACCCCCAGTCACTCTAACGATGCCGCGCAGAGTGTTGCCGGACGGTTCCGCCAGGGACGCGGAATCCACAAGTAACATGAAAGAAAGAGAAGCAATGACGGCCATCGCAGAACGCATGACGTGCTCCTTTCGGCACTGCAGCGGCGGTTTATCAAGGTGTAAACGAATTCGCAGGAGAGCGCTTGAACTCCCCTCCTGAGTTAGGAGGGGTGCCTGCGAGGCCATCAAGTTCAAAAAAAGGCCGAGCAGGCGGGGTGGTTCCAAAGCCGCTCGTTGCAAGGTTTTGCTTAGGAACCACCCCGTCTGCGCCTCCTTCGGTGGCTTCGCGACATTTTCTTAATGGCGCAGCCACCCCTCCTAACTTAGGAGGGGAGTTGTCGCGCCCTGCCAACTCGTTCACCTTCTACGACCGCCGCTACGTTAGTCCAAAACACTAGAAGATCAGCTTCAGACCAAATTGAACGACGCGAGGACCGCCTTCGCCGAGCCGTGGATTTCCGGCAGTAACATCCGGAGTTTCACTGATTGCACCGAATGTGGTGCTGTTGAAATCGACGTTTGGAAGGCTGAGATTCGCGCGATTGAAGACATTGAAAACTTCAGCGCGGAACTGTAGTGAAGCACGCTCCGCCACCTTTGTCAGCTTGTTCACCGCGAGGTCGACGCTGTGCAGATCCGGGCCGATGATCACGTTGCGACCCGAATTCCCGAACGTGCCGAGGGCAGGTTGTGCAAATGCCGCTCTGTTGAACCATTCGTTCGGGCGCCTCGGACCGGAGTTCGGATCGCCGACGAGATTGGGCCGATCGTTCAGTTCACCCGTGCCGCTGGAGTCCACACTGAGGAAGGGTGTGATCGGCAGACCGCTCTGGCCGGTGTAAATCCCACTGAGCTGCCAGCCTTCGGCCAGTCGTTTCGGCCACCAACCAAGCAGACCTGGGAGAAAACTCAGTTCGTAAGTGGCGTTGACTGTGACCCGGTGACGCAGGTCGAAGCTCGACACCGCGCGCTCGGCTCGCAGATCATAGCCGTCCTCCGGGTACGATACGCCGCGTGTCCCCGAATATATTCCGTTCGAAGCGTCGTCGAGGGATTTCGACCAGGTGTAGGTTCCATAGAGGTTGAAGCCACGCGCCAGCCGCTGCTTTATAGTCGCTTGCAATGCGTTATAGCTGGAATTGGCAGACGTTTCGAGATAGTTGATGAAGGAAAATTCCGGGAACTGAGCGTTGAACGGGCGTCGCTGTTGGCGCGTTGCCGCCGGACCGGCCGTCGCTTGATTGAGGTCGCGCACCCTGTAAAGTTTCACTCCATGAGAACCGACATAGGACGCTTGCAGAACCGTTCCCGGCCGCAGTTCGTGTTGCAGGTTGAGATTGTAGTTATGCACGTACGGAGTTCGAAGATCAGGGTCCACCGCAAAGACCGGGATGTTCGAAGTGGGCAATGACCCGCTTGCTGCACCGAAGATCGCCACATCCGGTCCGTAAGGAATGGTGGCGCCCGCTGGAAACGTCAGATTGAACACTCCAAGCCCTGGCAACGGATTCAGTGCCGGACTACCCGGGCCGCCGTTTTGGAAGCCCTGTAATAGGAAGTAGTCCTGTGACGGCGTGTCGTAATAAAGGCCATATGCGCCGCGAAGAATCGTTCGGCCCCGTCCCGTCAGGTCGTACGCGAAGCCGAAACGCGGCGCGAAGTTGTTGTAGTCCGGTTCGTACAAACGATCGAGACCTACGGCACCCACGGGTACCAACCCGCGTGCCGGAAGGAAGTTCGAGAGCCGATCTCCCTGTTCGCGGAAGACTCCCAGGTACTCGTAGCGCAGCCCGAGATTCAGCGTCAGGCGGGTTGTGATTTTCCAATCGTCCTGCACGAACAGACCGAAGTTGTTCGTGAAGGTGTCGCGCCGTGTCGCGCCGCGCAGAACCGCTGTGCCTGCCGGTGCCACTCTCCCGGCAAGGAAATCGGCGAGACTGTCGAAGTTCAACCGGCCGCGCGCCAGTTGGTCGTTGAAAGAGTTGACGATCGCACGGCGATATTCACCTCCCGTTTTGACGACATGGGATCGGCGCGCCCACGTCAGGTTATCGACGAACTGGTAGCCGCTGCTGACGCGTCCGCGCGGCATGTTGGTCGGCGCGCCGAGCGGCACGAAGCCGGTGATGGTGATTGTCGGCAGTGATTTTGCTCCCGTCACCAGACCGATCTCCGCCGGATCGAAATCCGCGTCGAGGGGCGTGAAGGTCTGCACGAATCGGTTGTAGCCGGCGCGCGTCTCATTGACGATCTGCGGCGTCAGGACCTGGGACAGGTTCAACCCGAACAATTGGATGCGCGTCGGCACAACTGTCTGATAAGCCGGCAACGGCGAACCGTTGCCGGTGGTCAATGGGAAGACCTGACTGCCGTCGCCGAAGATGTACCGGCCGCTCAAGCTGTAGCTGTCGTTGAACCGGTGCTCGATCTTTGCCAGAAGGTTGTCGCTGTTGTTTGTATTCGGAGCGGCGAACGAATAGTTGTTGCCCGTCGCCGTGTTCAGGTTCGATTGCGGGAAGAATTGCAACAGGCGTGTGCTCAGGGCATTTTCCTGGAGTCCCGCCGCTGCGTTGGCAGTTCGTGCCGCTGCAAGACTGGCGGCGTCCGGCACACGTACGACCGACGGAGAAAAGACGAACTCGCGCTGGCCTTCGTAACCGCCGAAGAAGAACGTGCGGTTCTTGATGATCGGGCCGCCCAGCACGCCGCCGAAGTTATTGTTTCGAAATTCGTTCTTCGCGCCTTCGAAGAAGTTGCGCGCATCGAAGTTATCGTTTCGCAAAAACTCGTATGCTGCGCCGTGGAAGTCGTTTGTGCCGTTCTTGAGAACGATATTGACGATTGCGCCGGAATTGCGTCCGTACTCCGCCGCGCCCTGTGTTTGCAGGCTGAATTCGCCGACTGCATCAACCGGCAGGAGGGTGGCCGGCGCTCCCGTCACGCCGCCCTGATTGAAGGAAGGCTGATTGCGGAAGGAGTCGTTATTGTCCACGCCATCGATCAGAAAGATATTGGCTTTCTCGCGCTGGCCGTTGACGGTAAACGATCCGAGCGAGCCGCGTTGCGAGCGCGGAGCAGCGCCCGGAAGCAATATCGTCAGGCGGCGAAAATCACGCCCGTTGATCGGCAGCAGATCGACCTGCCTGTTGCTGACAACCTCTGCGAGGGCGCTCGTCTCCGCCTGCAAAAGCGGCGGCGCTGCCGAGACATTGACTGTTTCGCGGATGCCCCCGACCTGCAAGACAATGTCGCGCGAAACCTGTCCGGCGACGGGCAATTCGATGCCGTCGATCTCCACAACTGAAAACCCTTCGCGTTGCGCCAACAGCGAATATGCGCCCGGTGGCAGAAGCGGCAGGGTAAAAAGCCCTTCGCTATTCGTCGTCACCTTCCGCTTCAACCCCGTCGCCATACTTGAAACCGTGATGGCGACGTCGGGCACGACCGCGCCCTGGCTGTCCATGACAATGCCGCTGAGCGTCGCGCTGTTGGTCTGCGCGCCAGCGACAAAAGGAAACCCGCCCACAAAATTCAAGGTCAACGCTGCAAACAGAGCGGCGACTGGGCGGGCTCCCACTCTCCTCCACCAGATTCTCATTTCATTGCTCCTCTCAAGATGTTGGTTTGAAATGATTCCCCTCCTCAAAGAGGCTGTGGTGTCCAAAATACGTCGCCACGGCTAGCCGCGGAGCGGCGACAGAGTGTAGCCCCGGGCGTGAGCCCGGGGTTTCTTTCGGCACGATCTCAGCCCCGGGGCGAAAGAGTTTTTGAAATCTTTCGCCCCTCCGGGGCTTCGTTGCAAAACGAAACCTACCCCGGGCTTGCGCCCGGGGCTACACTCTGTCGCCGCTCCGCGGCTGAAAGCGCAATCGCAACTTGGACACTTCTGCCTTCTAAGGGGAATCAGCCGCTCGAATTCGATCACTTAGTTAGCGTCGCGACGTTTTTCGTAGAAGAAGTAATCGGCCGTGTAAGGCACAAACGCGGTGTGGCCGATGTCCGTTGACACGCTGCATCCCGTCGAGGGCGCTACTCCTCCGACAGTATTCAGTCGTTGAATGAAGGTGGTCTCAATCAACCTGTCGCCGCCCGTTGGACCGGCCTGGGCTCCAACCACCTGTACCTTGAGCCACGGAATCGCGCCCGGCTTGACGAAGTTTGCGTCCAGGGAAGACGCGATCACCTTGCCCCAGACGGTGCTTGTATCCCGGGAATCCTCCCAAGTGACGCGCACGATGCCGCCCTCGACAGGATTGGGACTGAAGAAGTGGGTCGTCACTTGCCGTAGTTGATCGCTGAACAACGTGGCCTCCGGCGTAAACAACGTCCAGGCGACGCCGGGACCTGAAGGCAGGCAAACGTAATTCTGTGTGCCGACGCCATGACCCACAAGGAAAGCCTCGTTCGGCGCCAGCACCTGAATGTTGCCGGGCACGGGTGGCGGTGTGACGGTGTGGGCATGAGCCGCTTGCGGCGACACGATTGTGAGAGCCATGACCAGAGCACTGACGCACGCGATGAGCAGGATGCCCCTCGTGGTCTGTTGCCCCTTCTTGTTGCAGTTCTTCATAATTCCATTCCTTTCTTTCAAATGAGTTTCTTGTTTGTTCACAGTTATCTTTCATCCAGTCAGGAGAATAGGCGCCGCAACTCAGGAAGTCATAAATCTGGCGTAAATGTGGAGTAACGTTTCGGTAACGCGTTGCCTTGTACGATGCAAGAAGGGACAATAGTGCGGACGTGAAACGTATATTCTTCGATCCTTTTTGCCTCGACCTGGCCAGCGAGTGCTTGTGGAGAGGCTCGCAAGCAATAAAGCTCAGACCCAAAGCTTTCGCGGTGCTTGACTATCTCCTCGGGCGTCCGGGCCAGCTCGTTACAAAAGAGGAACTTCTCAATGCCGTCTGGCCAGGGACCTTTGTCGGCGAAGCCGTCCTCAAAGTCGCCATTCGTCAGGTCCGCGAGGCTCTCGGCGATGATTCACAGTCTCCACGCTTCATTGAGACCGCACATCGTCGAGGCTATCGCTTCATCGGTCCGATCGATGAGAGCGGCCAGATGCCGGCAAAAGATCAGGAGATCAGGAGCAATAACGCCGTTTCGGGTTCACCACTGCGTGCCGCAAATTTCCCTCCGGCAGTTGTCGGACGCGACCAGGCACTATCGCGGATGCGAAGCTGGCTCGACAGGATGCTTGGAGGAGAATGTCAGATCGTATTTGTCACAGGAGAAGCGGGCATCGGCAAGACCGCTCTGGTGGACACGTTCGCGCGGAGCATTGCTGCTGATCGTAGCGTTCGGATTGGTCGCGGGCAATGTCTGGAACAGTACGGGACCAGCGAGGCTTACCTGCCGGTTCTCGAGGCTATCGGGCGGTTGTGTCGAGAGGAGCGCCAGCTTGTAGATGTGCTGCGCAGGCTCGCGCCGGTGTGGTTGCTGCAGATGCCTTCTCTCGTGAGCGCCTCCGATCGCCAGTCGCTGAGCCGGGAAGTGCTCGGAGCAAGACGCGAGCGAATGCTGCGCGAGATGGGCGAGGCTTTGGAGGCGCTGACGGCAGACAAGCCGCTGGTGCTTATATTGGAAGACCTTCACTGGAGCGATTACTCGACACTGGACCTGATCTCATACCTGGCGAGGCAGCGGCACGCCGCTCAGTTGATGTTGATTGGGACCTATCGGACGGTCGAGTTGATCGTAAGCGGGCATCCGCTCAAGGCGGTCAAGCAGGAGTTGCTGGCCAAGCAGCTATGCGAGGAGTTGCCGCTGGAATACCTCAGCCAAGCGGCAGTTGCCAAGTATTTGTCTGTTAGATTCCCCACCCATCGATTTCCCAAAGAGCTTGCACGATTGATCCAGGAACGAACAGAGGGAAATCCGCTGTTTATGGTCAATGCGGTCGACTACCTCGTGGCAGAGGGATTGATTGATGAGCACGAAGAGTGTTGGGAGTTAGTTGTAGAGATCGAGAACGTGGAAGTGGGAGTGCCCGACAGCATCAAGCAGATGATCGAGAAGCAGATCGATCATCTCGATGCCAATGAGCAGCGAACACTCGAGACGGCAAGCGTGGCTGGCGCGGAGTTTTCAACTCTCGCGGTAGTGGCTGGATTGGACGAGGATGCCGCACAGGTAGAAGCGCGGTGCGATGTTATGGCGCGCCAGCGTCAGTTTATTCGGGATAGCGGCGTTCAAGTACTACCAAACGGAGAAGCGGTAAGCCGCTACGGCTTCATACATGCTTTGTATCAGAACGTGCTGTATGAACGCGTGTCCGCGTCGAGGCGCGTCCAACTCCACCGGCGAATAGGCGAGCAGGGAGAAGCGCTCTACGGCGAGCGCGCCGGGGAAAATGCGGCAGAGCTTGCGATGCACTTTGAGCGGGGATCGAACTATACGCAAGCCGTAAAGTATCTTCAACAGGCCGCAGAAAACGCGGTCCGCCGGTTTGCATATCAGGAGGCGGTCGTGCTCTCGCGCCGAGGGCTCGAGGTGCTGGCGAAACTGCCGGACACGCCTGAGCGCGCCCAGCAAGAACTATGGCTGCACATCACTCTGGGCGTGCCGTTGATTGCGACCGAGGGATATGCGGCTCCGGATGTAGGCACCGTGTACCTGAGAGCCCGGGAGCTATGTCGCCATGCAGGCGAGACGCCGGAAATTTCTCAGGTCCTCTGGGGGCTCTGGACATTCTATGTATTGAGGGCAGAGTTAGGGACAGCCCGCGAGATCGCCGAGGAATTTCTGCGCCTGGCTGAACGCCTTTCGTACCCCGGGCTTGCGATGCGAGCTCACCTGGTGATGGAGGTCACCTTCCTGCATCTTGGGGAGTTTGCTCCGGCGATAGAACACTTTGAGAGAGCCCTCTCGCTCTACGATCCTGAGCGGCATCTCGAGGATGCTTTCCAGTATGCGCAGAACCCTGGAGTTGCCATGCGCTGCTTTGCAGCATGGGCGCTGTGGTTTCTCGGCAAACCTGATCAGGCGTTGGACCGCATCCAGGAAACCCTGACCCTGGCACGCGAGTTATCCGACCCTCACGGTCTGGCCCACGCACTCTTGTTTGCGGCGATTCTTCATCAGCTTCGCCGGGAAGAGCGGCTGGCGCAAGAATATGCCGAAGCCGGCCTCGCGGTTGCCAGCGAACATGGGCTGGTGATGTATCAGGCGCAGGCAACGATTATCCGGGGCTGGGCGCTGATCGGGCAGGGGCAGCCGGAAGACGCGATTGAACAGATGCGCCAGGGGCTTGCTGCCTATCAAGTAACAGGCTGTAAGCTGATGCGTCCTCACTTTTTCGCTCTGCTGGCCGAGGCGTTGGGAAAGGCTGGAAAGGCCGAGGAAGGTCTCCGCGGATTGAAAGAGTCGCTGGAGGCGGCGCATCGCAATGGAGACTCATCCTACCTCGCTGAGCTATATCGCATAAAAGGTGAACTGTTGCTGTCGCAGGTTACAGGTCGAAGCGTTTCGCGAGCGGCTCCGAGTGGAAAAGATGTCATTGCGGCCGAACCGCCCGCGGTTGGCCGGGCCCAAGGCTGTTTTGATCAGTCCATCCAGATTGCCCGGAAGCAGAAGGCGAAGTCGCTGGAATTGCGCGCTGTGATGAGTGTGGCGCGCCTCTATCAAAATCAGGGCAAACGGGGAGAAGCTCGGGATCTGCTCGCACAAGTCTACGACACCTTCACGGAGGGATTTGGTACCGCGGACTTGCGCGAAGCGAAAGCTCTCCTCGATGAGTTATCGGAAGGAGTGAGGCACTAATGCCCAAATGGATCCCTGAGGGTTGGCATAGCGTGACGCCTCGGCTTGTGGTTCACGATCCACCCAGGTTAGTCCAGTTCCTCAGGCAGGCGTTCGGCGCGACAGGAGACCTCCGAACAGAAATGCCGTCCGTGATGAAAATCGGCGGCTCGCTCGTCATGGTAAGCGGCGTTGGCGCCCGCGACGCGACGCCTGGATTTCTGTACCTCTATGTCGATGACGCCGACGCGACCTATCATCGGGCGTTGGAAGCCGGCGCAGTGTCCATCGAAGAACCCGGGGACATGCCCTATGGCGATCGCCGCGGAATGGTCGAAGACCCGTTCGGCAACATCTGGCAAATCGCTACTCACAAGATGCTACCGGTCTCTTCCGGCTACGCCGATGTTAACGGGATCAGGCTCTATCACGAGATCTACGGCGCGGGCGAACGGCTTGTCCTCCTGCATGGCGGCCTCATGACCATACCGGAGATGGCTCCGCTGGTCCAGGCGCTGTCGGATGAACGGCAGGTGATCGCAGTCGAGCTGCAGGGGCATGGACGAACGGTTGATACGAAACCGCGGGAGGTAATGCCGCCGCGTCCAGGGTTACGCAATGAAGTTCGCACTAAACGTTCTCAATTTCGGTCCAGGGGCAAATCCGCGATCGCTTCGCGATTGGGCGGAGTTTGCGGAATCGGCGGGCTATCACGCCGTAATGATTTCAGATCACATTGCGGTGACGCCGGATATCGCCGCGCGGTATCCCGAACCGTTCTATGACGGCTTCACCGTGCTGGCCTGGTTGGCTGGAATTACAAGCCGCGTCGAGTTAGGAACGACGGTAACTGTCCTTCCCCTACCGTCATCCCTTGCAGGTGGCCCGCATCGGCTCCGATATCGATCAACTCAGCCATGGACGTTTCATTCTGGGAGCCGGGCTTGGCTGGGCCAGGCAGGAGTTCCAGGCACTCGGGATTCCGTTTGCGCGCCGGGCAAGAATTGCCGATGAGTATCTGGCTGCGATTCACACACTCTGGGCGAATGACGTGGCCAGTTACCACGGGGAATTCGTTTCCTTTGAGAACGTGCATACGGCTCCGCGGCCTGTTCGCTCACCTCGTCCGCCGATCTGGGTCGGCGGCAACAGTGACGCAGCGATGCGAAGGGCCGTTCGTTTTGGAGACGCGTGGCATCCGATCAACATCCGCCTCGGCTGGTTAAAGGAACGGGTCCCAGGATTCCGTGAAATTGCGATACAGGAAAAACGTTCCATTCCAGCGCTCTGTCCAAGGATCAATCTTCGCATTACTGATCGTCCCGTTGACGGTGATCAACGGCTCGCCGGCCAGGGAACGATCGATCAGATCCATTCGGACCTCCAGGAGCTGGAGAATCTGGGCGCCAGCTACGTAACGCTGGATACTTACTCCGGCCATCCGACTGCGACACATGACTTCCTCGAGTATCGAAAGATGCTGTCGAGTGTGGCTGAAAGTATTGTCGACCTGCAGAATGAAAGATTGCGCTGATCGTAGTTCGGCGCGCACGCCTCAACGCGCCTTTGCATGCTCCCCGCGTAAAACGAAACAAGTAGAACTCGCCTTGGCGACCTGTTTGCCCTCTTGATCCGTCACCTCACATTCGACGTACCCTACGTTTTTTCCTCGGTTGATTACATGTGCTTCGGCGCGTAACCGCGTACGCCAGACAGGGCGGAAGAAATTGATGGACAGCGCCATCGTGGTGAAAGATTCATCCGCCGCCAGGGTCGTCACAAAAGCCATACCCATAGCGGCATCCGCCAGGTCGCACAGCACGCCGCCATGAAGCGTCCCCATCGGATTGGCGTGTTGCGGACCCGATTGCAGCGACCCTACCGCCCGCCCATCACCAATCTCTTCAATGCTAAAACCAATGAGTTCCGCTATGGGAACTTTCGCCGTAAGCGCTTTTGCAATCAGCGGATGAACACCTTCCGAAGAACCTGTCTTGTCTTTCTCGATCATGTTCCTCCTTAATTCTTACCTCTTGCTAGCCCGCATTATTCGTAAACCCAGCTTAAGATGCATGAAATTGAGCGCGGTGTCTCAGCCGCGGAGCGGCGTAAGAATGTAGCCCGGGGCTGGCATCTCGACGCCATTTTCATCCACGGGCTTGCGCCCGTGGCTACATTCTTACGCCGCTCCGCGGCTGGGCTGCTGCGGTATCAAGAGCTTCCATGCGTCTTCAACCGAGGTTATGAATAATCCGGGCTAGACGCCGGGGTCGTCGGCCGACGGCCCATACACGCTTGGAACTTTCCCGCCCATCGGACGGATATACGTGCTTAGCTGTCCGCGGTGATGGACGGCATCAAACAGGGCGATCCACAACAGTCCCCCGACTGTGTCCTTGAGAAGGATTTCCTGTTCCCCGCGGATCAACCAGGCCTGGAGGTTCCAGGCGATGTCATCAAGTTTGTGCAATTTATCCGCAAGTGTGTTGTGGTGAAGTTCGTAGGCCGCAATTATTTCTTCCAGCGTCGCAGAACGTTCGGCAGGGTGCCAGCGCATACCCGCGTTGTAAGAGCTTCGCTGGCTGGTACAGAGATCGATGCAACCGTGTTCGATGGACACCAGCAGGGCCGCCAGTTCTCCAGCAGAACGTGATCTCGGATGAGGCCGGTACGCGAGTTTGTCGGATGGCAGTGCCCGAATGACCTGCAGAAAGGCCGGGAATTCCTGTTCCCATCGCCGGATGAAGAATTCTCGGTTGCTGAGATCTCTTCCAGACAATTGAGTCGTCATAATGCGTTTCCTTTCAGAGTGTCTACCTGCCTTGGGTTACGTTCGATTATAAGCCAGGCAGTTGCAGCGCTCAGTAACGCCAGGCCCGACGCAACCAGCATGACAAGACGAAACCCAGCTACGAAAGATTCACCAATCAATTGTCGGACCTTGCCCCTCACTCCAGCATCGATCTCACGAGGGAGTTCGATAGCTGCGAGTCTCACGCGTTGACTCTCGATTTCCTGCCGGATTCCAGGTTCGAGATCAATCGCTGCCAGACGAATCGAAAGCTGCCGGTCGAAACCCGCAAGCATGACGATGCCGAGTATCCCGATCGACAACACTCCAGCCAATCGCGACACTGCATTGTTGATTCCCGACGCAGTTCCGGCGCGCTCTTCGGAAACTGAATTCATCACCGTGGTCGTGAGCGGCGCAACGCTTGTCGCCATTCCCAGTCCCAGTACGACCATGGCTGGAAAGAATGTTTTCCAATAGCTGCCTCCGGCCGAAGGGACGGCGAAGAGAGCAAACCCGATTGCCACGACCACGGGCCCAAACACGAGCGGCAGTCTGGCGCCGTAGTGATCGACGAGCCCTCCAGACCACCGCGACAGGAGAAACATCAAGAGGATGAAAGGCAGCATTGACGCTCCTGCCGCTGTAGCCGAGTAGCCTTGCACCTGAATCAGATTGAGCGGAAAAAAGAAAAACACGGCAGTCATGGCGCTGTAAAGGAAAAGGGTCACCAGATTCACTGCGCTGAAATCCAGCGAGCGAAACAAGCTGAGAGGAAGTAGCGGCGCGCTACTGTGCGTCTCGACCACGACGAACGCAACCAGTGCGAAGGCGCCCGACAAAAGGGCGAACATCAATGTAGGGTTATTCCAACCCCGCTTCGAGGATTCGATCAATGCATAGACGATTCCCCCAAGTCCGATTGTCGCCAGCCCGGCTCCAGGCCAATCGAGCCTGACACCCGCCTGAATATTCCGACTTTCGGGCACACGCCAGAGCGTCAGGCCCAATACGACCAGAGCCAGAGGAAGATTGATGAAGAAGACCCAACGCCACGAGCCATGCTCGATCAAGAAACCTCCAAGAACGGGTCCCGCGGCCGCTGTCATCGAGGTGAAGCCGGACCATGTGCCGATAGCCCGGCCCCGCTCGTTCTTCTGAAACGATGCACTTATGATCGCGAGACTTCCCGGGACCAGCAGAGCTGCGCCAATTCCCTGTACCGCCCGGCCGAAAATCAATTGGCTCACATCAGGCGCCAAACCGCACCAGATCGAAGCCGTGGCGAAAAGAACGATGCCGGCAATATATATCCGTTTGCGGCCATAAATGTCGCCGAGCGATCCCCCGACCAATATCAACGCAGCAAGGAAGAGCGCGTAAGCCTCGACAACCCATTGCACGTCGATGACTGTCGCGCCGAGATTGGCTTGCAGCGCGGGCAGCGCGAGATTGACCACGCTTCCGTCGATAAAGGCGAGGCTCGACCCGAGAATCGTCGCCGCAAGAATCCACGGCGCGGCGTCTGATGAGCATGGAGCGGCGGCGGGCGCAGAAAGAATGACGCCTCCATCACACGGTTGCGCGATCGAAGTATTCATTTATTTGTCGCCCTGGCGTTGAAAGAGCGCGCTTTCTCCGGCGCAACCCGGAACTTTATCGATGCCGCAACTGCGAGCAGAACGAAGACAGTTAGAACGATAAGTTGAGTGATGGCAAATGGAGGTTCCGACTGGGTGGGAGCCAGAGCTTTCAAGGCCGGGACCTTCTGGAAAAGCTGCACGACTAAAACAAAGACATTGAAATACAGAGCGACTGCGGCGCTGACGACATAGATCCAACGCCAGGCTCCTGCGAGATGACGGACATAGCGGGCAAGAATCGCAACCGCCAGAACAACGAGCGAGAGGATGCCGACGGCAATAGCTGGAGTGAAGCCGTGGAACGGAAAGAAGAAACCCGTCACGCTCGTCGCCACCGTGGTTGCCAGAAAGAGGGCCGTCCAGCGATCGAAAAGTTTGCGCGCGAGCATCCCGAACATGACGACCAATCCCGAAACGATACCGATCAGGCTTATCACAACATGTATTGCTGTGAATGTCTCCATGAGGCCCCCTCCAGGGTGTTCCTTTGAGATATTACTCAAAAATAGCGGTGACGGCCCGCCATTAATGCCTTAGAAATGAATGCCGCGCCGGAGGCGCATCCTGATTGAGCCGCGGAGCGGCTCCAGAGTGTAGCCCCGGGCGCAAGCCCGGGGTAAGTGTCGTTTTGGATTTCAAGCCCCGGAGGGGCGAAAGAATCTTTGAAATCTTTCGCACCTCCGGTACTGAGTCGTTTAACCACATACAACCCCGGGCTCGCGCCCGGGGCTACACTCTCACGCCGCTCCGCGGCTGTAATTCGGATGCGCTTCGCGCGATATGTCGTGAAATCACGATTCTCACCGCTTGAAGGCTGCTAAGAATAACGGCGGGACTTCGAATTTCTTCGCTCTTCAGGCTTGTGCCCATCAGTTTCCCGCGATCGTCGTGAGCGACCGATCGCCATGTATGTGACGGCGTCCCATGCATTGTGGATTCCGACGAATAGCAAAAGGATGGCTGTTCCGCCGATCACAAACAGCGATCGGGTGGAGTCCCAGCGAAGCACAATGGATGCGGTCAGAAGCGACAAGTATGCGATCAGGGGAAGAATTGTATGCCAGAGCCAATCCTCGAACACCGGTGAATAATCCGCTTGCCTCCGTGCGTGCCGAACGACCAACAACGTGTATCCGAATCCCGCCATGCCGCAAGCTGCCAGGGCGATCCCTACCTGGGAGAGCGCTTGCCACGGCGCGCTTAAAATGGCTGACATGAGCAGGACGGCGCAGAAGTGAACGATTGTCGGCGTGCCGTACGCGCGAACTGATGAGGCTTTTATGGCATTGGCTTCGGCACCCAGGGCGATCACGACAAACTGAAGACCAGTCAATGCAGCGGCGGACGATCCGACGATGACGTAGAAGCTTTCCCACTTCGCCAGTCCAGTAAGCGCGAGTTGTTCCATGATCCTTCCGCAGCCTCCTTCTTGCTTTGGCCGGCGAATTCATTTTACCTAGACAGCCAGGGTCCGCTGGCAGCGTCCAAGATTCTGGTATACAGAATATAATTCGCTTGGGAGGTCAGATGCCTAAATTGTTGCTTCAAACTGTTTGCCACTCATTGGAAGGCATGACGGAAGGCCAGAATCAACACGCACTCTTCAAGCAGAGTTCGCGACAGGCGTAATTACGAGGGCAGCGGGGGCAAGTGGGAAAGCTTCCTGGGATTGGTGACGATGAAGATCGCATGGATGCGCCCGTCGTTCACGTGCAGTGTGAATACGGACTGCGGCCGCCCGTTCACATAGCTGACAATCCCAGGTTCGCCGTTGATCTCCACGATCCGCTGAACCGGCTCCAGCGACACGAGCCTTTTCAGACCTTGCACGATCGCGCGTGCGACCTGGTCAGGTCCATGGATTGGAAGCGGAAACGCCGGCGCTTTGCCGCCGCCATCCGAGTGAAGCACGACATCGCTGGAGAGAAGGGCCAGCAGCCGATCCATGTCGCCGCTGTCCGCAGCCTGATGAAAGCGTTCGAGCACTTCACGGTGCTCCTTCGCCGACGCTTTGAAGCGCGGGCTGGCCAGCCGGACGTGTTTCCGCGCTCGCCGCAGGAGCTGCCTGCAATTGGCTTCGGTCAACTCGAGCGCTTCCGCGATCTCGGCGTGCGTGTAGTCGAAGATTTCCCGCAGCAGAAAGACCGCACGCTCGACCGGTGTAAGCCGTTCCAGCAACAGAAGCAACGCCATCGAAACGGATTCGTCGACATGAACGATTCGTGACGGCTGACTTCCAGCCTCGGTCACGAGCGGCTCGGGCAACCATTCGCCGATGTATTCCTCGCGCCGCGCACGGGCGGACTGGAGCTGGTTGATGCAGAGACGGCTTACGACGGTGACCAGGAACGCTTTAGGCGATCGAACCTCGGTCGTGGAGGCCCGCTCCCAACGGATGAACGCGTCCTGAAGCGTATCTTCGGCGTCGGCCACGCTTCCCAGCATGCGGTAGGCAATCGAAAAGAGCAGCCGGCGATGTCGTTCGAACTCGGCGACACGATTCGAGCCATCCATGCTGTGAGGCGGCGCTGCCGCAGTCTCGTCAAATTCGCTGCTCATGGCGCATCATGCCGATCGGCTTACCGATGTGAGCGGTTTGATCGAGAGGCTCATCCGTAATCTTGTTGAAATACAAATAAGAAACAATCAATGCGCCAAAGAATAGCAATGGATCGATAACGAATATGATGCCATCACCAACGGAGAAGTGGGCGATGCTCGCTGATATCAAGGTGATACCAAAACCAAAGTACGCGAACTCTTTGACTTTGCGTGGGACACTCGGTATCAACAGTGCCAACACCGCGAGTGTTTTGGCAACCGTGAGCTCTATCCTCAAATAATCCGGTAATCCCAAGTGAACGAAAGGCCTTTCAAACGGGCCGAACGGGTGGCTGAGGTTGAAGTTGATGGCGCTGAACGCCATGATCGAACACACGATCCCTGTCATAATCCAATAAATTATCTTATCTCTTCTCATTGGGTACCTTCCGATCTTTGCGGCCTCTAAGGATAGACCGGATGGCTCGGCGAAACGTGACAGCCGGGATTGACGAAGAGGAAGCCACAATTGAGGAAACTTTCATGCCACAAACACCACACATCGAGCGGCACTTCAGGGGCTCCGAAACAGTTAGAGACATCGTGATCGGAATGGCAGATGGACTGACCGTTCCGTTTGCACTGGCAGCAGGTTTGTCGGGCGCTATTCAAACGACAAGGATCATTGTGACTGCCGGTCTGGCCGAAATCGCGGCCGGTTCAATCGCTATGGGGCTGGGTGGGTATATGGCCGCCAGGAGTGATGCGGAACATTACGACAGCGAGAGAGTAAGAGAGGAACTGGAGGTCAATGAGAAGGCTGACATTGAAGCGTCGGAAGTTGCTGAAGTGTTCCAATCCTATGGCTTGACAAACGAAGAGAGCACATTAATTGTGGATTCGCTCCGGAAGCGGCCACAAGCCTGGGTTGACTTCATGATGCGATTTGAGCTGGGTCTCGAGAAACCCGATCCCAGGCGAGCGGTTCTCAGTGCAGGCACGATTGCGGGAGCCTACATCGCAGGCGGCTTTATCCCGCTTGGTCCGTACGTCGTTCTCCCGACGGCCAGCGCGGCGTTGACAGTATCGTCAATCACCACTCTTATCGCGCTGGCTGGTTTTGGCTACATCAAGGGTCACTTTACCGGTGCGCCACCGCTCCGTAGCGCAATCCAGACGGTGGTCACTGGCGGGCTGGCTGCTGTAGCAGCATTCATGATCGCGCGGTCAATTTCTTGATGGCTGCGCCCTGCCACTTGAGGTTTCGCGCTATCGCGCTCACGCTGCGTTTTTCTGTTATGGTGTAAAGATGACGAATCCTTCCGGGTCCGAGATTATGCCCACAAGCATTCTCGTCGATGTTCAGCTCAAGAGAACAGCCGACGACGAACACGATGCTTCGCTTCAGGAACTTAGACAGCTCATGGAAACGCTGGGCTGGAAAATCGCGGGGACGCTCGCTCAGAAAATGTCGTCGGTTACTGCGGCTTCACTCATCGGGCCGGGAAAACTTGAAGAACTGAGTGAGCTCGTGAAAGCGCCTCCAGAAGTCGACAGCGTCGTTTTCGATCACGAACTCACGACGACACAAGTTCGCAACATTAGAGAAGCAACGGGCGTCGATGTTTACGATCGGCCGGCAATCATTCTCGAAATCTTCCATCGACATGCGAGAACCAAAGAGGCGCAGCTTCAGGTGGAACTCGCACGTCTCAAATATCTTGCGCCTCGTGAGCGCGTTGCCGGCGCCAAAGAGCGGCGAGGCGGCGGGCGAGGCGCCAGAGCCGTCAGCGAATCCTTTCACGAACTAGAACGCCGGCAAGTGCGCGATCGTATCGGCGAACTTGAACGAGAACTCGATGGCGTTCACGCAGAACAAGTCGAGCGTCGTCGTCACCGCGAAGGTCTGTCCAAAGTTGCTATCGTCGGTTACACCAATGCCGGTAAGTCTTCTCTCATGCGAGCACTCACGTCGAGCGACGTTCTTGTCGCCGATCAACTTTTCGCTACCCTCGATACGACCGTTCGGGCGCTGCAGCCAGAGACCCAGCCTCGCATCCTCGTCTCCGATACCGTCGGTTTTATTCGAAATCTTCCGCACGATCTCGTGGCCTCATTTCGATCGACGCTCGACGAAGCCCTGGATGCTTCGCTTTTACTTCATGTAGTGGATGCATCTGATCCATCGTTGCGCTCTCACATTCAAGTCACGAGAGAAGTTCTCGAGAGTATCGACGCCGGAAAACTTCCTTCGCTTCTCATCCTGAACAAGATCGATGCCGTCGATCTCACGCAAGCAGCACTCCTGAAAAAAGAGTTTCCCGATGCCATTCCCATGTCCGCACTCAATCCCAAGGACATCGAGGCGCTGCACGAGCGTCTTGTAAGGTTTTTTCTAGACAACATGACACAAGTCGATCTCGTGGTTTCCTACGGCAAGGAAGGGGTGCTCGCCGAGATCCGCAAAAACGTACACGTGCTGAAAGAGTCCTACGACGAAAAAGGCGTGTGTCTCACGATCAAAGCAAGTCCGGGTACCCTTACCGCGCTAAAGCGCCGGCTCGCTTAGTACAGCGATTCGCGACCTTTTGTGCAAAGCCCACCTACTTTGCAGGATTCTTCAGGCTGGTATAAACGGCCTCGACAAACATGTCGGTTGTCCACGGCCCGCTTGTCGCACCGAAACGAACGTCAAAGTCCGCGGTAGGCCTGGCTGCTTTGACTTGTTCCAAAGTCGCTCCAGCCTTGATCATCGATTGGACACGATCGCGAAAAATCACCAGCATGTCGCGGTACTCGGCAACCTCCCATTCGTTGGTCACCCGGCCGTGTCCCGGAACGATCAGGGTCCCACCGTCTTCGTCATGCTGATACAGCGTTCTGTCCAGGATGAAATTCAGCGCTTGAATCTCTCCTTGCAAGCTTCCGCCGTTTTTTGTGTCGATGAACGGGTATTGGGTTGTCGTGAAGATGTCGCCCGCAACAATGACATCGGAGCGACGGAAATGGACGATGCTATCGCCGTCGGTAATGGCATCCGGCATCGGGAAGACCTCCACGGATTCGTCGTTGTGGTACTTCCTTCTTCGATCTTCCATGTACGTATCGCTCGGCGGAGTATCCAGCGGAGGCTTTTGTTCCTGCATTCGGGTTTGAACATTGAGATGCCCGATCACCGTCGCTCCCTGGCCCGCATCCGTGAACTGGTTGGAGAAAAACGAGCCCGTTAAGCTTGGGTCGGCGCCTGCGGCCTGAAGTTTTTTGTTGCCGCCGACATGGTCGGCATGAAAGCTCGTGTTGACGATGAACTGGATCGGCTTCGAGCTGAGTTTGCCGATCTCGGCAAGAACCTTGTCAGACAATTTCCCGGCGCCGGTATCCACGACCAATGCGCCTTGCGGTCCGACCTGGACAGCGATATTGGCGCCATCTCCCGCCAGCATGTAGACACCGCCTGCAACGTGAAACACATGAATGTTTCCGTCATTCGGCGTCGGGTCCGGCGCCCGGTTCGTCTGCTGGGGGCCCGAAGGAAACATTTTGGCCTTCGCCGCGGCTTCGGCTGCTGTGTTGTCCTTTACGGCAGCAAGAAACTCGGGGTACAAGGTTTCACGGCCGCCGAAAGCTCCCAACAGTGGAACCCTGTTCTTGTCCGCATACTCTCGAACGAAGGGGTTCTGTCCGAACAAATGATTCGGGACATACTCATTCTTCCTGCCGGGAATCTGTTCGCTGTCGTCGCAGGCGTACAACCAGGCATCGGGAGCTACGGGCTGGCGAAACATCAGCGAAGTCTTCGTCATCGGCTCACTCAAATAGACCGGATCGTTCACGACAGCGAGAATCGTGACGGTATCGCCATGTCGAATGAGGTGTTCCGTCACTGTAGCGGCGTCGCTTTGAGGCGCGCCGTTGGCGCGGAGCCAGCCGCGTTTAATGTGCGTCGTCGTTACGGTCAATATGTTGCCTTCGAATTTTCCTGTCGAGAAACCCGCGAACGTGTGCGGTGCGTATGCCGGTGGGTGAGGACGTCCATCCATGTAAACTGTCCGGTCAACTTGAGCAATCTGACCCCAGTACCTGATGGCAGTGAGCCTCTGCGTGAACGGATCTCGCTCTTCCCAGATCCGATGATTTCCAGGCGACATCCAGGTGTACGGAGGAACGTAGCCCATGCATTGCTGCTGCTTGAGAGTCTGACGCGATGCCTGCCAGGACAATGCATAAAGGCGCGCCGCATCATTCAGGGGAATTCCACCCCAATCGGCGATGTCTCCTGCTGCCGTAAAGAGGGGTGCGTCCTGGTGATTCAGCCATCTCCACGATCCGGAAAAATCCGTGCCGCTGACCATCGGTCCAAGAGGATTTCCGAGTCCAGGATTGGGTGCCGGCGCCTGTCCCAGGAACATCACGGAGCTTACAACCAGAGCAAAGAGTGCAATACCGAGCGTGATCGTTCTCATTGAAAGCTCCTATCGAACCGCGCACGCCGCGGGATTCCAGCCGGCGGCGTCAGCCTGTTTCTTGAAGTGTGCAGCCGTGATCATGGGCTGAGTGAGATACATTGGATCCTCGACGGTAGACGTGAGGACGAGGTATGTATCGCCGTTGGCTTCTTTCACGACGTCGTAATACTCGGTCAGCTTCGCATTCGCGCTGTAAGGAACGCCATTCCGGCGCAAGTAACCCGGTCGAAGGTTCGTCGTCGTCACCTTTAGTGAGCCTGCCTGTGATCCGCGCCGGTCCCCGGCGATAGCAAAGCCAAGGCCTGGCCGTGCGAGCTCCCATTCCGCTTTCGAAACGCCTTGAATGTCTGCACCTGCAGCCGGCGCCGCGCCAAAACGAAGGAGGCGAATTTGTTTTCCGGCATCCGTCTCGATCTTCAGTGTCTGGTCGTCCTGCCATGTGCTGTGAAAGCGTCCGGGGATGCGCATGATGCCCGGCGCGCCATAACCTTTGCATTGTTCTCCTGCCGCTTCGTCCTTCGCCGGGTCCCAGGTGTCCGCGACTCTGCGTCCGTCGGCATTCAGCGGCACTCCGGCATAGTCTCCTTTGTTCGGAAACATGCGCCAGCGCCAGTCTTCACCGACAATCGATACCCAGTAACCTGTCATGTCAAACGGAGCTGCTGCTCTCGCCGTCGGCGGAGCTGCACCGCGTTCTCCGCCACGGCCCTGACCGTGACCGTTCAGACTTGCCGCGAAAATAACAAACAGCACAAGCAACGAACGACTCATCGTTTTTCTCCAGTAAACGCCTTTCGGTACTTTGATGGAAGTATCGTACCAAAGCTCCAGGAGGCTGCGGAAAAACTCGGATCGCGCAACTGTAGCGGCGCTCTATGAGCGCCGGTTTTCGGCGGTCATAGACCGCCGCTACAGTGCATCTTTCCGCACCCTGTTAGAAAATATATTTCAGCGCAAACTGCATGATCCTTGGACCTGCGTTACTGCTGGTAATCTTGCCGAATTGACCGCCACTGAGTGTCGTATTGGGATTACCAAGCCGGAGACTGTTCGTGACATTGAATGCCTCCGCCCGGAATTCCACCTGCTGGCCTTCGGCCACCTGGAATTTTCTCGAAATTGTTTGAGACCAGTCCCAGAATCCAGGGGCCCTCAAACTGCCGACACCCATATTCCCGTAGGTGCCGACTGGAGGGAGCGCAAGCGCGTTCGCATCGAACCAACCAACACACGGAGCGGGTGAACATCCCTGCCCGCGAGCCGGCGACACGGCCGTCGCGAGCACTTGATTCGGCCGTTGCGGTATGGGCAGGGCCCCTCCTCCAGGAATAGCCACGCCACTGTAAGCCTGATCACCACCAATTCCGGGAGTGAGCGGCGCGCCCGACCGTGTTTGGAAAATGGTCGAGAAGGTCCACGTCGATACGAGACGGTGTAACCAGGAATCGCCGGAGTATCTGGGCGTTGTCGCCACGAGCGTAACGTTGGCGATATGTCTCAAATCCAACGATGAAATTGCAGCGTTGCTTGTGCAATCGCCCATGTCGAGGTTTCTGTCGGCTGGTCCATTATTCTGATACGGCCCATGAGGATTCGCTGCTCCCAGATTTGTCAGGGTTGTGATCGGGAGGCCGATGCAGTGCGACCACGTGTAATTGCCGTCCAGGTTGAGTCGTTGACCGAGTCGCAGCCGCGCATTCAACAGAACACCGTTGTAGCGCTGCGTGCCCCCATCATCGAGTTGTTCCATGGATCCGAGCGTGCTCACATTCGGCGCGTTCGGATTCGTGAGCAGGAGCAGCCGGCGCTGATTGACGTTGTTCGATTGCGTGCAGGCGCCCGCAGATGTGAGTCCGTATTGTCCTGCAACACAATTGCCCGGAATAAAGAGACCGGGATTCAGATCGATGGCGCTCCATGTATGGATAAGGTGCGTTCCTACGTACGTCGCAGAGGCAAACAAAGCCGGCGTCAACTGGCGCTGGATGCCCAGGTTCCACGAATACTGTTCGGTCGTTTTCAGATTTGGCGGAATCGGGAAAAACCCCTGGTATAACGGCGTCGATGGAAATGTCGGATGAGCAGGATCAAAGTTGTAAGGAAAGGGATTCCCTGTTGGAAACGGATTGTCCAGGCTCACAACGGAAGGCGTGACTGTCAGCCGGAATGGCGCCACGGAGGACGTGTTCTCGTGCAGATCCATCCGGATGAAATCGTGAGCAATTCCACCACCCACGCGGATGGCTGTTTTGCCGTCTCCCCCCGGATCCCACGCAATTCCGACGCGTGGTTCCAGGTTTTTCCACTGGCTCTCCATTCCAGATTTCGCGTGGAAGCCGGGATCGCCGGGATAACTGAAGCCTGGAGGAGCACTCGGAATGACCTGGCTTCGAACACCTTTGTAAAAACTATCGAGGCTGAAGGTGTATACATTCCCATCCGTGAATTGCATGGGCAGAAATGGCGCCCAACGAAGCCCATAGTTGAGTGTCACCTTCCGCGTGACTTTCCATGTGTCCTGCAAATAAAAAGCAAAGTAGTTCTGCGTCAGGTTTTCGGGATTGGGATTCGCCTGGTGGAGCGAAGTTATCCGCCCCGTCAGAAAGTCGGTCATGGCCGCGCCGGTTCCCACAATCGGCGTCCCAAGTCCGGGAATCGCTCCCACATTCGGTATGGCCCCGGTAAAAATCATGACGCCTGGAGCCCAGGCGTTCGAACGCGTATACAGGAGGCCGCGGCTCACGCTGCCGCCAAAAGCAAACTGGTGGGATCCCCGCACCATCGTCAGATCGTCGTTCACACCGAAGTTCGTCATGGCCGTGGTGGAGACCGCGAAGTTCGCAGGCAAACCGAGCGAAAAACCGGCGCCAGTCATCGCAGTGAACTGCGGGATGTAGCTGAATAAATTCCTGATTCCCACGTCAGCTGGACTGAAGTACTTTGCCGGAATTTTATTCGCGCCCACGCGATTTCCTGAAATACGCAAGGAGTTGACGACCTTCGGGCTGACCACATAGGTGTCGCCAAAAGCAAGCGATTGAGCGGTATCGTCGGCGCCAAACCCGGTAGACGTCAGCACGTCGTTCGACCGGATCTCGTATGGAACTTTCGTTTC
>WNFT01000542.1_pt1 | contig 32215 bp, 18 predicted proteins | sample 5400191 | NCBI WGS metagenome assembly WNFT01 (sample SAMN13153359, study PRJNA577476) | soil metagenome | isolation source: 80 cm saprolite under Madrone tree | place: USA:California | collected 2016-06-14 | reverse complement strand
CTTTGAGGAGACGGATGTAATCGCTATTGGCGAGCCGCTCGTTCGCGCGATGGCGGGGCTCCCACCGCTCCGAGGCGGTTGTGGCGTGAGCACCGTACGAGTGACACCAAGAGGAACGACACAACCCTGCGTTTATTGGCCAGGATCAGGAGAGCCGCTCTCAGATTTGATCTCCGCAGGCGTCAACATTCTGAGCTCAGCACCTTTCGAGCAGGCACGGACACTTCCTCAAACCTGCAATCAGTGCGAGTTCCGCGAGTCATGCCACGGCGGATGTGCCGGACGGCGGCGCTTACAAGGTGCGCTACTACATCCTGATTCTTATTGTCCGATCATTCGCGGGCAACTCCCGACGCTGCGGATTCGCATGGCCGCCACCCGCGACCTGCCCAAACTGAGCAGTTGCTGCACTACCGTCGTGATCGCCAGGTAGCCTGATTCGTGACGAACGACATCAACTGCCCGAATAAGCCCGCCTTTCGATTATTCCGCTTTCATCCAAGTATCCGAGCCTGTCAACTTAACTGACAAGTTAGAAATGAAGATGTGCAAGGGCTTGCCGTCGGCGGTGCCGCGGTGCTCGGTCGAGACCAGCAGAGGACCTGCCTTCTTGTAGCCTGCCCACGTGGCGGTGACGAGGCTTGGCTTCTTGGATCCGCCGCGGTGGTAGACAAATTGTTGGACGCGGTTGTCTTTGCCGACGTAGAGTTCCCAGGTATCGCCAGGCGTGTAACCGCCTTCGTTGGGATACTTCACTGCGACCAGCTTGGCCGAGCCGTTGCCCAGTGGCAGTTTATGCATGCCTTGATCGGTCACGGTGGCGCTGGTGTCCCAGTAAGCATGAAAGGGGAACAGAAGCCAATAGTTATCGTTGATGAAAGCCGGATCGACTTCGTTTTTCACGGCGTCGGACTGACTGCTGAGCTCGGAGCGCATGTAGGAAACTTTGACCGGTTTACCGTCTTTGTCCTTCCCCTCATAGGAGACCTTGTTGGTCTTGGGCTCCCACTCCCACGCGTGAGCAAGTTTGAATACTCCCGGAATTTCCCCGTTCCAGGTGCGCTTTTGCGCCCAGGAGTTTGGAGCAAGGACCAGCACCCCAAAAACTAGGAAACGGATCGTCGTTGAACAACCCAACTTTGCCATGGAGGATCCTCCTCAGTGAAATGAAATGAATGTCGTGTTGGATGACGCACAAAGGTTCCTGGATACAAGAATCGCATGTGGTGCAGTTGCCTTCACTCTACTGGTCCGCTTGGCATTGGAGGCGGCCGATCGTGTGATCCGGCGCAAAGCGAGAATTGCACTGGCCCCTGCCACGCGTCCGTATTCCGGCAGCATTACCCAACCAGGAAGCGGCCCCCACGGACGCCCACGTGTGCGCAAGTGCCACATAACGTAAGTGGGGATAATGCTCACAGTACCAGACGATGATCAGCAGCGTCGAGGCCGACGTCAGAAATGGCAGCAGCCAGAGAAGATACCATGGGAATACGACAGGTGCACACAAAAGAGATGCTGCCATTGGCCAGGCAAATAGGTCCGGAGACCACTCAGGCGCTGCGCTTCTTAGCCAGGTTGCAGTCACTAATCCGACGAGCACTGCCAGCCCAGCTAGCAACTGCGGACGCGCCACCTGATCGAGTGCCGCAAACACGGTTTGACTAGGAATACACGATGCATGCCAACGCACTATTACTGCAACGACTCTTTACTGGTCTGAACCCGCACGATCACGAAGTGATGGCAGCCTGTTATCACTTGAGGGCGACTTTTACAGACATCGCGTTCGACCTTCGGGGCAGAAAAGAGATTCATGCAATGTGGCACATGATTTGTGCGCCAGATGACCGGACCAGCGACATACGAGCTACGTTCAACGTCGTTCATGGGGACGATCTCCGCGGTCAGGTTAGTCTAGTCGATGACTACACCTTCAGTTCAACAGGACGTAGAGTGCATAATGTCATTGATTCGACCTTCCGCTTTGAAGACGGCATGATTATCCAGCAGCACGATGTCTGTGATGCTCGTGCGTGGGCGGCAATGGCTCTGGCGGGGGTGGGCGGATTCTTGGCGGGGCGGTTCCGAATCTTACGGAGCTTCAAAGCTCAACAGATGCTGAAGAACTTCGTAAATAAACACACCGAATACCAATAGCTTCACTGTGTCCTCACTGTGGAAACACCGCCGGCAGGTTTTGGTATCTCACGACACTCGGTTCCTGGCTATCGCTTTTCGGGGCATCCGCGAGCGCAATAGTGTACCTGTGATGGCACAGAACAGTGGCAGCCCGCCAATCCGAATTGAAGTGGTTGGTGCTGGCGCTGATCATGTTAATAGCGCCACAGACTGGGCTTTGCGCAACACCCCCCGGCGGGCATTATGTCGGGCGCGCGTCCGATACCGGCACTGGCGGATTGCTGGCCAATCAGCGGTGCCACCTGTCCCATGCTTTTCTGCGTCGATAGGGTCATGCACAAAGCGAATGTCAGGGCACAGAAATAAGATCTTCATCGGACACATCACCCAGAGAAACGAGATTTATGATCTTCCGATCATTCAATTCTTCTTGATGGCCTTGGCAGGCTCGGATAGCACGATGCCCTTCCCCTCCTTCACTTTATAAAAGTGGTCCGCAGCCAGGTTATCGAGAACCTCGACGTTGCCTCCGGGCCACAAAATCTCGGCCTTGTCGACGCGCTCCAGGTTACCCAGGCCGAAGTGGACCCGCAAATCATTCTGGGAAAGGTAACTTCCACCGCTCAGAACCTGATCCGTCTGAAGGAGATTTCCGGCTTTAACTTTTACTCGGGCGTTGAGTGCGAGCCGGTTGGTCTTCGTGCCTTCCAGTGCAAAACTGATCCAATGATTCGCGGCACCACCCTGGGGGCGTAAGATCATCGGCAGACCTTCGAGATTTTCGATGACGATGTCGATCCTGCCGTCATTGAATAGATCACCGAAAGCCACTCCCCGACTTACCTGCGGAATTTGGATCACCGGGCCGACAAGTTTGCTGACGTTCTTGAACGTGCCGTTCTGTTGGTTCACAAACAAGAGTTTGGGCTCACGATATTTCACGTTGATATTAATATTGTCCACTTGCGGATACACGTGGCCATTGACCATGAAAAAGTCCGGCCAGCCGTCGTTGTCAAAGTCAAAAAATCCGTCTCCCCACCCCACATACGGAGTCGTGATCGGAGCGATGCCCGAAGAATATGAACAGTCTGTAAAGTTCATGCTTCCATCATTGCGAAATAGCGCCATGTATTCGTCGCTGAAATGGGTGACGGCTATAGAGAAAAGGCCAGTGTGCAGATAGTCGCCCAGAGCGATGCCCATATTGGCCTGCTCTGCCCCATCCTGGCTGACAGCAGTACCCGCCAGGTACGCCACATCGGTAAAATGGCCGTTGCCGTCGTTGCGATAAAGATAATTTGGTTGTCCGTCGTTCGCGACAAACAGATCCACGAGGCCATCGTTGTTAAAGTCTTCCCAAACGGCGGCCAATCCAAAACGACTCTTCGGATCATCAACTCCCGCCTTTACCGAAATGTCCGTAAATGTGCCATCCCCATTATTGTGATAGAGGTTGTCACCCGTGCCTTTAAGCCCCCTCGGACCGCACTGCACATCAATGCCGTGATATTTGCACGTTTTACTGGAACCGAAGGTTGGGAGATTGTTCAGGCTAAGATCCACGTAGTGAGCCACGAACAAGTCGGCATAACCATCACTGTCATAGTCGCTAAAGGCCGCGCCCGTGGCCCATCCAGCATCACTAGCCAAGCCTGTTTGCTTGGTCACATCCGTGAAGCTTCCATCGCCATTGTTGCGATACAGAACGACTCCGCCGAAGCAGGTGACGAGCAGATCGGGCCAGCCGTCGTTGTTATAGTCACCAACAATTGCGCCCATGGCCCAACAGGGGTAGGCCACGTTAGCTTTGTCGGTAACATCGCTAAATGTCCCGTCGTGGTTGTTGTGGTAAAGCGCGCTTCGAGCCTTTTCGCCGGCGAGCGCCATGCTGACGCTTTGCGCGTTGGTAAAGTAAATATCAGGCCAGCCGTCACGATCATAATCGATGAGAGCAACGCCTCCGCTCATCGACTCGACGATATATTTATTTTCCGGGCTAGAAAGATGTTCGAATTTGATGCCGGTCGAAGCCGTAATGTCGACCAATTGCGGTAACTGGTCGAGCGAAGATGCATTGGGTGCGGTGGCCTGGGGTAAAGCATCGTTCTGTTGTTTGCCTCGGGAAGCCTGACCGAAAACCAGAAGGGCACTCAGGAAATAGACTCCTATTCCACCAGAAACCAAGCTCCTAATCCTATTGACTCGTATCAGATCTGATCCTTTCGTTGCAGGACGATCTTCTCTTGCCGCTTCAACGGCCTTTAAACTGCGTTGGGATACCGTATAAGGAGCTTCGCGCCAAGATAAACAGCGTTTTCCGGTCAGGGCCTCCAAACAACAATTGTGAAGGCCGCTCCGGAACCTTGATGGTATCGATCAGGTGGCCAGATGGGTTGTAGACGAAAACCTGTCCGTCGGCTATGTATACGTTGCCCTTTTCATCCACGGCCACACCTGATCCGCCGTGTTCCACAAACAGCTTCAAATTGGAAACGGCGCCATCAGGCCCGACATCTCCGACGTAGGTCTTCTGGTCAGAATCGTTGGTGAGATAAAAAGGTTGGCCAGAGACTACCGGCGTCAAACCGAATGCCCGCAGCTCATCGGTCAGCTTAGACCCGTAGTAGAGTTTTCCGCTTACAAAATCATCACCGGCTGGAATGAACGTGCTGCCATCCGGCGATACAAACTGAAATGGCTTCTGGGCAGACTCCGCCTGGAGAAAATCGTTCTCATTTCGCCAATAGTCAGCGGGAAGGATTGGCGTCATTCCTGGACGCGACACCGCTGGTTCTGCTTTAAGCAGGGTGATTTCGCTGTCCGCTAAGTCGGGGTTGAAGCTGTACACCGTGCCATTCCCCGAGTAAGAAACTACCATCAGGTTCCCCGTTTTATCGAAAGCCAGTTGCACCGGGTCGAGGGGATTGTCGCGGACTACCGAGAGTTGGCGAGATGACGCAGACCAGCGGTAGATGGTCTGCCACTTCGCATCGACGAAGTACGGATTTCCCGAGCGGTCGACGGCTCCTCCAGAAATATTGAAGAAACCATCTGCGAGTTTTTCTACTTTTGCTCCGGCGGGGAGCGCCAGGGAGGGAATTTCCGCAAGAGCCGGAGGCGCACTACCTGACAAGTTCAGCCAAGCAAATTCGCGCTGGCGCAGATCGACATTATGGGTCTGGTCAAACACTGTGTTGTCGAAGGACACCTTGCTGTCGCTGTAGCAATGGATATTGCGAAAATGAATGTCTGCGGAGTTAATAACCTTGATGGCGAATGGAAACGGCTGGTAGCTGCTTACAACGCGATATAGATGCATATTCGCTACGGTAATATTGTGGGAATCGCGAATCTCGAGCGGCAATGCGAATCCCCCTTCACCTCTCTCCTCTTCTGTTTGCAGCGCGTAAAGCTGCCAGTTGGACACGTTTTGCAACATCACTTCATTTCGCACGTGGTGCTCGCTCGACAGTTCGTAAACTCGACCTTCAGTCGAAGTGTTAGAGATATAAAGACCGGCCTGGGCAAACGTACTGGGCGTCCAAATATCGACGAACGTCCCGCCCCCGCCATTGGTTATCCAGAGGCTGGGGTACTGGCCGTCCCAGCGGCGCGTGAGATCAGAGTCTGCAGTGTGCGTATTGTTGTAAATCTGCTGCCACACTTTGGAATTTTCTTCCACAGTTGCCCCAGGTTCGACCGTGCCGTGTCCGCCAAGAAAACGGACATCATTCATAAGGGAATCCTTGCCGGCCATCCACTTTGCGCCCACGGCGCGCGGATTAATAGCGTTCGTATATAGGCCCAGGCCGGTCACGATATTCGTTCCGCCTTGCGGGGTCTCGAGCAGCGCCTTTGGATTCCCGACGCCCTGAAAGGCAGGAGTTGAGTCAGTCAAAAGTATTCTTGTGACGCTGGGATGCAGACCGATCAGGACAGTATTTGCCTTTAACGCAATCGTGTCCGTTACTCGATACTGCCCGGAAGGGAAATAAATCGTGGGATGGCCGGCAATCGCTTTTTTGATGGCCTCGGTATCGTCACTCGAACCATCGCCCCGTGCACCGAGACTGCGGATATCAACCCATGTCTCCATCGGCGGCAGGTCTCGCATATCGGACCTCACCGGCTGCGGTAGGGTATTCAACGCAGAGACTTCATAGACTTCACGAATCTCGGGTACAGCGCCCATGTCTTCAAAGTGGAGACCGTGCGAGAAGGTCTTGACCGCATACATTTCTCCTCGGCCGGTAGCTTGTTTGTCGCTTTCTCGATAAGAGGCGAACACGGGCACCCTGCGACACACGACATTCTCCATGTTGATTTCGGTCCGGGCATTGTTCTCATTGCTGATCACCACCGCCGGCCCACTGATATCTTCCATACGTCCATCTTTTATCCAGAGCTCGTCGGAATATGTGGGGTCTATGGAGATTGCAGTCGGAGCGTTCTTGAATTGCGGACGAATCAGGGTCAACCCGGCTTCATGCTCGCGAATCGCTGCTTCCCGTTGACCCTCAAATGTGGCATCGATGATCGTAAACTGCCATCCGGGAGAGGGCTTGCGAGTCCAAATCCCATAGCGGCCACCATAAAAGTGAACATCTTGCGCTACGTTGCCGCCGTCATGAATACCTGCAAGGCCCGAATTGATGTGAAAGTCCATGTGCGCGAGGAAGCAATGCTGAGCGTAGCGAGCGCGCACTCCTACTGCCCCAGGATTACCACCGTTGATCTCAATATCCAGGTTGCTCATCGCCGAGTAGAACGTTCCAGGGTTGGCATCCGGCGGAGTAGCACCGGCGGGAGGAAAAGAGCGCTCACCGGCTTGATGAGAATCGGGAACAGAGCCCGGGCGGAATCCTGCAAAGAAAAACATATAAGCGGGGCCCTGCTGAAACTTTGGCGTGTTCGCAGCCAGCACAAACACAGGGCGGGTGGGGCCATATCCAATCAACCGAATTCCCGGCCAGATATAGACTGTCCGGGTCAAGCGATAGCGGCCGGCGGGAATGAAAAGGATGCCCTGATTGGTCGTGTCCTGTACCTGGTCAATGGCCTGTTGTATTGCATCGGTGTCATCAGCCACTCCGTCGCCATGGATAGGAAACTTGTCAGGTGTCAGGTAAACGGCTTTAGTATCTTCGAGGCGCGCGGAATAGTAAGACGACGCGAATAGAGGAGCAGAAAGCAATAATGTAGCCAGCACCAAAGGAAACATTTTCACCGTCGTTCTCCGAAAAATCCAGTCCTGCGCTCGTCTAACAAACTCTTGTCACTCTGGGTCACACTGCGCTTGATTCAAGCTCGATTCGGCTCGATCGACCGTCGCGATCACTTCCGCGGGTCAGTTTCGTCGGCGGAATCCTGGGTAGCCGGCTCCAGGCGCATTTCGTGATAAATCTCGCCAAGTTTTTCCTTCATGTCTTTGTATTTTTGAAATTCATCCAGCTCGCGCCTGGCCTCTTCTGTGCGTCCGGCCTGCCGGTAAAGCGTGCCCAGACGAAAATGAGCCAGAGCGCTCGTGGGATCGATCTGAAGAGCGTGTTCCAGAAGCGACCGCGCCTTCTCCGGCTGATTCATCTGCGCTAACGCTCCCGCCAGGCCAATAGCAGCTTCCGGATCGTTGGGTTGAAGCTGCACCGCGAGCGAATAATGCTCAAACGACTCGTTCAAACCGCCTTTCCGGCGGGCGATCTCTCCCAACTTGCACTCGGCCTTTTCATCGAACCTGTTAACCGCAAGCGCCGCTTTGTACTCGGCAATGGCTTCCTCTTGCTCCTCGGGATTCGACGAGGCATGCAACATCTCCGCTAATTCAAAATGCAAGCCTGGAAGTTGAGGATCTAGCTTCAACGCCTCACGATAGTTTCTTATCGCAGCGGCAGTTTCTCCCTTTCTTGCTAGCTCATGCGCCATCACTTGGCGCATTCGAGCTGATTTTGGCGCCACCATGGACAAGCTGAGCATGGCCTCAGCGGCAAGGTCAGAATGAATTCGGTAGGAAGTGTAGAGAACGTCCGGATTCGTGGAATACAATCCGCTGAGGGCGTCGGCGATACTTGCGGCCTTATCCAGTTCGCCCGTTCCGGAATATATTTCAATCAATTCCATACCCGTTTCGATTTTGACTTTTTCCTCTTTCAGGTTGGGAAAAGCTTTGGCAAGGTTCGCATGAGCGCTCTTGTAGTCGCCAGTTCGCTTTTCTGCCATTCCTAAAAGAGCCTGCGGCTTCCATAAAGTAGGACGCAATCTGACGGCTGCGCGAAGCGGGGGAACCGCATCGGCATAATCGCCTTGGAAAAACAGCAATACTCCCAGGTTCCCCAGGGCATCCACGTTATTTCGATCGAGTGTCACGATGGCGCGGAATTCGGGTATCGCCAGATCGGGTCTGTTCTCGCTCAAGAACGCCTGAGCCTGGCGGTTGTGCGACTCGATTTGCGATTGAGGGCTCGGAGCAGGCTGAGAGAATGCCCGGAACGAGAGCATGAAAAACAAAAAAGTCCCCAGGCATGGGATGGCTTTTCTTGTACTCATGATTCCCCATGATAAGCCTGCGGTGCGAGCAAGGAAGAAAAGGACGGCGGTTACTCCGCCGCCCTTTTCAGTTTTTAACGCGCAGGTCGTCAGAACGAGATGCGAGCGTCGAGTTGAAATGCACGAGGACCAACCGTGGTCGTAGTGATACTTGGTACGGTGGTTGGCGCCCCGGAAGCATCGAAACTGATTTTCGGAATGCTGCCAGGTCCGGTGTTATTTACGTTCGGAAGGCCGAAGCTGGGATGGTTCAATATGTTGTAAGCATCGACTCGTAACTGAAGCCCAATTCCTTCCCGTATCGTGAAGGTCTTGCCTAGTGAGAAGTTGACCTCCGAAAGAGCCGGTCCCACCAGGCTGTTCCTGCCCTCGTTGCCGAAGGTTCCGGGAGCGGGCTGGGCAAATGCTGCGACGTTGTACCAATTGTGAATTGTTGGGTTACTGAGTCTAGGATCGCCAATCACGTTGGGATACTGGCTTGCTCCCGCCCCGACAGCCCTCGAGAACGAGTTGTTGTTAGAAGTTATTACGGTGAATGGCTGCCCGCTATGAGCGTCAAAGGTAACCGAGGTTTGCCACCCGCCAATGGCCGCATCAACGAGTGAGTTGGTATTGAGGAACCGCTTGCCCTTTCCTATGGGCAGCGCGTAAATCACACTTCCCTTCACCGCATGACGCATATCGAAGTTGGAGTTACCGTAGTTGACACCTGGGTCAAACGCATTTTGGTAGGGTTGCGCACCACCACGGCTACCCCATCCCGCCGAATCCTGCTCATCCAAAAAGTGTGACCAGGTGTAGTTAGCGTTGAAGCTCAATCCTGAGCTCAAACGCTTCTGAATTTGTGCCTGGACAGAGTTGTAGTTGGAGATGCCGTTGTTGGTGTTTCCTTGGAGATCTGCGAACTGCGGATACGGCCGGTCCGCGTCAGTATCGGTCGGCGACAGCTTGCTCACCGGAATTTGGTTAATATCCACCGGGTAGTCCAGATGACTTCCATGACTGGCTACATACGCAAGCTCGGCCTCCATATTCGACCCCAGTTGACGTTGAACGCTGAGGGTCCATTGATACATTTTGGGCACCGGGGTGTGATACTGGTTGTAGGGCACACCTTGTCCGTTGTAAGCGGTCGAGGATCTCGAAGCCGCGATATAGGGGAGGGGTTGACCGGTCTGCGGATTGATTCCGGGGCCTGCGAGCGTGGTCACCGGAAGGGCTCCGTTTGAAGTATCGTTAGCATTCCCGGAACTGTTGGAACCGAAGCCCACGCCCTGGCCGTACGTATCCATGCTCCAGGTGAATGCGTAAACTCCAAAACCGCCTCTGACCACGGTGCTGCCGCCAGGGCTCCAGGCGAAGCCGACCCTGGGCAGGAATACATCGTTGACCGTCGCCTGCAGAGTGGTTCGGGAAGTTTCACCAGCAAACCACATCGCGCCTGGTGTACCCGTCAAAGAATTTACAATGGTTGGATCGAATGCGCCTAAGTGGTTTTTGACCTCGCTCCACCCGCCCTGTATTTCGTAGCGCAGGCCGAGGTTCACCGTGAGATTCGGGCGAACTTTGATGTCGTCCTGAACGAAGAATTGCGGGCTCTTCATCCGCATCCCCGCTTCCGGCTGGTTGTTCACGCTGTACACATTCACATCGCCAAGCAGGAAGTCGGCGTAGGACGATCCGGTGCCCGAAGCCAGTGGTGTCTGCTGAGTGTAAGCTCCGGAGAAACCGAATACTCCGGATTGCACGTTGCCCCACGGAGTGAAGTTAGCCTGATAATCCAGCAATTCACCGCCGAAATGCAGAATGTGACGGCCGCGAACCATGGTGACTACGTCAGATGGCTCAAAAGTATTCTCTATGTAAATTGCGTTTGTGCCAGGCTGCAGAATGCCGGTGCAGCAGGCGCCGTTGTTAATGTTGATCTGCGGAAAGACATCCGCTCTCGAATATTGGAAACCTACCTGCGCCGGAAAGCCCTTTCCGAAAGTGTAAGGAACGAACCAATTCCCCTGTCGGGTATAGCCGAAGCGGGCTTCATTCACAGTGTTGGGGCTAAACGCGTACACGTCAGAAACCTGAGTGTTATAGCTATCGACGTCTCCGGAAAAACAATTGATTGGGCACACTTGCTGGTTGGTATTGGTGCCGGGATTGTCCCGTTGGGTGATGGAAAAGTTTATCCGGTTCTTCTCCGATTGGTTGTAGTCGATTCTTCCAAAGAATTTAAGAAACGGATTCGACTGCGGTCCGGTAAAGAAATAGTTATTTGTAACCAATCCGGGGAACCCTGGGCTCAGCGTTCCCGGCACGTTCGGTTTCGGGTAGAAGGCCTGGAGCGCACCTGCCACAGCATCGAATCTGGCTGTCGGGATCTGGTTGTTGGAAAATGCTGTACGAACGCAGCCCGCACCAGCGCAACCGGCCGACTGCGTGGCTGGATCGTAAATGGCAGGCATGCCGCTAAAGTCGCCAGCCCTCATCGCCAGCGTAGGCACGGTGGCAAAACCGCTGGATGAACCATGGTTCACGATCTTATCCGCGTTGAAGTAAACGAACAATTTATTCTTGAGGATTGGTCCCCCAATCGCCCCCCCAAAGTTGTGGTAGCGGAGGAATGATTTAGGGGTGGTGGCGGGAACGAAGTAGCCCTTCGCCTGCAGCTGATCGCTGCTGAAATACTCATATCCCGCGCCATGCCACCGGTTCGTGCCGCTCTTCGTAATCTGATTGAACACCGCTCCACCGATTCCATACTGCGCCGAGAAAGTCGAGGTGCTAATCTGCAGCTCAGAGATGGTTTCAAAGGTTGCGATATCCACATTTGCGCTGATCGGTAAGTTGGTAGAGGCGCCATCCTGGAGGAAGTTGTCATAAAAAGGCAAGTTCCCATTTACGGCAATCGCAATTCCCGGGTCTCCGGTGTTGCCCGAAGCGGTGGGCTGGCACTGAGCACCAGCGGCGCCGGGAAGAAGCTGGGCGAAGCTACCCCAGTTCTGCCCGGTCGTACTAACTTGGGGCAAATTGAGCAACATCTGAGATTCAAGAGTTGTGGACTGTTCGGCGTTTTCAGTTTTCAGTAACGGCGCATCTTCAGTGACGGTAACCGACTGGCTCGTCGAGCCGACTTGCAACGAGCCATTTACCGCGATGGTCCCCACTTGCAGGGTAATCGGTCCCCGTACCAGCGTTTGAAAGCCAGGTTTGGTCATGGTGACCCGGTAAGTTCCGGGCAAAATGGAGGCGGTATCATAGATGCCATCGCCATTGGTGATGTAATCTTTACTGGTGCCGGTATCTAGGTTGGTTATGGTTACCGTGGCTCCGGCGATGACCGCGCCCGAAGCATCGGTGACCGAACCGCGAATCTCACCAGAATTTGTATTTTGCGCCAGCGCGAGGCCTGACACGCAAATCAAAACCACAAAAACGCGGACTGCTTTCATCATGGAATGCCTCCGACCCAAACATGGATACTTAAGTCGATTGCTGCCCGCGCTTTACGCCAAGCCAGCTGCGGACCCGTTCCCCCACCTCATCACGCGCGGTCTATTTACTAGACAATCGATTGTCTGACTTTCAACGCGAACCATATTTCTATCCAATGACGACTGTCAAGAACAAAATATATCGAGCATTTACGGTAAGCAATCGATTGTCTATTGATATTTACCGTTAACGTCCACGGTGTCAATATTGCAACTAAAGCGTTGCGAATTCTGTGTCTGTTCCGTACAGTGCTGACGTAATCGTTTGTTTTGCGGGCCAACTCGAACCTGTAACAGCTGCACAGCGAGGGAAAATAATGTTATCGAGCACACGCCGGCAGTTTCTGAAAGCGGCCGCCGCGACCGCTACTTCTCTGTCAACGTTCAAGAGTTCATCGCTCTGGGCTGCGCCTTTAACCGGCGTGCAGGCGTGGACGACGGCGCAGGACCGAAGATTTGAACGGATCGAGGCGCCGCCCTGGCGTGCGCCGGCGATAAGTTCTTCTGGAAGTATTCAAGTGGATCCTTCTGCACGTCTTCAGAAGATTCTTGGTTTTGGCGCCGCCCTCACTGATTCGTCTTGCTATTTGTTTGAGAAACTCGAGGCCCAGCAGCGGAAAGCACTGCTCTCCGAGTTGTTCGGACCCGCCGGACTTCGGCTGTCGATGGCCCGCACTTGTATCGGAGCCAGCGACTATTCCACAACCGCCTACAGCTTTGACGACAGCCCGGAGCCGGATCCCGAATTGAAGCGGTTCAGCATTGAGCATGACCGCGGATACATTCTGCCTACCCTGCGCGCAGCCCGTGAAGTCAATCCAGACTTGTTCCTGTTCTCTTCCCCTTGGAGCCCTCCGGGGTGGATGAAGTCGGGAGGTTCCATGCTGGGCGGATCCATGCAAAAGAAGTATTTCTCTGCCTATGCGCAATACTTCGTAAAGTTTCTGCAGGGCTATTCCGCCGAAGGCGCGAAGATCAATGCCGTGACCGTTCAGAATGAGGTCGATACCGACCAGAACGGAAGAATGCCAGCGGCTTTGTGGGGACAGGAATACGAGATTGAATTCGTCAAGAACTTTCTCGGGCCTGCATTCAGCCAGGCGACTCTCGACACCAAGATTTGGGTACTCGATCACAACTACGCCCTTTGGGGCAGGGCCCTCGATGAACTGAGTGACCCTGCTGCCTACAAATATATTGATGGGATTGCATGGCACGGCTACGACGGCAATCCGGACGCCATGACCCGCGTGCATGAGGCCTTCCCCGCCAAGAGCGCATACTGGACCGAAGGCGGGCCCGACTATACCAGTCCGAATTACGCGACGGACTGGGCCAAGTGGTCTCACACGTTCAGCGGAATTCTGCGCAATTGGGCCCAGTGCATCGTGGGATGGAACGTTTTGCTGAACGAGAAAGGAGCGCCAAATATTGGACCTTTTAAATGCGGCGGCTTAGTCACGGTTGACTCCGAAACCCATGCGATTAAGCGCAGCGGACAATATTGGGCATTCGCCCATTACTCCAAAGTGCTCCAGCGGGGCGCGCAGGTAGTCGCCTCCCGTGGAGACATGGCCGGCATCGATCATGTGGCTTTTGAGAATCCGGATGGCAGCCACGTTCTTGTGCTCACCAATCAAGGCGGAGAGCAGAAGATTCAGTGTCAGGTTGGAAGCCGAGCGATGAACTTGACGCTGGTTCCAGATTCGGTGACCACACTGCTTTGGTGATTTCGAACGCCACTTTCGCCAAGCTGAGTGGGAGCGATCTCCTGTGCTTACGTCGATGACTATACCCTCGCTGACAAGGATCTATCGATTCACGCTCTACCATTCATTCATTTGGTTTGTCGTTTTGTTTGTCGTTCTTTCTTTGCCCGTCTTCACTGCTGGCGGCCAACCCTATGGCGGAAAAGCATTTCACGACAGCGTGTACGCCGGTGGCCCACAAAAGATTCCGGGACGGGTGCAGTGCGCCTACTATGACTTCGGCGGCGAAGGGGTCGCATATCACGATGCCGATGCGACAAATAACGGCAGTGGCCACCTGAATCCGGCCGATGGTTCATACTTGAACCAGTTCCGCATGGATGAAGGGGTTGACACTTCGTATACAAAGTTCCACGACCAGATCGACAATAATTCTTTCAATTTAGTGCAACCACCAGAAGGTCAGATCTATGTCGGGTGGACCGAACCGGGCGAGTGGATCAAGATGACCGTGGTAGTCGAACGCGCCGGCCTCTTCGGCATTGATCTCCTATATACATCGAATCGAGGCGGAGAAATATCATTTGATCTGAACGGCAACAAACTGTCTGGATCTATCAACCTCGTATCCACTTACAATGCAGCTGATCCTGTTCCCTGGCGGCAGTGGCACCACTGGAATATCGCGAAAGATCTCACCCAGGTCAATCTCCCAAAAGGTGTGAGCGTATTGACTTTGCGAGTTGTGTCGCAGGGCAATATGAACTTCGCCTATATGGAGTTCAAACCCAAGAATTGAGTCCGGTCGTGCCGCGCCTAGGCTCGCCCAAGTGCCGCCCACGAGAGATCAAACGGTTGCTCAATCATTCCCAGATAGCCGTGTAACCCTGATCTTTTTCCGCCAACGCTCTTGAGCCCAAATCACAGTCCTTGGCAATTTTGGGGAAACGGCATTGTTTGGGCTACGATGATGCTGATGAAAACGATTTCAAAGGGGAGAAAGTAGAGTCGTTTTGCTCCGACACCCAGATCGAACAGAAGTGGTGAAAGCTGGTGTTCTCGCTTCTCCAGTAGAATCGGCGACTTCATGAACTGGAGACGAAAGACAGGCGGATGAAGCAAAAGCGACCTATCGAAAACAGACCAATCAGCCTGAAGAAACTGGCTGAGCATCTCGATTTGAACCCCGCGACAGTGTCCGTTGTGCTGAACGAGGTTCCCGGGCGCTCCATTCCGCAAAGCACTCGGGATCGCATTAAAGCTGCCGCTAGAGAGTTCAATTATCAGCCGAGCCTTCTCGCCCGTTCTCTTCGCAACCGCCGTACCTTAACCATTGGAATATTGGTGCCTCAGCTGGGCGACGGATACCACACCCAGGTGATGAGCGGCATTGGCGATCATTTGATGGAGGCGGGATATTTTTACTTCACCGCCCATCATAGACATCGGAAGGACCTGGTGGAAGAGTACAGCCGCATGCTGCTCGGCCGAGGTGCGGAGGCCCTCATCGCCATTGACACGGTGCTTGAGCATCCATTTTCCGTGCCGGTCGTTGCGGTGGCCGGACACCGGCGCATCAACGGCATCACGAATGTTGTAATCGATCACCGCTTTGCCGCGGAACTAGCCCTGACGCATCTGTATTCCCTGGGCCACCGGCATATTGCGTTCATACGCGGCCAACCTTTCAGTTCGGACTCAGAAGAACGCTGGCGGAGTATTGTCGCGGCAGCGCGCCAAATTGGCATTCCAATCAAGTCAGAACTGGTGGTGCAGCTTGATCGCGATATATCCTCCCCAGAACTGGGCTACCCCGTCATGCAACAGCTCCTTTCCCGCGGCCAGCAGTTCACTGCGGTGGTAGCGTTCAATGACATGTCTGCCATTGGCGCAATGCGCGCACTGCAGGACTCCCGGTTACAGGTACCTGGCGACGTTTCTGTAATCGGCTTCGACGATATTCAGGCAGCAGCATTCAATAGCCCAAGACTCACGACGATTCGTCAGCCTATGTCAAATATGGGAAGGATCGCGGCCCAGTGCATTCTGAACCGGCTTCATGGTACAGAGCGTTTCCGGGAACAGATCACCGTAGAACCCGAGCTGGTAGTACGTGAGTCTACCCGGGCGATCGAACTGACAAAGCCTGTGGCCGGGAAAGCGAAGTAGACGCGCGAGGCGGATAGTCCGGTCATTCATGCAGATTGAGGTATCAGATCGGACCGTGGCAGTTCGATGGCTGCACTTGGGATTTGCCTTAACTGGCGTTGGAACCACGCTCCTCGGCTGCATTCTCCCGGCACTCATCACCTCCTGGCACCTGAGAGACGATCGTGCGGGCCTATTATTCGCCGCCCAATTCGCCGGGTCTGCATGCGGTGCTCTTCTGGTAAGTGCCAATTTCTTCCGCAGCGTGGTGCGCGGATATCTGCTACTGATTGCGAGCGCTGTCGCGCTGAAATTCGTGACTGGCTCATTTCAGCCGATCCTGTTCTTCAGTTTTGGCCTCGGACTTGGCTTGGCCATGACGGCGACCAGTATGCTGGTCAGCAGCCTGTTCACCGAAAAACGGGGGGCGATTCTCTCTGTTCTAAATGCTTCCTGGGCAGTCGGGGCTGTCCTCTGTCCGGCAATCGCGTCACTTTGGAACAGCCGATGGCCGCCTGCTTACCTGTTTCTGGTATTGGGCCTAGCGTTTGCCGTAACGCTTCTTGGGATCGAGCGACATCGTTCGTCATTTTCTAGCAATGAAAGTAAGGTTCTACAGAGCGAAAGTGCATCGCAACTGTTAAAGCTCCTTTTCTCTTCCACCCTTCTCGCCTTTTTATATGTCGGAGTAGAAGTGTCCACAAGTGGATGGATGATGACCTACGTTCACCGGATGCCGGCTTCAAGCACTCTGTGGGCCCCGATCGCGGCTTCATCCTTTTGGATCGCGCTGGTCTGCGGTAGGGCCCTTGTGCCAGTGGCGCTCAGGTGGACCTCTGAGGCGCGGCTTTTTACCTCTTCACTGACCATCGCATTTGTCAGTATTCTTCTTCTACTGTCGAGTCACACACTGCTCGCGATTGTTCTCAGTGTGGCCATGGCCGGCCTCATGCTCGGGCCAATTTTCCCTCTTTGCATGGCCAAGGCTCTTACCCTGACGAATGACTCACTTAGAACTAAATGGATTTTCGCGGTGCCCGGGTTGGGTGGCGCTGTTCTCGCCTGGCTGACCGGAAAGGTTTCCGCCTATAACGGATCTTTGCAGGCTGGCCTGTTGGTGCCGGCATTCGCACTGGGTGCGATGATCGTTCTCCGTCAGCTTGAACCAAGAAGCAGTTTTCATGTCGCAGTCACTGACAAAGAACCTCGCTCGAGAGGAGTTTGAACCATCGCGACCGACAGCCTGGTCACGCACTTAACCCGTCAAGGTGGCCACCGTATCGTGACCATTCTTTGACCAGCGCCGATGTTCGCCTAAGCGTGGGCTAGGAGGGTTTACAGCTCGATGATTCCTGGTCTATGCCCGATGATGACAGGCGCGGGTCCGGTCGTTCGCGCCAAGGCTGGAGAGGATTTTCTTGACCTGGCCCTTGACGGTTTCCCCGGTGATGAACAGTTGATCGGCGATCAGCTTGCTTGAATTTCCCGTGGCAATCAAGAGTAAACGATTTCTCCACTGACTGGAAGACCCATTGCCTGTTTGAGAGCGACGGTCACGCATTTTCATTGGGCCTATTCGCCTTATCGATAAGCAGCTGCCCGCAGCCAGGACCGCTGCAAGTCACCCCCGGCGCACATCGCCGGCCTCAACGCACCACCGGGGCGTTGGCCAAGATCCCTCCGGCCGGCCTTCAGCTAGCATTGAGAGCTAACTGCACGTATTATATAGCGTTACACAAGCGTCTCTAGATCTGTTCGCACCTCGGAAGCGCGTGAAATTCGATCCTCGGCGGTATGAATCCAACGGAAGATTACAAACTATAGCGGAATAGAGACTTAAGCCCCAAGCATGCTCTAAGCGAGCCCTCTCACGTGGTTGATGGTCCCCAAGAAAGCAAAAGTAGGTTGCTTGTCTTCCCGCTTCCAATCCAGAATAATTTGGTATTTTAGGCTTTGCGAGTAATCGATTTCACGATATTTTGGTCAGCGCACGCGACTGAAGCCGTTCCTGCCTGGATGAGTCGAGAGCGAAGGCGCAGTTGTCATGGGTCAGAAGTTGTCATGGGTTGGAACAAGATTGTCGTCGCTACCTCAAAGGAGGAAATCTATGGCTAAGACGAGGGAAATCTCGCGCCGACAATTCGTCGCCTCGGCGGTCTCGACGGCCGCCATCACGTCCTTGCCCGTGCATCGACTCTTTGCCGGGGTTGCCGGGACAGCGGCGAACGGCGCGCCGCCAAAGGCAGATTCTGCGCAGACTGACAGCTCTAACTGGAAAGACCCTAACTGGAAAGATCAGGGAGTCGAGAATCGGGCCAAATCACCGCACGCAAAGCTGCGAGATATACCAGTACGCGCGGTGACAATTCAAAGTGGGTTCTGGGCACAGCGGCGCGAAATCAACGTGACCAAGAGCATTCCGACGATGCACGACCTTCTCGAAGCAAATGGCCGCATGAAAAATTTCCGCCGCCTGGTCGGCAAGAGTCAGGCCGCTCAGAGTGGACCCGTATTCTCCGACTCCGATGTATACAAGTGGACCGAGGCAGCGGGATTCGTGCTGCAGTCAGGCGACCGTCCAGAACTTCGCGCCATGGCGGAAAAAATGATTGCTGAAGTGGTTGCCGTCCAGGAGCCCAGTGGTTATTTGAACACCTACTACCAAGATGACCGCAAGTCCCAACGGATGCTCACACAAACCCAAACGACCGGCCATGAACTCTACAACATCGGCCACATGCTGCAGGGTGCGATCGCCTATTACCGCGCTACCGGTGATCGCAAACTGCTCGACGCCGGAATCCGCTTCGTCAATGATTTCCTGATGTCCAGCTACGGCCCTGCCCCCAAACAGCCCATTGTTTCCGGGCATCCCGAGATCGAACTCGCGCTGATCGAGCTGTACCGCATTACCGGCGATAGGCGGCAACTCGATCTGGCGGGTTACATCCTTGGGGGAGACGAGCGCTTGCACCTGCCGGAGCGCCGGACAATCTACATGTTCAGCGGCACGCCGTTTACCGCCAGGACCAAGCTCGAGGGCCACGCCGTCCGGGCAATGTATGCATGCTGCGGCGCCACGGACTACTACATGGAAACCGGCGATCCGGCTTATTGGAAAACTCTGAGTACGCTGTGGAATGACATGACCACCACCAAGATGTATGTGACCGGCGGAGTCGGCTCGCGCTCTGACGGCGAAGCTTTCGGAAATGCCTACGAACTGCCGAATGATCGCGCCTATGGAGAAAGTTGCGCGGCCATCGGCAACATGATGTGGAACTGGCGCATGCTGGCGGCGACGGGTGATGCCAAGTTCACTGACGTAATTGAACGCGCGCTCTACAACGGCATCAATTCCGGAATGTCGCTGGATGGCACGCTCTACTGCTATCGCAACCCGCTGGCGTTCGATCCCTCCACGGGGGAGAAGATCCGCAACCCGTGGTACGACGTGACCTGCTGTCCGCCGAATCTGGAGCGCACGTTTGCTTCTTTGCCAGGATATTTCTACAGCACCAGCAGCGACGGGATCTACCTGCACCTGTACGACAATTCGGAACTGGATTGGCATCTGGAAAATGGCGTGGGCCTAAAAGTCAGGCAAAAAACAAATTATCCTTGGGATGGCATGATGGAAGTCACTGTCACGCCGGCCCAGCCTTCGAATTTCACCTTCTACCTGCGAATTCCTGGGTGGGCGGATCGCGCGCAAGTCGCCGTGAACGGCAAAGGCATGACAGGAGCAAAGCCCGGAGAATATTTGCCGATTAGCCGGCAATGGTCGCCGGGCGACGTCATTGGTCTGCAAATGGAGATGCCGGTGCAAGCGCTGCAGGCGAATCCTCAGGTCTCCGACGACGCAGGTCGCGTGGCGGTGCAGCGCGGTCCCCTGGTCTATTGCATGGAAGAACTCGACCAGCCTGCGGGAGTGGGGATGAGCGATCTGGCCCTGGATCTGGGGCAAAAGCCGCAAACCCAGTTCCAGAGCGAGCACAGGCGCGACTTGCTCGGAGGCGTGGTTGTGCTTCGTCACACCGGCATCGCCTTCGACAGATCAGCCTCGCGCAACGCGCTGTACTCACGTTACCGGGGCCAGCAGTTGCAGAGCCGCCGGGTTCCACTGACGTTCATTCCTTATTATGCCTGGTCAAACCGCCAGGAGACTTCGATGCAGGTGTGGACTCCCGTGCTCAACACTTGAGCCGGCGTGTGCTGTTTGGTTCTCGGTCGTCAGTGTGGTTCCGTCAAGGGAGGAACTCGATGTCATGTTATGTTCCCAACCGATTTGTCTAAGGCTTTCCCAATCGAGCGATAATGACAGGCATGAGGGTGCCCAGGATGCTGGGCCTAGGGGCTGCTTTATTGTCTTTCCTTCCCTGGGCCTTCGCGCAAAGCAGCGGAGACAAGATCGGTCCAATTACCTCGGCGTTGCGAGCTCGCGAATTCGATAAAGCGCTTCAGCTGCTTCAGCCGGCGCTACAGCAATCTCCGAAAAGCGCGCAACTGTGGACACTGCAAGGAATCGCGCTCTCGGGCGAAGAACATGAGAACGAAGCCCTAGCTTCGTTTCGCAATGCGCTCAAGATCGCTCCGGAATATCTCCCCGCCCTGGAAGGCGCGGCCCAACTGGAATACAAGGCGGGCAGCGTCACCGCCGTTCCGCTCTTGCAACATGTGCTGCGACTGCGCCCCAACGATCCCACCAGCCATGCCATGCTGGCTGTCTTATTTTGCAAGCGCGGCGATTGTGCCACCGCTGTCCAACATTTCGAGCAGAGCGGTTCCCTGCTGGATTCCCAACCCATTGCGCTGCAGCGCTACGGCGCCTGCCTAGTCAGACTGAAGCAGTTGGACAAAGCGATTGCTGTGTTCAGCCGGCTTGTGACCCTGGACTCCGCCGACGGCAACGCCCGCCACTATCTGTCGACCGTTCAACTGATGGCCGAACGACCCCAGGATGCAGTCGAAACCCTAGTGCCGCTGCTTCAGGCTGGCGATCCGAACTCCAGGACCCTCCAACTGGCAGCTTCCGCTTATGAGGCCAGTGGCGACACACCGCAAGCCGTCCGTTTGCTCCGCCAGGCCATTGTTTCCGATCCCCGCAATGTTGACCTGTACCTTGACTTCGCCAACATTTCCCTGGACCATCAATCCTTTCAGGTCGGCATTGCCATGCTTAACAGCGGCCTTGCCGCGCAGCCGAATGCGGCGCCGCTGTACGTAGCGCGCGGGGTTCTCTACGTGCAACTGGCGCAGTACGATCAAGCCGAAGCTGATTTTGACCAAGCCGACGCGCTCGACCCCAGGCACGCAATCGGTTCAGCAGCGCTAGGATTGGAAGCGGTCCAGAAGAACGATCCCGATCAGGCGCTGGCCACAGTGCGGTCGAAGCTGGCAAGAAGACCAAACGATGCATATCTGTTGTATCTCCAGGCTGACATTCTCAACCAAAAAGGACCGGACGTCGGCAGCACGGAATTTCAATCGGCTTTGCGCTCGGTGAAGAAGGCGGTCTTCTTACAACCCGGTCTCGCGCCCGCTCACAATCTGCTGGCGAAGCTCTTTCTGCAGGCAGGACAGAACCGCGAGGCCATCGCGGAGAGCAGGAAAGCGCTGAACATAAATCCGAAAGACCAGACGGCGGTGTATCACCTGATTCAGGCACTCCGAAAGACCGGAGAGAAGACCGAACTCCCAGATCTGCTCAAGCGCCTTGCCCAGCTCCGCCAGGAAGCCACCAGACAAGAGGAGCAGCACAATCGCTACAAACTGATCGAGGGGAGCGCGTCGCCGAACCAGCCTGCCCAACCCTGATGGCATGGCGGGAAAATATTCCTGCTCTGAAGGACCGATACCCGGTCAATCCTGCCGCCCTCCTTGGTCGCATTCTCAGCCAACCTTTACTCTCCCGCCCCGGGTGGTCATAATGAAAAGGCCGTGAGCCGGAAGAAGCGAGCCAAGGATTCAATTCGGTAATGACCCTCACCCGTCGTACCTTTGTGCGACTTTCGCTCGGCTCAGTGCTCAACGCGACCGCGGAGCGGCTGCTCGCGCAAGGTGTCGCCACCCATACCGCAAAACCCATAGCCAGGACCGCTCCTTCGGGACGTCCTTTCAACGCCCACTTCGTGGATGTCGCTGCCGCCGCGGGATTGATCGCGCCCACGATCTACGGAGGTGTGGAAAGCAAGAAGTACATTCTGGAAGCCACAGGCTGTGGCTGCGCTTTCCTCGACTACGATAACGATGGCTGGATGGATATTTTCCTGCTCTCCGGCACTCGCCTGGAAGGCGCCCCTGCGGGTGCGACTAACCACCTCTACAAGAACAATCGTGACGGTACGTTTACCGACGTTACGGACAAAGCGGGACTGCGGGCGGTGGACTGGGCCTCCGCGGTGTGCATCGGCGATTACAACAACGACGGATTCGAAGACATCTTCTGCACCTGCTTCGGACAGAATCACCTCTACCGCAACAATGGGGACGGAACCTTTACCGATGTGACCAAGGCTGCCGGCCTCTGGAACGATCAGCCGCGATGGGGCGCCGGGTGCAGTTTTCTGGACTACAACCGTGATGGCCATCTTGATCTGTTCGTCTCCAACTACGTTCGCTTCTCGTTTGAACACGCACCCGTGCCGGGAGAGAACATTAATTGCAACTGGAAAGGTATTCCGGTGGAATGCGGTCCGCGGGGATTGCCCACGGGAAGGCATTCACTGTACCGTAATCAGGGCAACGGAACATTCACCGACGTAAGCCAGCAGGCCGGCGTTGCCAGCGCAACCGAAAGCTATGGCATGACCGTGGTCGCGGCCGACCTGGACGAAGACGGCTGGCCTGACATTTATGTAGCCTGCGACTCCACTCCCAGTCTGCTTTTCATGAACAATCACAATGGAACCTTTCGCGAAGAAGGCGTGGTCCGAGGCGTGGCCCTCAGCAATGACGGGGCGGAACAGGCGGGCATGGGTGTAGGTCTGGGCGACTACGATCTGGACGGGCATCTCGACATCTTCAAAACTCACTTCGCGGATGACGCCAACGGCCTTTTCCGCAACGACGGTAAGGGAAATTTCGACGACGTCACACTGTCCTCCCGCGTCGGCGTAGAAACCCGCTATATCTGTTGGGGCGCTGGCATCGTCGACCTCGACAACGATGGTTATCCCGATCTCTTTATGGTCACAGGTAACGTTTACCCGGAAGTCGAGCGGAAGCTGCCGCAATACGCCAACAAAACTCCCCGGGCAATATTTCGCAATCTGGGCAATGGAAGCTTCGAAGAACTCGGCATTGAGGCCGGCCCTGGGATTAGTGAAGCGCACAGCAGCCGGGGGTGTGCGTTCGGAGACTTCGATAATGACGGGGATCTGGACATTCTGATCGTCAATCTAAATGAGCCCCCTTCCCTGCTGCGCAACGACATGAGCGGCAGGCAAAACTGGATCAAGGTGAAGCTGGAGGGAGTTAAGTCGAACCGGAGTGCGATTGGTGCGCGAGTTTTGGTCCGCTATGGAGGCAAAGTACAAGCCCAGGGTGTGCTTAGCCAGTCGAGCTTCTATTCGTGCAACGATCCCCGCCTGCACTTTGGCCTGGGTTCGTCCAGCAAAGTGGACATCGAAATCTTCTGGCCCAACGGTTTGCATGAAAGATATAAGCAAATCGCTGCCGGTCAACTGGTAACCTTCCGGGAAGGCGCGGGTCCGATTCCCAGCAAGGGTTGGACGAAGGCTTAAGATACCCGATGGCCCCGCCACGCTCGGTTGCCTTGAAAATCTCTTGACAGACGCTCCCCTCTGGGGCTATAAGTCTTTTCCATTAGGCGAGAAAACGTTTACTCAATCGCGTTATCCGGTGGAGGGTCCAATGGCGTCCAAGTCGAACGTCCGCTTCTACGTCGGTTTGATCGTAGCTGCTCTCTTGGTTTGCAGTACCACTGCCTTCGCACAGTTCACAGGGAATATTCAAGGAGTAGTGCAGGACCCCAGTGGGGCAGGTATTCCCCAAGCGACCGTAAGCCTGAGAAACAATGCTACTCAGGTCTCTTCAACCACCAAAAGCGACAGTTCGGGAACCTATCGATTTGTTAGCCTCGCTCCCGGGTCCTACCTGGTTACCGCCGAGGCTGCCGGCTTCAGGAAGGCTGAAGCCGACGTGACCCTGCAGACGAACCAGAACTTAAACGTCCCAATTTCTGTGCAGGTTGGTTCAGCAACTGAGGCTGTTACGGTGACCGCCGAGGCTCCGCTGGTCAACACGGCGGAGACGCGCAATCAATTGACGCTCGAGACCCAAGCCCTGGCCACCCTTCCGCTGGCGGGCCGCAGCTTTATCTCGCTGGTAACTCTGGCGCCCGGGGTCAGCGGACTGGGAACCATGGGTGGAGGGACACCGGGCGGGGGCGGAACTCCCGGATCGGGTGTGGACAACTACTCCACCGAAACCGCTGCGGACGTCAGCGCCAACGGGCAGGGCGTGGTAGGAAATAAGTACATCGTCGATGGACTCGACGTCAACAGCAGCATCCGGCAAGGGGTTTTGAACCTGACTCCCAATCCCGATGCGATTCAGGAAACCAGTATTCAGGTCAACACCTTCTCGGTCGAGTACGGTGGCGCCAGTTCCATCCAGATGGCGAGCACCACAAAGTCGGGTTCAGACCAATTCCATGGCCTGGCCAGTGACTATTTCAATTACCAGAATATGTACGCCAAGACGGAATTCATGAGCCCCACCGCCAAATACAACCCGTTCCACACCAATAATTTCTCCGGCGCTGTCGGCGGTCCGATCCTCCCCCACCATCAATTTTTCTTTTTCTTTGCCGCCGAACCACAGCGATCCGCCGCTTCCACCGGCAACCAGGTCATCAACCTCCCGGATGCTCAGTTCGAGGCCTTCGCCCTGGCAAACTTTCCGAATACCTTCGGTACCAAAATCCTGAATACCTATGCGCCGAGCCGCGCGACCATCAGCGGCGTATCGAAGACGGCGCAGGATATTTTTCCGGGCACATGCGGAACCCCCGCGACCAGCAACTTACCCTGCGCCACGGCCATGATTGACACGGGAATTTTCAACTCCAGCACTCTCCGGAATGGCAACCAGTATTTTGTTCGGGTTGACAAATATTTCAAGAATGACCGGATTTACGGCAGCTTTTTTCGGACCACTCTGGACTCCGGTGGTCCTTCGGTCATCCCCCAGTTCTCGTCCACCAACAGCAACACCGAACGTGCCTTCCAGATGAACTACACTCACACGTTCAGCCCTACGACGCTCAATGAAGCCGTCTTCGCTCAGAACCGTATCGAGGGCGTTCAGCATCAAACTGGCGATTTTACGATTCCTTCGGTCGGTGTTACTGGGTTATCCAACCTGGATGGCTTCGGCGGCTTTTATGGCCAGGGCTTTGCCCAGGGCGATTTCATCCAGCATAACTATCACTGGCGCGATGTTCTCACCCATGTACGTGGCGCGCATGTTTTGAAATTCGGCTACGAAGGCTGGTTTGGAGACGATGTCGAGCCGTTCCAGGGGCCCTGGTCAACACCAAAATTCCAATTCGACAATCTGTTGAATCTGGCACAGGATCTGCCCCACACAGAGGGTGGCGTGATGTACGACCCGCTAACGGGTCAGCAGAAATTGTGGGAATGGAACGCCGCTTCCCGAACCTGGGGAGTTTTCGCCCAGGATACATGGAAAGCAAGGCGCAACCTGACTGTGAACCTGGGTTTCCGCTTTGACGATCAAGGAAATCCGTATTCGCGGTCAGACACGACCGTGTTCGGCAATTTCATCCTGGGAGCCGGTTCGACCTTCCAGGACCGGGTGGCGTCCGGCTTCGCCAAAGCCTCCAAGCACGCTTTGAATCAATCGCCCAAGTCATTCGATCCTCGCGTTGGTGTCGCATGGGATGTCACCGGGAAAGGCGACTGGGTGGTACGCGGAGGATTCGGCATTTATGCCAATTGGCTGTCCCAGGCCAACGTGCAGGAAGAGTTCCGGGGCAATCCACCGGGGCTAATCATGCCGACCTTTTTCGGCGGGACAGGCGCCAATTCTCCGGTTTTCGTCCAGGGGAGCGGCAGCAAACCTCCGTTTGGATTTAGCTATCCGCCGCTGGCGGGCTCTCCGATATGTCCCACAGCGCCTTGTCTCGACAGCAAGGGAGGACTTACGGGCGCTGCGTTCCCCATCGGCGGAATCAACCCCGACTTAAAGAGCCCGAGAGCGTACATCTGGGCTGGTACGCTGGAGCGCCGGCTGGGCAACAACCTGGTCGCCAGCGTGCTTTACAGCGGATCCCACTCCGCCGACCTGATCGCCAATGGTAACCAGGCGGGGGCGGTCAGCTACGGCGCGGACATCAATGCCCTGCCCGGGGATTTGCTGGTTAACGCGAATCCCACCCGGCTCAATCACAGTTTTGGTGCCATCAACTATGCCGACAACGATCGCGTCGGCAACTACAACGGCGTAACCTTTGACCTTAGAGGACGTTTCCGGCGGGCTTTCTTCGATGGCTCCTACACCCGATCCAAGTCCCAGGACGATGCTGGTACAGGCGGGGCCGGGATCGGCAACGGCTCCTACCCCACCCAACTGAATCCGCATCAGTTCTATGGACCATCTCCGTGGGATGTTCCCAACCGCTTCTCTCTCTCTCTGAACTACGAGCTACCCGGCCTGAATGGCGGGCACGGGTTCGCCGGCAAGCTGACGGGCGGGTGGGGAGTAAGCGCGACCAGTATTTTCCAGACCGGCTATCCCATTACCGTCGTGACCACAGCCCCGTTCAGTGCCGGCGGAGATTACAACGCCGATGGAGACAACCTGGATTATCCCGACGTGAGTAGCTACCACCAGGGAACTTCGCGCAGCGAGTACCTGAACGGCAGCATCTCCGCCTCGCAATTTACGGCTCCGACACCGGGTACGAACGGCAACGAGAAGACCGGACAATTCCGTCAGCCGAGCTTCGCCGAAACCGATCTGACTGCGTTCAAGGACACGCACATAACAGAACGGGTGAATTTCCAGTTTCGGTTTGAGTTTTTCAACCTGTTCAACCATCCCAATCTGTTTCTCGGCCCCGACCTGGCACGCACATTCGGAAAAGCCACCCAGCAGCAACTGCCTCGCAACTGGCAGATCGGAGGCAAGATCACGTTCTAAGAGATTTCAACCCAAACATCCACCCTGGAAGCCCCGCCGCTTCAACCAAGGCGGGGCTTTTTTCGTTGGTGAGGAAACTCAAGTAACACTGCTTGGCGGCGGCACTAATGCATGAAGTATAAAAAGCAGTGGCGGGGAGAGACATGGCAGGGCCAACCATGAATGGAATGCTCCAAATCCGAAAAACTTTCGTCATTCTCGTTTCGGTTCTTCTCTTCTCCTATGGGTTTGCCCAAACCGCGGAGGACCGAGTCGGTCCTATCGCCTCGGCATTGCAGAACAAGGAATTCGAACAGGCGCTCGCACTACTTCGCCGAGCCCTGCAGGCGTCCCCCGGAAACGCCCAGCTTTGGGCCATGCAAGGCGTTGCCTATGCAGGGGAAGGAAAAAACCAGGAAGCCCTGGCTTCGTTTCACAACGCGCTGAAGATTTCTCCGGACTATCTCCCCGCCCTGCAAGGCGCGATCCAAATCGAGTACGAGAGCGGCAGTCCCGCGGCGATTCCGCTTCTGCAACATATGCTGCGTTTGCGGCCCCGTGATTCCATCAGTCACGCCATGCTGGCGGTTTTGCAGTACCGGCAGGGTGACTGCCCTGCCGCTGCTGGTCATTTCGAAAAAGCCGGAGCACTGTTTGACTCTCGGCTCGAAGCGCTGCACGCCTACGCCACCTGTCTGGTGAGGCTCAAACAACCTGACCGGGCGGCAGGAGTCTTCCAGCGCGCTCTGGCCCTCAACCCGGGCGATCGCAGGGAGCGTCGCCTGCTGGCATCGGTCCAGCTCATGGCTCACAAGCCTCAGGACGCTTTGGCTACCTTGGGGCCGTTGCTCCAAGGCAACGACGTCGACGCTGAAACTTTGGAACTAGCCGCCACCGCCTACGAAGACAGCAAGGACACGCCCCAAGCGGTCAGCACGCTTCGTCAGGCCATTCTGCTCGATCCGGGGAATGTAAATCTCTATCTGGATTTCGCCAACCTCTCCTATGCGCATGATTCGTTTCAGGTCGGCATCAACGTGGTGAGCGACGGCATAGGCCTGCAGCCGAACGCTGCGCCACTCTATTTTGCAAGAGGCGTTCTCTACGTCCAGCTGGCCCAGTACGACAAAGCTGAGGCTGACTTTGAAAAAGCCTACGAATTGGATCCCAGCCAGTCTCTTAGTTCAGCAGCTCAGAGCCTGGCAGCTGCGCAGGCGAACGATCTTGATCGCGCACTGGCAAGAGTGCAGGCGAGTCTGGCGCGAAAACCGAACGATGCCATCCTGCTGTACCTGCAGGCGGATATTCTTGCCCAGAAGGGCGCGCAACCGGGCACGCCCGAGTTTGCGACAGCGATGCGCTCGGCCAGACAAGCTGTCACATTGCAGCCCACGCTGGGCGCCCCTCGGGGGGTACTCGCGACTCTCTACCTGCAGGGGGGACAATATAAGGAAGCGATCGAACAGTGCAGGAAAGCTCTGCAGAGTGATCCGAAAGACCGGACTGCGGTGTATCACCTGATCCAGGCGTTGCGCAAAACCGGCAACAATGCGGAGATTCCTGACCTGCTGAAGCGCCTCGCTCTACTTCGCCAACAGGCTGCAAAAGAAACAAGCGAGCGCTACCAGTACAAGCTGGTCGAAGATGACACTCCGGCAAAACCGCCAATTCACCCCTAGCAGCTGTAAGAAACGATGATCCGGATCGATTTCGGGATGGGCGCGACTTCGAGTGGTTGTATTCGAGATTACGTTTACCCATAGGTTTTGCGCTATTATCGGAACATTTGCCCGTCGCTCGCGATTCGAAGGGAGAGTCGACTGCGTCGGGCTCATGCCATGAACCAGCGATGGAATCGCCGGCAAGTTTTGCAACGTCTGGTTGCGGTTTCCACTGGCTTGCTGTTGCCGGCAAACCCGGAAGCGGCCAAACCATTTCTGCGCCTGGCTCGTCAGGACGATATCGACGATATTGAGGTTCAGATTGTTTCCCTCAGCCCCCACACCTTCCGACTGAGTATTTTGCCGGTCAAAAACGGCCAGGTAAGCTCGATTCCATTCAATGGGTCCCTGGTTCGGAGCTCTTGGCCCGGTCCCATCGCAAAGCTGCGGGGCGAGGCGTCTGCCCAGACCATAAAGCTGGGAAGCTTGGCGTTACAGGTTTCTGCTCATCCCCTCACCTTCACCGTCGTGAAGGCAAAGGGCGAAACCGTGCAAACACTCATATGGGACCAGCAGAGCGGTGTCGTCGGCTTTGTAACCGGAGATTCACCGCTGCTGGGGCTGGGAGAGGGTGGACCGCAATTTGACCGTCGTGGCTCCACCGATCCCATGATTGGCGGCCAGGGCGGTTACAAGCTAGCCACGCACGGAGGCCGAGTTCCTATTCCCTGGGTCATCGGGACGTCAGGGTGGGCGATGTTTTTCAACCAGCCATTTGGCACCTTCGACTTTACGGGCCCCCAAAACAAGTTCCTGCCCTCAAGCCCGGATACGGCTCTGCCCCTCGACATTTTCCTCACCGTCGCCAGCGACCCGGCAATCATCATGGCCGAGTACGCCCGTCTGACCGGACATCCAGAAATGCCCCCGCTCTGGAGTTTCGGTTATCAGCAGTCTCACCGTACCCTCGCTCGCCGCGACGAAATACTCGCCGAAGCAAAGACGTTCCGTGAAAAAAAATTGCCTTGCGATGGATTGATCTATCTGGGCACCGGCTTCTGTCCGTCGGGCTGGAATACGGCAAACGGTTCTTTCGCTTGGAATTCTCGCGTGTTCCCCGATCCCAAGGAGATGATCGAGGAGTTGCATAAGGAGCATTTCCGGGTGGCGCTGCACGCAGTGATTCTGTCGGACAAACTTCGGGGAACAGTCCGCGCTCCCTGCGAACTCTCCCAATTCGACGAACAGGAGGCCAGCTGCTACTGGAACGCGCACCGCAAGGACTTTGCCATGGGGGTGGACGGCTGGTGGCCGGACGAAGGCGATCCGCTCGACATTTCGTCGCGGCTGGTTCGCAACCGAATGTATTGGGAAGGCCCGCAGCTTGATCGTCCGAATGAGCGTCCCTTTGCACTGCATCGCAACGGCTATGCCGGCATGCAGCGCTATGCCTCATTCCTGTGGTCCGGCGATGTGTACTCCACCTGGGAGACGTTGAAGATCCAGGTTCCGATTGGGATCAACACCTCGCTGACCGGCATTCCGTACTGGGGAACTGATATCGGTGGCTTCGTGCCCACAAAAGAATTCACCGCCGAGTTGTACTTGCGGTGGTTTCAGTTTGGAGCATTTTGCACGCTCTTCCGCAGCCACGGCCGCACCTGGAAACTGCGCCTGCCCTGGGGCTGGAACACGGGCGATCCCGGCCCGGTTGAAATCAACAACTACAACGGAGCCGCCATTCCTGATCCCAGCCAACTGCACAATGCGCAAGTCGAACCGATCTGTCGCAAATATCTGGAACTCCGTTACCGCCTGCTTCCCTATCTCTACAGCGCCGTCCGGGAGTGCTCCACTACAGGTATGCCGGTCATGCGTGCGTTGTGGCTGCACTATCCCGACGATGCCAGGGCTGCGGCGTGCGGAGATCAGTATTTGTTCGGGAAAAACCTATTGGTGGCGCCGGTCGTGGAAAAGGGCGCGACCACGCGCCAAGTCTATCTCCCGCGGGGCAGCTGGTACGATTTCTGGACTGGCGAGCCTATCCAAGGGGGCCGCGAAATCAGCCGTGATGTTTCACTCGATATCATGCCACTCTATGTGCGTGCTGGATCGATTTTGCCCCTGGGTCCGATTAAGCAATACACGACGGAAAGAGTAGATCAGCCGCTTTCTGTCTCTATTTATCCCGGTACCGACGGTTCGTTCTTGCTCTACGAAGATGACGGCACTTCCTTCAACTACCGCAAAGGGGAGTGGATGGGCATTCAAATGGCGTGGAATGACTCCCAGCGCTGTTTAGCGCTGGGCCTCGCAGCCGGCTCCCGCATGCTGCCGCCTGTGCGCAGGAACATAGAAATAAAACTGAGACAGAGCATAAAGACTGTGATGTTCGATGGTAATCCGATCAAGGTATCGTTCTGACCCCAGCCTCTTGACTCGCTGTTATCGCTATCGCCGATGTTTTGCGCCTCAAAGCAAGGAAGTTCAATGGTTGGAAGACGGAGTGACCTACCCTTGCGCCCACCTACAGCCCTTCCAGTTCGCGATATACTTTCGAGCCGACCTCCCTGGAGGCCGCAGGCAACATGGAGACCACCAAGCCAGTCTGGGTTGCGGCCACCCTCGACACCAAGAGCGACGAAGCCAACTACGTATGCACCCTGCTCGAAGCGGCCGGACTGCCCGTAACCTTGGCAGATCTCTCCACCTCCGGCAGCTCGGTTCTTGCAGCCACGCGCGTCCATTTTTCTCCAGAGGACATCGCTGCGCACCACCCGCAAGGCCGGAGCGCCGTATTCACCGGCGACCGGGGCACGGCAATTGCCGCCATGAGCGATGCGTTTGAGCGCTTGGTCAAGAGTCGCGATGACATCGGCGGCATGCTTGGCCTGGGCGGCTCCGGCGGCACGGCGCTGATCACGCGTGCCATGCGTGCGCTGCCCGTTGGTGTGCCCAAGCTGATGGTTTCGACGATGGCTTCGGGCAATGTTGCCGCCTATGTTGGTGCGTGTGACATCACGATGGTTTATTCGGTCACTGACCTAGCGGGATTGAACCCGATTTCCCGCCGCGTACTGGGCAACGCGGCGCACGCGGTCGCGGGCATGATGCTGCACCCTGTCCCGCAGGCAAATCAGGAGCGCCCAGCGCTCGGTCTCACTATGTTCGGCGTGACCACCACTTGCGTGCAGCAGATCTCGCGGCTACTGGCGGCCCGCTTCGATTGCGTCGTGTTTCACGCCACCGGCACCGGCGGCCAGTCGATGGAAAAGCTGCTGGAAAATGGTTATCTTGGCGGCGTGCTCGACATCACCACTACCGAGGTCTGCGATCATTTGTTCGGCGGCGTGCT
>WNFT01000500.1_pt1 | contig 32264 bp, 32 predicted proteins | sample 5400191 | NCBI WGS metagenome assembly WNFT01 (sample SAMN13153359, study PRJNA577476) | soil metagenome | isolation source: 80 cm saprolite under Madrone tree | place: USA:California | collected 2016-06-14 | reverse complement strand
CGTTCAGGGGTGGATGAAAGAAATACATGTAGGCAAGCGAGCGTAGGGGCCGATAAATCGGCGATGGGCGCGGTTTACCTGTCCCCCAGACAGGATTGCCCGGCCCCTACGGCCTATCCGTTCCTGTTTGCACACCTTCTGCTCGCTCGCTTGCCTACAAACAATTTTTACACCCCAAAAGCACTGACCCTATTGCCATTCACACACTATAGCGGTATACTGGCGATATACAAATCGTCCACGTATAAACAACGGAGGTATCTGCAAACATGAGTTACAATCCAAATCAGCCCCCACAATCCTATGGACAGCAACCATCCGGCCAACCACCAGCGCAGTACGGTCAGCCGCAGTATCCACAACAGCAGTACGGTCAGCCGCAGTACCCTCAACAGCAATTTGGTCAGCCACAGCAAGGCTATGGACAGCCCCCAGCGCGAGATTGGCTCACTACTCTTTTGTTGTGTTTCTTTTTGGGAGTGTTCGGAGTCCATCGGTTCTACGTCGGAAAGACAGGGACAGGCGTGGCTCAACTGCTGACAGCAGGCGGCTGCGGTATTTGGACATTCGTCGACTTTATTTTGATCCTGACAGGCAGCTTCACGGACAGTGCTGGCCGCCCATTAATCAAAAACTAATGAAGGATACGTTCCCCCGGTCACTGAGAAAGGTGGGATTTTATATTCTCCTACCCCTGGTCTTTACAGTCGTACCGACTTCCTGGTTTGAGTCACGCCGCTCTTTCTGCTTGATTCGTAACTTATTGGGCGTGCCTTGTCCCGGTTGCGGCATGACCAGGGCTATTTCGTGCGTTTTCCATGGTCAGTTCAAGCGAGCATTCCACTATAACAAACTGGTTGTGGTTGTGTTGCCACTCCTATGCCATACATGGCTAGAAGCTGTGAAGATCGAATATAAGCAGATATGCCAAGAACTGCCTGTTTGCACTCCAGGGGAGAGCAGGCATGAGAGCAACGTTATTTGCCAATAGCCGGCCCCCAGGACACAACATGATCCGGCGTAATCACAATCACCGGCAGAGTCTCCAATGCCATCGTGCGATACTGGAGATAGCGCTCACGCAAGAGCACCAGGGCATGGGCATGCGCGGGATTTTCGGGCAGCAGCAAATCTGCATAGCCATGCACCAGCACATATCCTAAGTGCGACCAATCATCGTCGTACTGGTCAATCAGTAATGATGCCTCGTGACGTGCCTCAATGTTGCGTACGCGGCGCAGTGCGCTGCCTGCGACACGTTTGGGTTTCTCGTCCAATGGTGTGTAGAAGCGTGCACCATCAAAGGCGTAGCAGACGGGGATGACATGTGGATGTCCATCCGCGTCTGCTGTGGCCAGCCGGGCCACACGTTGCATGCGCGCGAAGGCTGCTTCGGCTTCGGTCAGGGTGGTTCGGCTAGCCATGTTCTATCTACCTGCTACAGGAATCTTCTCTACTGCCGGCACGATCTCGGTGGCCAGCAAATCGAATGGTTCGAGTTCGAACACATTGGGCATACTGAAGATGGCCTGATCGATGCCCATGGCTGCTAAACTCGCAAAATGGTCAATTGCGGCTGCCGGGGTCATGGAGCCATCACGCCCATCACGCGAGAAGCGCATTACGTCAAGCGTGGTCTTCTCAATCTGCTCATATGGGCGACCCAGCGACTCGCAGTGACCACGTAGCACATCTAGCTTATGCTGAAGCTCATCCTTGCCTAGACGGGCGAGGATATTGCAGCCATCACCATACTGTGCGACGAGCCGCAGCGTCTTACGTTCGCCAGTTCCACCGATCAGGATCGGCGGATGAGGTCTCTGTACAGACTGGGGTGAATTGAGCGGGCGAGCGAGATGGTAATGCTTACTATCGTAGGCTTTTTCATCGCCAGTCCACATTTGCAAGGCAATCTGGAGCGTCTCTTCTAGCCGCTCAAAACGTTCTGCCACTGGCGGGAACGGCACACCTAGCCCGAGATGCTCTTCCTCATTCCAGGCCGCACCAATACCGAAATAGGCTCGGCCATGGGAAAGGACATCCAGGGTAGTTGCGGTCTTCACCAGTAGGCCTGGATGACGGTAGGTCACGCCGGTCACCATGGTACCGAGCTTGATACGGTTGGTGTGGCCAGCCGCAAAGGCCAGGGCTGTCCAGCCTTCGAGCATTTCGTTGTTGGGCGGCCCTATGACGCCAATCTGGAAGAAGTGATCCATGACCCACATACTATACAATCCGGCCCGTTCTGCTCGCTGCGCAATCAGTGCGAAGGTGTCACCAAGGTTGCTTTGCCCGTTGGGCCATGTGAAATTGGGGACTTGTAATCCCAAACGCATGTGTTTTCCTCTCTTTGGATGTTGTTGCGTGGAACCCGTTTGCTAACTTTTGCATAGCCATTATACAAAGGATAGTCATGGGATGGCAAGGGATCGTTACCTCCTTTCACCTTCTGGAAAAGAATAGTTCTCTAGAGGACAAACACCCTCCTTGACGCCTGAAGTTACACAGAGTACAATATAGTAGAACAAATTATCTATATCACAGAGACAAGCACCCAAAGAGGAGCAGGAGCACCACTATGAGCGACCAAAACAGCGGGCACAGCCGCGAAGAGCAGCAATCTCGCCCATTCAACCCCAACGAACACGTAGTGCAGATCAAGACGAAGGATGGCTTCAGGGACTACTTGCCGGTGCAGTGGCGGCTCGTGTGGTTTCGCGAACAGCACCCGGCGGGTAGCATCGAGACTGAGATGCTGCTCCTCGATCTTGATCGTGAGACCGAGGAAGAGGTTGATGTGTGGAGCGACGAGAAGAATCAGTATGAGAAGGTCGTCAAGCATGCAAAGGGCTTTACCGTTTTCCGCGCCGTTGTCAAAGACGGCAAGGGCGGAGTAGGCACGGGTACCAAATCAGAAAAGGCGGCCAGTTTCCCTGATTACATTGAGAAGGCTGAAACTGGCGCGATTGGACGGGCATTGGCCGCGCTCGGCTTTGGTACACAGTTCGCTCCCGAACTAGACGAAGAACATCGCATCGTCGATAGCCCCGTCAAGCGAAGCGTTGCAGAACGGAGCAGCTCAACATATAACGCCGGCACCGGTGCACGCCAATCCTTCCCCGCACGCCCAAACACGGCAGGCACCGGGAATAAAGCAAGTGGGAACGGCCAGCAGACGTCTACTGCGGAGAACGCTACGGGAGCCTCTGTGACGGAGAAGCAGTTGATCAGTATTCGCAAGCTCTGCGAATACCTGGGCAAACCTGAGCCGGAAAATCAGTCAGCGATGAGTTACGTGAAGGCGAAAGAGCTCATCGATCAACTGACGCTGGAATACAGGCAGCGACGTAGCGGCTCCTGAGGGGTTCGCGCACGGGAACCTGGTGGGGCCAAGCCCTACGCGCAAAAAATGAGGCTCACCCACCATCTAACGTGTGTTCCAAGCCCTCTACGACAGGGGGAGCCAAACCAACTGACTCCCCCTGTACGCTTCTTGCGATGTTACCAGCGATCGCGGCTATCGCGCCGATCACGCCGATCACGACCACGACCACGACTACCCGAACCCGAATTGCCACCGCTATAGCTGCTATAGCTACGCGAGTCATCGCGCCGGGGGCCGCGAGCCGCACGCTGCGCCTGGAAACAGTCATTACAATAGACAGGACGGTCTTCGCGAGGAACAAAGGGGACGGAGGTTGGCCGTCCACAGGTTGCGCAGACAGTTTCATACTGCTCGCCACTGCGCTGACGAGGTGCCGATGACTGGGCGCCGCTGCTACGACGGGCAGCGCGACAGCTTGGGCAACGGCTGGGAGCGTTGGTCAGGCCACGACTGGCATAGAACTCTTGCTCGCCTGCACTAAATGTGAAATCCTGACCGCAATCACGGCACACCAGGAGCCGATCCTGATAGCCCTCATTGGACATCATGAGTAATATTTCCCCTTCTTTAGGTGTTCGCTCCGCCCGGTGACATGTTTTGCATAATGTGGATTACGAGGAGATATGCTGTTTCAAAACCCCTGAAAGGTATACCTCCGAGGTGGCTATCAGGCAGTGATTTCCTAGATTCCTGGCGGCGGAGCGAAACCGGGGCCTGGATACTACTTACCTTGCGGGATAGCTACTCCCGAACCACCTCTCCATTGTATCATACTATGGTGGAAAAAGCAGCAATTTCTCTTGATCTGACAGGGTTGCTGCAAAGTCTTCTGTAACTCTTCAGGTGCCTGACTCCTCGCCGCACGTGCTCGATAAATCGGCACTCTACTACGGCGGCTCGCATGTTTGTTATGCAGCGGGCATGGCAGCCGCAGGCTGCCATGCCCGCTGCATAACAAAGCTCTTACGAACTGCCGTAGGCAGTGAGGAGACCTGAAGAGTTACAGTCTTCATTTGAATGCCGCATCTATATAGCAGAACCATCAGCTCATCTCACCCATTCTGGCTACTTCCGAGGCCTTATCAAGGGATTTAACAGAGATTTTATACCTGCCCTGCTACACTGCGATCAAACGAATAAAACATCGGAGGAAGTAAAAATGAAACTCGAGCCCCTGAAACTCGAGCCACTGGTGGAAGACGAGCCTACTGATGTGCTATCGGCCGCACCAAAGCCAACACAGCATCAGTCGTCAGATCAGCAGCCAACGCGTCATCAGCCACCACGTCGTCGTCGTCGTCGCATCTGGGTAATTGCATTGATCTTCTTCCTGATAGCCGGATTGGTCTCTGGCGGTATATTTTACATGCGCAGTAGAAGTCAATCGCAGGTACAGTTTTTTCAGACATCTGCAACCACCGGCAATCTAAGTGTAAAGGTTTCCGCTACCGGTCCGATTGCTCCCGCTGCCGAGTATGATCTGAACTTCCCAGTGGCCGGGCAAGTGAACGCAATCAATGTCCAGGTGGGCCAGAAGGTGAAAAAGGGTCAGGTGCTCGCCGAGCTCACCATCGATAAAACCTCGCTCCAGGATAGCATCACCCAGGATCAGCTCGCCGCCAATGCTGCCCAGAGCAACCTCAATGCTGCTGAGCAGAACCTGAGTAATGCAAAGACAGGTCAGAAGAAGGCGCAAACAGTGAATAACGCCGGGTTGACCGTTGCCAGTGACCAGGAGCAGAAAGCCATCGATGCCTGTGTGCAGGCAGCCAGTACCCCAGTACCATCAACAAGCTCAAGTGGTGTAGGTGTCATACCAAGCACAACTCCTACAGCAGGTACAGGCTCTACAGTGGTGAACACAGAAGCCACGGCAGTAGCTGCGGCAACAGTTACAACACAAAGCGCAGCAACAGAAGCGCAATGTGAGCAATTAGCTCAGGACCAGTACTCCCAGTCGCAGGCTCAGACCGATCAGAGCAATGCTTCGGCACAGAATTCGGTCACTACGGCGCAGCAGCAGGTCACTTCAGCACAGAACAGTTTAAAAAATGCATACGCCCAACTTCAGGCCGCAGTAAATGTACTGAACAACGCCTCCAATAACGCTATCCTCACTGCTCCTGCCGATGCGAGCGTGGCGGCCATCAACGGCGTGGTAGGTCAGAATGTGGGGGCTGGTTCTGGCAATAGTAGCTCATCATCATCATCATCATCGCAGGCACTGATTATCTTGACCAACATGAGCAAGCTTACTATAACCGCCCAGGTGAACGAAGTCGACATTGGGAATGTCCAGGTAGGCCAAACCGCGCAGTTCACGGTCGCCGCCTACCCCACCCAGACGTTTCGCGCCACCGTGACGGCCATTAATTCCATCGGACAATCAAGCTCGAATGTCGTCAACTATACAGTCCAAATGACAGTAGATCAACAAAGCTTGAATGGGACGCATCTCTACCCAGGGATGACCGCGACGGTGAATATTACAACTGCTGAGCGTATAGGCGTATTACTCATCCCAGCGGCCGCGCTGAGCTTTCCAAGCACGGCTGTACAAGCCGGTGAGATAAGCAGGGCGACGCTCACTTCTCTGTCCAGTGGAGGACAAGGAAATAGTACAGGACAGGGTACCCAGCACATCGTGCTAGAGCTGAAAAACGGCCAGCTAGTTCCTGTAGCTATCACGACGGGACTGAGCGATGGACAGAATACCGAGGTGCTTTCGGGATTGAATGATGGTGACCAGGTAGTAACAGGTCAGACTGGTGGCAATACCACTAGCAATTCAGGAAATGGTTCCCAGCGCTTGAACGGATCGGGTAGCAGGTTCAGTGGCGGCCTCAGTGGCGGGTTCGGGGGCGGGTTCGGTGGTGGCGGTGGCGGGTCTAGAGGTGGTCCGTAGCTCCCAGGGCGGGGGCAAGCCAAGGGGGGTATTACCTGTCCTCCAGACAGGGTTCCCTGTCCGGGGGACAGGTAGCCCGCACCCCTACTCTATACGGGAGCTCAGAAGAGGATAAGAGAGATGGTAAACAATCAATGGCCCGGCGACACTGCAGGAGCCTTCCCCGTGATTAGCGTGCGGAAGCTGCGCAAAGAGTATTACATGGGACGTACGACAGTGCCGGCCCTCGTCTCCGTGGACCTGGATGTGCATCGCGGTGAGTTCGTGGCTGTGATGGGGCCATCGGGTTCTGGCAAATCAAGCTTCATGAACATCCTGGGTTGCCTGGATCGTCCCACCAGTGGTGAATATCTCCTTGATGGTGAGCCTGTGAGCGAGATGAGTGTCAGTGAGCTGGCCGATGTGCGCAATGAGAAAATCGGTTTCATTTTCCAGAGCTTCAACCTGTTACCGTGGATGACTGCGCTCGAGAATGTCGAATTACCGATGGTCTATGCAGGTATACCGACCGAGCAGAGGCAAGAACGTGCGCTATGGGCATTAGGAATGCTGGGACTGGCCTCGCGAGCAGATCACCGGCCAATGGAACTCTCTGGTGGACAACAGCAACGCGTGGCTATTGCCCGTGCGCTGGTTACTGCTCCATCGATCATCCTGGCCGACGAACCAACAGGCAACCTGGACAGCCAGACGAGTATACAGATCATGAGCATCCTGCAACGGCTCAACGCACGAGGTATCACCATCGTACTCGTTACACATGAGCCCGATATAGCGAGCCACTGCCAGCGCAAGGTCGTCTTCCGTGATGGACGCCTGATCCACGATGCTATCAACCCCGCCCCCGTTATCGCGCAGGGGCATGTGCCGCAACAATCGGTGCCATGAGGGTAACTCCTCAGGACTCCTCACCACACGTGCTCGATAAATCGCCTCCACGATAAATCGGGAGGCTACGGATAAATCGGCACTCTACGGTGGTTCGCAAGGGGTTTTGTGCTGCGGGCATGGCAGCCGCAGGCTGCCATGCCCGCAGCACAAAAAGACGTGAGCCGCTGTAGAGTGCCGATTTATCGAGCACGTGCGGCGAGAGATGAGGCATCTGAGTATATGAGGAAAGGAAGCTGGTGCTATGATGAATATTCCAGGACCCGGTGTGCATGTTGCACCTTCACAGCAGTCGCTGGAGCCGTTGGAGTTGCCGCCGCTGGAACGACGGCGCGGACGCATGTTCGGACTGCTGACTCTCTATCAGAGTTGGGTGAGTGCATTGCGGGCACTGCGAGCGAACAAGCTGCGCTCGTTGCTCACATCGTTAGGTATTATCATCGGCGTTGGAGCGGTGATCCTGATGGTTTCGATCAGCGAAGGGAATGCCGCCTCCATCAATAGCAGACTTTCTACCCTGAGCCCGAATGAACTCACCATCTTCTCTGCCAGCTTCAGAGGTGCCGGCGGGGTGAATCAAGGTGCGGGTACGCAAAATAGCCTGACACAGGCCGATGCTGATGCTATTGCGCAGGTAGCGCACGTCGCGGCTGTCAGTCCGGTGGCAGGTGCGAACGGACAGGTGATTTTCAGTAACCAGAACTGGTCTACATCGGTACAGGGCGTCTACCCGAGCTATCAGCAGATCGGTAGCCGTCAAATACAAGAGGGCTCCTTCTTCTCGCAGGACGATGAACAAAGTGCCCACACGGTCGCAGTCATCGGCCAGACGGTTGCAGACAACCTGTTCACCCCACTGGGTGTTGATCCCATCGGCCAGCAGATTCGTATCGGCAGTGTGCCATTTACAGTCATAGGTATGCTTGCTCCTGTAGGTACAGCGGGTCAGAGCAACGCTGATGACATCATCTACGTCCCGTTCAGTACTGCACAGCAGCGGCTTAGCGTAGGCCAGGGCGTCAGGACCATCTATGTGTTGGTAGATAATACCGTGAATGTGAACGATGCGCAAACTGCCATTGAGCAGTTGCTTGAACAGCGCCACGGCATCTCCAATCCGCAGCAGGATACGTTCAACATCCTCAATCAAGCGCAATTACTTCAGACCGTTCAAAGCACCCAGCAGTCACTGACGCTGCTGCTTGTGAGCGTGGCAGCCATTTCGCTGCTGGTGGGCGGCATCGGCATCATGAATATTATGATGGTCTCGGTGACAGAGCGCACGCGTGAGATCGGTATCCGCATAGCCATTGGCGCACGTCCCCCGGATGTCATGGCACAGTTTTTGATCGAGGCGCTCGTGCTGAGTGCTCTGGGTGGTGTCGTGGGGGTCCTGTTGGGAGCCGCAGGCGCGTTTCTAGACGCCACATTCTCGAGCACTCCTTTCGTACTTGATCCGCTGGCAATGCTGCTGGCTTTCGGTTTCTCAGCGTGTGTCGGGGTCGTGTTTGGCTTTTACCCAGCGCAGCGCGCTGCACGCATGGACCCGATTGTAGCCCTACGAACGGAGTAAGTAAGATGCAGTATACACCGCAACAGCCACCTCCGTGGCAACAACTCCCACCGACGGAGCAGTATCCGGCACCAGATCAACAACAGTGGCAACCGCCGCCAGCTTTGCCACCATTACCGCCTCATAAACGCCTCATGCATTGGTTTCGCACACGAAGCTGGACTGTAAAACTGACCATGATTGGTCTGATACTCTTTGTCGTTCTGGGATTGGGCATCCTCGGAGCCTCAGCCTATGTTGCATTGCAAGTCATCCCCACCATCAACCAGGCGCAGGTCACGCCACCGCAGAGCACTCCAATCCTGATACCAACATCAACCTTAATACCAACGCCAAGCATGATACCGACGCCAACCCCAACCGTACACCCAGGGCCCAGGGCAACCGTAACGCCTGCTGAAGCCATTACTCCAACGCCGTCTACAACACCTAACCCACACCAGGGCCGACACCCAAACCATTACGGACACCATCACCGACACCAGCGTCCGTGAGTAGTTACCCACGCAATTATTTCGCCGCCGAACTGGGTGGCAGAATCGTCACAGCCTGAGCAGTGATCTCTCCTTGAGCATTGCGCAGACCAACAAGGGTAACCCGCATACCGACCTGGAGGGAAGTAGCAGAAATCTGGCTGGTTTGTATAATCTGTGTGGCAGAACTCAATGCTATGGTGTAATCTGACTGGTTTAAGTCCGTCACCGTGAGCGTATTTCCGCTAAGCTGACTGACAGTACCCCTGATACCACGAGCGTTGCCGTTGCCGTTCCCAGCTCCGAGCGGTCCGCCTCCAAAGCCAAAGCGCTGGCCTCGTCCGCCACAGGCCGAGCCGTTTCTCCGGCCAGAACCACCGAAGGCCCCTCTGGGGCGAGAGCCCGTACCACCAAAATTCGTGAGAGAAATGGTAGTAGCGCTGTACGTGTTATTTGCGCTCTGGGTGACTGCTACAAACACGAAGGCTCCTTCTTTCAGAGCCGCCGCCGTAACTTTGGTCTGACGCATGAAGCGGGTGGTGCTCGTATAAGTTGCCTGGATGGTGTTGCCTTGCAGGCTGGCAACAAGCAGCGTCGTACCGTTAATGCTCTGGATAGTATCGCTAGCCGTCTGAAACGGGGTTGGCGACGGACAAGCTGTCGCAGAAGTCGCGGAAGAGAAAGGGGTTAATGTGGATATAAAAGGGATACTGCAAGCCTCTACCAGCCCTGAGAGCAGCACTAGTAGTATCGCAAAGCCCAATATCTGGCCAACTAGTCGGTGTGCACGCATGATGTTTTGACTCCTCTGTTTTATTCAGTTGCTCGCAGTGTAACAGAACAGGCATAAAATCGCTGTTAAGTCTGCGGCAAATCGTCTCCAGGCATGCACTGATGAATATACAGATGGAATGGTAATTCATTCGCTTTTTGGCTTACTTGGCAGACGCAAGGGGATAGGGCCGCTGATTGAGCGAGCACGTGCTGGCAGTGGCAAGGGCGAGAGTGGGGTAGTGAGCGCCGTCGACACAGACGTATACTCCATACGTACATCGCCTACACAGACGATATCGCCATGCTGCAGTAGTCTGGGAGCCTCCAATAGTTCATCATTAACTTTCGTGCCGTTGCGACTATCCAGGTCTTGTACATAATCGCCGTTGGCCTGGCGCGAGACCTGGGCGTGGCGACGTGAAATGGAAAGGTCATTGATAATGACGTCGCTCTCGATACCGCGTCCAATCGTGACGACCGGGCGATCTATCAAGAAGCCTTTTCCTTCCATCTCACCGCTACGAATCACGAATGCGCCACCCAGTTTGTCGGATTGCAGCGCTGTGGGTTGCTGTGCAACTGAGTCGAGTTCTGCGGTTTCTTGCCACAGGTAGCTCGATTCATCGAGGGTGGCATCGGATACGTCTGCATCAGGTTCCGACGGTTTCGTCAGAGACAAGAGGTCCTGGCTCAGGGGAACTGGCGTGTTGGGAGCGCGTCGGGCATGGCGCAGGAGCGGATCATCCTGTTCTGCCAGGGTAGCAGGTGGCTCGGCATATTCAAAGAGAAAACAGTGTACGCCGATGCTGAGTAAGGTGCCTTGCATCACGACGGTGGAACCATGGATAGGTTGTCCGTTCAGCAGAACGCCATTGCGACTGTCACGATCGGTAATATAGGCTCTTCCCTGGCTCCAGATGAGCTCTGCATGATAACGGGAAGCCGTTTCATCATCCAGCCAGATATCGTTATCCTCTTCGCGCCCTATCTTGACCACGGCCTGAGTGAGTTTCAGTCGCTGTCCATGGAAGCGCCCGCCACGGTACTCCAGCCAGCCCCAGGGAGTATCTTTGCCAAAGACGAAGGGCACCGGAGTGGTGGGTCGGCTGGGGGCCACCCCTTGCTTAGCATCGACATTGACAGGCGGATGGTGGGTCGGCAGACGAGCGGAGTCATGGGAGATGCGTGGCACGGTAAAGAGACCGTACATGATGGTGGAGGTCAGTGGTAGGAGCCAGCCGCAGAGAGCAACGTAGGCAAGCACTACCTCGACTTCTGCAACGGGGAGTGCGGCCTGTTCGACGCTGAAACGCACATTGTACCAGACAATGGCGGGTAGGAGGAGCAATGCAGAGATGACGCAGGCCACAATGACACCGGCGAGTTGCTGGGTAGTCCCGCGCCTGCGTAACGTGGTGTAGAGTGTATTGATGGCTATAGCACACATGCAACATACTAAGCCACCATAGGAACCTGCACTAAACCAGGTGAGAAAATCTACATTGCTCGTAGCGACGTTCCCTCCCTCAAATCATTGGATCGATCTGCGCCTTGCGAGCGTCACTAATCAAGATGGTATCTAGAATCGTATGTTGTTTCATGTTATAAGCATAGATAGCGTCCGCGTAGACGTTCGCAGAACCACCTGCAACATTGTTATTCACCAGTACAGCGTCCCAGTACTGGAAATGCTGCTCATCAGGCGTGAGTGCGACGCCCAGAAAGGCATGGCCGGGGATGATGACTATTTCGGAGTGTAGCCCGATACTTTCTACCGCGGATGCCAATAAAACGGTCAACTCGACGCACATGCCACTACGTTGTTGCAATACCTCCCATGGCAACTTGATATTTTGTATGGCGGCACTGCTATCTGCGGGACCACCATAGGGAACACTGGCCTGAACATACTGGATGTGGTAATCACTGCGCATGGTATCGAAAATCGCGTCGACCTGGTCTGAGACCTGCTTACGGCTTGCTTCATCATAGCCGACCATCGCTTTGGGGGCGGGGGCTGGTTCTGTTGGTAAATAGACAGCAGCTTTGGCAACCAGGTCGGTGACGGCCGGGTCGTGGGGCGTGACCCACGCAGCGATCCTCAAGCGGTTGGATGCGATCCATTGCATCAGCCAGCGTGAGTGCAGCAGCAGCAGGCTATCATTGACATAATAGCTATGCCCCTGGGTATCGGTTACCTGCACATGCAGCGAGGTGTTATCCTCGGCAGTGAAACTGTAGAGTATCTGGTTGAGCAATGGAGGTGCAAAGGAAACAGACTGTAGAGTGGGGGTAGCATTGACGGTGTGCGTTTGTACCTGGCTAAATCCGGGGATATTGACACTGACCAATAAGGTGACCGGATTGTCACTGCTGTACTCGATGACAAAGAGGGCGTTGTGGGAGGCTACATAGGCAGGATAAAAGGCGCTGAAGATCGCTGACGGTGCACGAACACAGATGTGTACAGGTGGCTGACCGCCACAATTTTCCTGGTTAGCTAGAATATCCCCCTGGTAGCGTGTGTAGGCCTGAAGGCCTACCACGACATAGCCTCCAGAGAGGACAAGCAACCCTGCTAGCGTAAGGAGCAGAATGGTGAGTTTTTTGCCCATCTGTTTACCCGTCCTTCGTCCTGGCACCTACCTGAACGTATGCTGAGGGTGCTTCATAAAAAGAGAGGACACTGATGGCATTATAACATGCTGTGTCATGCAAGACAAAAGCATGGGACTTGTGGGGGATGAGACCTTTTCAGTTCCTTGTCAATGTGGTATGACTATTATGTATGGTGCAGATTTTTTCCATTGCCTGGCTTACGTTAGCAGTCGTAGCTCTTCAGGTCTCCTCGTCGCACGTGACGTGCTCGATAAATCGGCACTCTACTACGGCGACTCGCTCAGTTTGCTAGTGAGTGCGGGCATTGTCGCCTGCGGCGACTCACTTAGTTTGGTGGTGAGTGCGGGCATTGCCGCCTCCGGCGGCAATGCCCGCACTCACCACCAAACCCCTGCGAACTGCCGAAGGCAGCGAGGAGTCTCGAAGACAGGAGACCTGAAGAGTTACCAGGAGTCAGTAATGATTAGAGGTTCGAGTTGAAAAACCAATCACATCTAGCGCGAGAAATCATTGAGACCATAGCGCTGACCCTCTTGATCTTCTTTGTGGTGCAGCTTACGGTGCAGAACTATCGTGTCGACGGGATTAGTATGGAGCCAGGTCTCAATAGCAATGAAAACGTGTTTGTGAATAAACTGGCCTATCTGTTTCATGGCCCTGAACGTGGCGATGTGATCGTGTTTCACTGGCCGCTCGACACCAGCAGAGATTTCATTAAGCGCGTTATCGGGCTACCCGGAGACATCATTACCACCGACAGCACCACGGTACGTGTCAACGATGTAGCGATCAATGAACCTTACATTAGCGAACAGTGGAATCCTGCCGCGGAACGCTGGGCAGTACCGCCAAACGATTACTTTGTGATGGGCGACAACCGTCGCTTCAGCGACGACTCACGCGACTGGGGATTTGTGCCTAAAAATTACATTATCGGCAAAGCGGTCATGGTCTACTGGCCAGTGAGCAGCTGGCAACTCATCAACACCTATCCAGCGGTTTTTGCCCAGATCAAGCCTGATCAGTGAGGGAGGAAAAGCTAGGTCTTGATTTTCTACGCGAAAGTGTGTTATCATGGAACCATGTATACGGTTTCACAGTTCGCGAAGAAAGTCGGCGTCTCCGTCAAGACGCTGCAAAAATGGGATCGCATCGGCGTGTTGCCTGCACCACGGACCGTCACCAATCGACGCTACTACACCGATTCTGAACTGGCACGCGCCTTGCGTCTCCCGCGTGTGAGCAAGGAGCGGCGCACGCTAGGCTACTGTCGGGTTTCCAGTCAAGCGCAACAGCCAGATTTACTCAACCAGCGTCGGGTGCTGGAACAGTGGTGTGAGCAGCAGCACATCGGCGTTGATGAGTGGATCATGGAGGTTGGTGGCGGTCTCAACTTTGAGCGCAAGCAGTTTCTGCGCCTCGTGGACTCCATCATTGACGGGCAGGTTGAGCGAGTGGTGCTGGCCCATCAGGACCGGCTGGCCCGCTTTGGCTACCAGTTGCTGGTTCACCTGTGTCGCACCCATCACTGCGAACTGCTGGTGATGAACACCGAAGAACTGAGTCCTGAACAAGAATTGGTGCAAGATTTACTCACGATTACGCGACTCTTTTCGTCTCGGTTGTATGGCCTGCGAAACTACCGCAAGGCATTACAGAAAGCCATCAAGGATGATCAAAGCGCACAAGATCCGACTGCACCCGACGCCTGAGCAAGCCAACTATTTTGCTCGCGCTGCTGGGGTGGCCCGCTTTGTCTTCAACTGGGCACTCGCTGAGTGGAAGCGACAGTATGAGGCTGGAGAGAAACCCAGTGCGAAGGCGCTCAAAAAGCAGTTCAACGCGATACGTCGTGAGCAGTTTCCCTGGTCGTATGAGGTCACCAAGTGTGCGATTGAGGGAGCCTTTATGGATGTGGCTGCCGCCTTCAAAAATTTCTTTGCGGGACGCAAAAAAGGTCGCAAGACGGGCTATCCGAAATTCAAGAGCAAGCGGCGTTCGCGCCAGTCCTTCTATCTGGCCAACGATAAATTCACTGTGGGCGACCACTGGATCGATGTGCCCAAACTGGGGCGCGTGAATATGGCCGAGAAGCTGCGCTTGGCCGGGAAAATTCTTTCCGCACGCATCAGCAAAACGGCAGACTGGTGGGATGTCGCGATCACGGTGGAAATGCCGGATGTGGTGCCGGAAAATCACCACCCGCCTGTCGGCATCGATGTCGGACTCAATCGGCTCGCGACGCTCTCAGACGGACGGCGGTACGAGAACCAAAGACCGCTGCGCCATCTGTTGAAAAAGCTACGCCGCTTGAACAAGGAACTGGCACGACGCACCAAGGGCGGGAAGAACTGGCAAAAGACGAAAAGCAAGCTAGCCCGGTTGCATTCCCGTATCGCCTGTCTGCGCTCTGACCTGCTGCACAAACTCACCACTGAGGTGGCCAAGACCAGCGGGCTGGTCGCGGTGGAAGATCTGCATGTCAAGGGGCTGGTGCGGAATCGGTGCCTCTCGCGCTCGTTCTCTGACGCAGCGTTAGGCAAGCTCTTGGATCTGCTCAAAAGCAAAGTTCCGCGAGCTGGGGGTATCCTCATCAAGGTTGACCGCTTCTACCCATCGAGCCAGTTGTGTCATCAGTGCGGGTCGCGTCGGGCCGATTTGACGTTGGACGAGCGCATCTATGTGTGCCAGAATCCGGCTTGTGACTACGTGGGTGACCGCGACGAGAACGCCAGTCACAACATTTTACGGGAGGCCCTTCGCCTTGTCGGGCCATAACTGACAGGGTGGTGCCGGTAGTGGCTATGACGGCACCCAAATCGCCTGGGGACTTGGGGTAAGACCTGGAAGGCTTCGGCCCAGAGGCACCTGGGGATGAACCAGGAACAACTACTCGCGTACAAGGATGTCTTTCCGCGTACAAGAAAGGTAGCAGGCACAACAATGCAAGACCCCGAGCAGGAGTACCCACCGCGCCAGTTGGAAAGCAAAGCGAGATCTTCCGTGCCAAATCAGGAATCGCCCCAGCAAGCTGAAGAGGAGGAGGAAGAGCCTGCCCCTCAGTTGCCCCCTGAGCGGCTTCCCAATGCGTTGATTGCGGGGGTCATTATTGGCCTCGTGTGCGTTGGACAGGCGGTTCTCATTACGTTTGCAAATTCCTCCGTCTATCAGAGAGCCAGCGCGACTCTCCCAGCAAAACTGACCGTCAGTCTAGCTCTGGCATTGGTTGGTCTGCGCCTCCTGACCTCTTTGATCAGCGCAGTGATCTACCTCATTGGAGGATTCATCACCGGCAGGATCGTGGTGCAGCGCAGGTTAGGCTTCCTGGCAGGCTTCGTGGCCGGGGTGATTACCTACGGTGCGGGTTTTCTGCTGAGTTATATTCCAAACTACCCAGGCAATCTGCCAACGAGCCGAGGTACAGGTAACGTGGCAGAGGTTGCCGGGGCTATCGTCGTCTCGTTGGTTTTTCTGCTCATAGCGGGAGGGTTTGCAGGCCTGATCAGTTTGTTTGGAGCGTGGTTGGCTACGCGGCGGCATCGGTATTATGAGCGATAGACCTCGCCCCTACCCACCCGCTTCGATATGCAATATCCGCAGGCTGATATCCTGCTTGCTTTCACCTTCTGCAAAACTCCAGGCAGGTTCGAGATGAAAAATCACGTTGACATACTTGACGCCATTGAGGGACGGGAGTTGGGTAGCACCATGTATGAGGATGCCATTGAACTGCACACCGCCTGTGGCCAGGCGCAGACGTAGATGGCGTCCATCAACGCCGCTGGCCCAATAAGCGAGAAGACGCAGACCATTTACTCTGAAGATGGGGATCGGATTAGCAGCACCGAATGGGCCCAGTTGCTGAATCTTGCTATAGGTACTATATTTGAGACGCTCCGGCCTGGTGAAGATGAGATCAACCATGCGCGTCGTGTCGGGGGGAGTGTGGTCTGGCTCTATACTCACATCCGCTATCCCGGCATCTAGCGCTGCCGGTGCAATGGACGATATAGCATCGCTGTGCCAGCGCAGGAGATGTTGGCGCAAATCCTCAATATGCTCATTTGCAATAGTGAAGCCAGCGGCTTGTGCATGACCGCCATAACGGACAAAGAGGTCGGCGCGGGCACGCAGGACGAGGATGATGTTGAAGCCATCAGCACTACGAGCAGAACCACGACTGACTGTTGGCCCGCTGCTCAGGACAAACACAGGACGATGGAACTCCTCAACGAGTCTGCCGGCTGCCAGGCCAATGATCCCTTCGGGCCAATCGTTGCCGCTCACCAACACCACCGCATCATTGGGGCGTCTCCGTACCTCATCGCGAACGGCGTTCATCAACGTTTCCGTTTGCTGCTGGCGCACAGTATTCAGTGCTTCCAATTCATCAGCGTAACGGGCAGCTTGTTCGTCGTCATCGGTGGTCAAGAGTTCAAAGGCGATACCGGCGTCCTTCATGCGCCCGGCGGCGTTGATGCGAGGTGCCAGGGCATACGAGATATCACGCTCACGAAGTTTGTCCTGTTGCAGGTTCGCTTTGCGGATGAGCGCCAGCAAACCGGGCTTGCGTGTGAGTCGCAATCGCTCTAACCCCAGGCGTGCGAGCGTATGGTTTTCGCCAAGCAACGGCGCGATATCGGCAATTGTACCAATGGCTACCAGGTCCAGTAAATCGAGTTCTTCCGCGGATCGCTCAGAGGCGCGGTAGAGCGCCTGGGCGAGTTTGAAGGCAATGCCCACACCACAGAGATAGCGTTCACCATAGATGCAGTCTGGATGCCAGGGGTTAATCATGGCGTACGCGGCGGGAAGAGCCTCGGGTGGCTGGTGGTGATCGGTAATGATCACATCGATGCCCAGTTTCCTGGCATGCGCCACCTGTTCAACATCGGAACTGGCACAATCGGTGGTGATGAGCAGCGAGGTACCACGGTCCTTCAGCTTGTCAAGCGTCTCAATGTTGAGACCACGACCATCGCTGAGCCGGTTGGGGATGTGATAGTCCAGGAGATGGCTCGGATGTCCAAGCGTGCGCAGGGCACGGGTCAGCAAAGCAGCAGAGGTGACACCATCGGCGTCGTAGTCACCATAGATGGTAATGTGTTCACGCCGGGCAAGTGCACGTTGAATACGCTCGAGAGCACGCGGCATGTCGATCAAAGTGAGTGGGTCAAGCGCCTGATCGTAGCGTGCGTCCAGGAATGTACGCATCGCCTGAGGAGTCTTGACGCCACGATTGTACAGTAACTGGGCCTGGAGCGGGTCTATTCCTGCTCGTCTGAAATCCTGGATGTGTGCCTCGCTGAGCTGATCATACACGCGCCAGGATAGCGATGCGGGGAATGGTTGCTCCATACTGTACGTCCTTTGCGATTAATCGGGTAGCAGTCGTAGAAAGACTTCATTGCCGAGTAAGCGACCTCGTTTGCTCAAACGGAGCCAATCCTGCGTCCGCTCTAGCAGTCCAGCCTCTTTCACCAGGTGCAGACGATCGCCGACGAAATGTGCAAACGGCTCGCCAAAACGCTGCTCAAAGGTGGGCAGATGCAAGCCCATCGCCGTACGCAGCCCCAGAAAAGCCGTCTCGGACATCGCTTGTGCTCGTTCTACGGTTTCGCTCTCGACCTCCGGGCGTTGTTGTGCTTTGAGCAAGCGTATATACGCATGTGGCTCACGGACATTGGAGAAGCGTCTCCCGCCGAAGCAGGAGTAGGCCCCGGCTCCCATGCCGAGATAGGGAAGGTTGTGCCAGTAGGTGAGGTTGTGACGGCATTGGTGTCCCGGAAGCGCCCAGTTGGAGATTTCGTAGTTCTGGTAGCCGGCTGCCTGCAAGCGCTCGTCAGCATACTCATACATATCAGCACACAGATCTTCATCAGCCGGGATAATGCGCCCTTCGTGTGTCCAGGTGTAAAACGGGGTACCTTCTTCGATAATCAGCGCATAGAGCGAGAGATGGTCTGGGTGCAAAGCCAGAGCCTGGTCAAGCGTCTCGCGCCAGTGTTGCATGGTTTGTCCGGGCAGGCCGAACATACAATCCAGGTTGATGGAGGTGAAGCCAGCAGCACGGGCAGCGTGTACGGCCTGATGGATCTCTTCAGCAGAGTGGATACGCCCCAGGGAGTGGAGCAACTCGGGATCGAAGCTCTGAGCCCCCATACTGAGACGATTGACGCCAGCAGCGCGTAAGCCCAGCAACTGCTCCTGGCTGAGTGTACCAGGATTTGCTTCTAGCGTGACTTCGGCATCTTCATCAACGGCAAAGGCACGATGGCAAGCATTGAGGAGACGTGTCGTCTGTGCCACGCTTAGCAAGCTCGGTGTACCGCCACCAAAGAAGATCGTACGTGCACGGCGCTGCTGGCCGCCGGTGTGCTGCGCCAACCTTCCCGCTTGTTCTATCTCAATGAGTAAGGCCTGCACATACGGTTCTCTCAAAGGGAGCATACCTGCATAGGTATTGAAGTCGCAGTAGTGACAACGAGTATGGCAGAATGGAATATGCAGATAGAGAGAGACGGTCTCCAGGAGCTGCTGTATTGACGTTGTGTTTGCGTGAGTTGTACTGGGTGACATAGGTGATAGCACATTCTGGTGCCAACGATCCATTTTCGTGGGGCGGACCTCCCGAAAATGGATCACTGACAGACTTTTTCTTACTGCCCCCAGACTAAGGACCAGCAGGAGCACCGCCAGGAACACCGGGCGGCATACCGGGTGATGGTAGACCGGGTGATTGACCAGGTGCACTGAGAGGCAAATCAGGTGGCAAATTTTGTGGATCAAACAGTCTGGTTTGATCGGGTGCGGTGATCTTCATGCCAGGGAGCGCACGCTGTTCAAAGAGCCAGTCGTACAAGGCATCATCCTTCAACGTCTGTAATGTGGTTTTATCTACTGGGCGAGCAGGATCAATGTTGAGTATTTGCAGGATGCGATAGGTTCCATTCTCTGTCAGGACAGGGCTGATCTCACCCAACTTGCGAGCAGGATCGAACAGCCAGTTGTCCACGAAGCCTGCCTGCTCGGTATCGGTATATTGGCCGCGAGCCATCCATCCCAGATTTCCACCTTTGCCAGCAGTGCCTGTATCTAGCGACTTCGCGACCGCAATTTTAGCGAAATCGGCTCCGTTTTTGAGTTGCCGGAGAATCTTCTGGGCATTGGCCATCGTATCAATCGTCATGGTACGAGCCAAAACCTGATAGGCTGGTGATACCTTCAGGGATGCTAGATAGGCCTGCATATTGTTTCGACGCAGCGTCAGAGCCATCGCCGTTCGCACATCCTGATCGCTGAGGTTATCCTGACTGAGGAACTTGCTGTAGCTGCTCATCGATGGCATATTCGCCTTGAGATAGTTGATGGCACGGGTAATCTGAGCGTCTGATGGGTTTATCTTCGCTTGAATAGCGTTGCTTTGGGTCACGAGCCACTCACGAATGATCTCATCATCCTGCAACCAGGTAGCACTGTCATTGCCGATCTGCGGCGCAGTGAAGTTGCTCTCCTCGGTAGGTATGCTGCCCTGTGTCAGGCTGCTGAGTTGCTGGTTCAGACCATTAACGGCTATCTGGATTTGGACGTTTTTTTGCTGCAAGTCGTTCACTTGAGCAGTCAAGCTGGTACGCTGTGGACCTGGGCCCGAGGGCAAATTCTTGATCTGCGTATTCAAATCGTTAAATTGCCTGGTGTTATTGCTCATCGTGGTTTGCTGTGCAGCGATCTGCTGCTCCAGGCTTTTACGTTGAGCAATCAGGCCATGAGGTCCTGCAAGTTTGTTGATCTCAAGCTGTGTCTTGAGTGCTACCAGCTTGCGGTATTGGGACTGAGAAATCACATGACCGTTGACCGTCGAAATGGATAAGCCAGGAGCGATGATATTGAAGTTGACCCAGAAGCCGACGATAACTGCGACGATAACTGCGACGATGCTGACAGCGGCGGTCCAGGTAGCACGGCGCTGGATGCGTACTTTCTCACTGTGTGAGAGGTGTCCCCCCCATCCAAAAATAAGAGGTTTCCCATCGCGCCGAGCCTCTACATGAGCCGTCTGTTTGCTGTAGTTCCTCTGTTTTGTAGATCGCGTTGGCTGCTGGTTCTTGGGACGCTGCGCCGGACGCGCTGTCTGACTTTTCATAAAAGTCCTTTCTGGATACCCATCCCATTCATGGGATGGAAGGAAAGAAAGGCCGCCCGCAGGCGGAGCGTTTTTGATGGGAACGCTCAAACCCACTCAACTGCCCCGTTGCCGGGGGGTTGGTAAAGTTGGCCTCTTGAACTTGCCTGCTGACATTCAGGTTATGCGCCGCGCATATGTTCTGCCGTGTAGGGCAACAAGGCCATTTGCCGCGCCTGCTTGAGAGCAACGCTGAGACGGCGTTGATGTTTGGCGCAAGTACCCGTCTTGCGACGAGGTTCGATTTTCCCACGATCGGAAATGTAGCGTTGCCTACTGCGCGCTAATTCCTTGTAGTCGATTTCACGGACATGATCGTGGCAAAACTGGCATATTTTACGGCGAGGTGTACGCTCACCACGTGTGCTCTCGCGTCGTTCGCGACGCGGGCCACTTTCAGATCGTCTTTGCAAGATCGTTCTCCTCTAAAAGTTTAGAAGGGAATGTCCGCCGAGTGCTCAGGGAAATTCTTCTCCATCAAGGGCGAAGGTATCGTCTGGACTGCCCGCCAGGAAGTCGCCACCGGAGGTGGGCTGTGACGATTTCGGCGTCAGCATCTCCATGTCGCTAGCAATTACATCTATAGCCGTGCGCTCTACACCATCTTTGGTGTACTTGCGTTGCGTCAGGCGACCTTCGATGTAGACCTTCGAACCTTTACGCAAGTACGTATTGCATGTCTCCGCGAGTTGCCGCCAGGCCACGATGTTGAACCACTCGGTCTCCTCACGCCGCTCACCGCTGTTCGACTTGACGCGCCGACTCACAGCAAGCGAAAAGCGAGTGAACGGAGTACCATCTGCAGTCACATTCAGTTCGGGATCTCTTCCCAGATTCCCGATCAACATAATTTTGTTCAGCACAGTTCAAGATCCTTTCGACGTCATAGACCCTGACGCAACTCTCTTCCCTGAGACAGGGTGAACATCCCTCGGTATCATTACGAAGCCTCGACAGTTTCTTCTTCTATAGCAGGCGGGACATACTCGATCTCCTCAGGGGAGAGCAAGCCTGACACATCTGCTTCTTCAGCAACGGGTGTCTGCGTCTCTTCCTGCGGTGCTGCCTCGGGTGCAGCGGGTGCCGGGGCGGCGGCGGCAGCAGCGCGTGCCTCACGTTCCTTCTGCACCGTCTTGGGGTCACGCCGCTTAATCAAGTGCCGAAGGACCTCTTCAGAAACCTTGAGGGTACGATCCAATTCAGCCACGGTCTCAGGGGTCAGGATCGTATCAATAAACACATAGAAACCGTCACGATGGTGCTCAATGGGATAGGCTAAACGACGACGTCCCCATTGGTTGACCTTGACAACCTGGCCAGCATAATTGGCCACTATCTGTTCAATACGCTCTAGAATAGTGCGTGTTTGCTCTTCGCTGACTTCGGGATTGAGAATAAAGCCGATTTCGTAATCTCGTCTCACGAAGCCACCTCCTTCCTTTGGGTTCGCATCCGGTCATGTTCCGCGTGAACGGAGGCAATGCCGGAGCAGGTAGAGCATCGGCATGACGTCGATGCTATGATATCCCTCGTATGAGGGGTATGAAAACACGCGGCTATTATAGCATTGTTATGGACTACTGACAATACTCCTGGTACCATCGCGACGGCGATCCCAATGTTCTGTTCTTTTTATACGGCAGGAAAGCGGAAATGCTGGTATGGCCCGTTTTTTAGATAGGAGAGTGGTAACGAAAAAAGGCATTCACGATACGACTGGTGGAAACATGCAGCAGGACCCTGAGTCACGCTTGATGCGCACACAAAAAACACAGTCAGAGCTTCCCAGAACCACAACGCCTCTGGCACCCACTAATCTTTTCACGCAGCGTATCATGCCGCAGCCAGCGATGAAAAAGCGACCAAACCATGCGCAGTGGGCTCTATGGCAATTGCTCGGTTTAGCGGTGCTGCTTGAAGTGGCATACCTGGCGCTCTACCCCCTGGTCGCAAGCAGCGGTAGCACCAATATTGTAGCCAGGCAAGCGCTCCTGGGCCTATTTCCCTGGCTCCCGCACCTCTACTGGACAACGCTGTTTCCTGCGCTCGCCCAGAATGTAGCCCATCGTCTCTCAAGCGTCAATGTACTCGGTTTGCTGCTTGCATTGGCATTCGTTCTGGTATTGCTGGCTGCGCGAGTAGGAGATCGGGCTGCGCGAGCACGACTCTCTCCTTCTCAGGTGCGCACCATCTTTTCTACGGTGATAGTGCTGACAGGCATTTTTGGCCTGACCTATCTGTGTGCGCCCAGTGTGATGTCGCAGGATGTGCTGCTCTATGGTCTCATCGGTCGAATGGTGATTGTGTATCACGTCAATCCATACCTGGTAGCACCAACGGCTTTTCCGTACGACATCCTCTACGCAGCCATCGCCAGGGGGCTACATGGACCGACTGTCTTCGGGCCGATATGGGTTGACGTGAGTATTCTGGTGGTGGTGTTTGCAGGTGGGAGTGTGGCTCATGTGCTGGTAGGATTTCGCCTGTTGGGATTGACGGCGCACCTGATAAACGTGGTGTTGATCTGGACCGTTTTGACGAAACTCAAGCCGGAAGCCCGCATTGCTGGGACGTTGCTCTATGCCTGGAACCCGCTCGTGCTCTTGATGAGCGTGGCCGAGATGCATCAAAGTGTCGTGATCGTGCTGTTTGTGTTACTGGCGGTGTTCCTGTTCCAACGCAAGTCGCTGATACTTAGCTGGGTATTTCTCCTGCTAGCGGTCCTGACCAATGCCTTGAGCCTGCTGTTGCTGCCCCTCTTTTTTGCAGTGCAGAGGAAAGAGTCGCGTGACGTGACGTGCTCGATAAATCGCCCACACGATAAATCGGCACTCTACGGCAGTTCGCTGTGGGGATTGGGGACCGCGTGTGTCTCTGTAGCGGTGGTACTGTTAGCCTATGCGCCCTACTGGCAGGGATGGGGATTAGCGGGTATAATAGACAGCCTACGGCAAGCTGTTTTGCAGAATGGCGCGGTCAATTCGCTTGATGCAGTGCTGCTCAATCTACCATTGAAGCTTCCATCCGCGGTATATGGGTTGATAGTTCCCGCACATTGGATCATAGTGGCTGCTGTGGTTGTGGGAGGTTTGTTGCTTTTCGGGCTCTGGTTGGTTGACTCGCTAAGGTTCGCGTTGCTGTTCACGAGCTGGCTGTTCCTGGCATTGCTGGTCTTGCTCCCGACCTATTGGCCGTGGTATACGCTCTTGCCGCTAGCGCTGGCCATTTGCGCTATGGGGCGTGGCACCCTGCTCCTGGCTGTCCTTATGACGATGGGAGCTACCCTCAGTTACTATTACTGGTTTTGGCAGCCGTCGTGGCCTGGGCAGGCATTGGTCACGGTCAGCTTGCCTATGTTGCTGTGGGGATGGACGTTGTTCTTTAGCTCGACCTGGCAGATGACACATACCAATGAACCACTGCCCGCGGCAGGGACGGGAAAACGCCCTTCGAGGCCCTCGCATCCTTCCTGGCCCTTCCGCCGACGCTAGGGGGTGTCATGCAAATTTTTGCACCAAGTTGGCACCCTCCCCAGGGCGGAGCTTGCCTCCGCCCTGGGGGATTGGGGTGGCTTGGCTCGGCGCAAAAAAATGCATCGCACCCGACGCTAGGTCAGCTATTGCGTGATTCCGAGGAAGTATGGTATACTCGCCTGGTACATGGGGTTTTGCTCTGGAGACAGGCTTCTCTGCGCCTGCAAGGGAGCATGGTCCTTGATTGTCATCAAGGTTTAAGTACCCCATTAGAAAAGAAAGTAGTCATGAAGCAGAAAATGAAAACACATACCGCCATGGCCAAGCGCGTCAAGGTCACGGGCTCAGGTAAGTTTATGCGCCGCAAAGTAGCAGCAAGCCACCTGCGCCGCAACAAGTCACCCCAAGCTGTCCGTTCGATGGACAAGGAATTTCATCTGGCAACGAGCGACACACGGCGCATGAAGCGTCTACTCCCTTATGCCTTCTAGGCAACGAAATCGAATGGAGGATAACACATGCCAAGGGTAAAACGTGGTGTTCCGGCACACAAGAAACACAAGAAGATCCTACAGATGGCCGAAGGTCATCGAGGCACACGCCGACGCCTCTTCCGGCCTGCACATGAATCGGTCATGCGCTCAATGGCCTATATGTATCGCGACCGTCGCAATCGCAAGCGTGATATGCGCCGCCTGTGGATTACGCGTATTAATGCCGCTGCACGCATGCATGGGGTGAGCTATAGTAAGCTGATGCATGCGATTCATACAGCTAACATCGAAGTAGATCGCAAGATTCTCGCTGAGATGGCCGTACACGATGAGGCAGCCTTTACTGCACTCGTCAAAACGGCATTGGAAGCAAGCTCATAGCATGACCGTCATTACCAGTCCCAGTAATCCACGCATCAGCAAGCTGCGTGACCTGCATACCACACGAGGCCGCAAAAAAAGCGGCCTCTTTTTGATGGAGGGTATCCATCTTTTGGAAGCCTTGCTGGATGCCGGCATGATACCGCAAGAGGTGTACTATCAGCCCGACGTGCTTCAACACACAGCCAGGGGAAGGGTACTGCTGGCGCGCCTCTTGTATACCCCGGAAGTTTCGCCTGAGCGCCTGGTAGAAGTCAGCGAACGAGTCATGGAGGCGCTGGGCGATGTGCAAACGACGCTAGGGGTGATGAGTGTCCTGCCCCTGGATGCATTCGCACCGGCCCACCTGCGTGCCAGACGACCTGCTGTGCAGAGACCCGTCCTGCTCATCCTCGATGATCTGGCGGACCCGGGCAATATGGGAACGATCTTGCGCACAGCCCTGGCTGCCGATGTGGATGAGGTATTGCTTACCGCGAACTGTGTTGATTGCTACAGCCCTAAAGTCGTGCGGGCGGCCGCAGGGGCTCACGTCGCGCTCCCCATAGCGCCAGACCTTTCGTGGACGGCTATTGCAGAGAGAGTGACAGAGCATTGTGCGAACGAACCGCGTGTGTTGCTGGCAGAGGCAGGGGGAACGCACATGTACTATGAGCAAGACTTGACGATACCTTTTGCATTGATTATCGGCAATGAGGCGCATGGGCCTTCGCGGGAGGCACGTTCGTTAGCAACGGTGACGATCACGATTCCCCTGGCCAACGGAGTGGAGTCTTTGAACGCGGCGACGGCGGCAGGGATTGTGCTGTATGAGGCAGTGCGACAGGGTCGCGAGAAGTAGGGTGGTGTGGTGGCAATGCCCCCACATCACCACCGGCTATACATCTCTGTGCGAAAGTCTGCTAGTTGTACAAGAGAACGATCGCTGCCGCAGCTGGCGCATGCTCGTGGTGCAGCACCAGTGTGTATCATGCCACACGTCTCACATACCCAACGCTGCGCGGTCATCTTCCTGGAATGATGCTTCTCAAGCACGCGCACAGCCTCTTGTACGACAGCCAGATCGCTTGCCACTTCTATAGTAGTGGTTTTCGTTCCCTGTACAAACATCAGTAGCCTCCTGAGCTTATCTTAATCCAGAAACGCGCTCCTAGAGTTAAGGGCGAGCGCGTCGTATTGTCTACGATAAGTCTAACAGGCCTTACTGACGAAAGTCTATGAGATTGGATACAGATAATGGATACTACCCATAACCAAAACTTATGGGTAGCGCGACGGAATAGGCTGCGTGCCGGTGGAACGCGCCGGGGGTAGAGCATTGAACACCCCTGGGTTGGGATGCTGAGCGGTCGCAGAGACGGTACGGAAGATACCGCTGACAGTCATCTGGTTATCTGGCACCTCCTCGGGCAGGGCAGCATCGTATTGAGCATGAGCACCAGAGATATAGTAGTCTTGATTTTCGTGCAACTTAAACGCCTCCACTGAGGAACGCAACTGCTCCACCTGGCGAGCCAGTCGCTGCACATTTTGTGATGCTTCACGGGTAGCCGAACGACTCTGCTGTGTGGAGTCGGAAACCCCATGCATGATTTGCACAATGGAACTGGAAGACTGCAACTGTTGGGCCGACATGCGGTTGATGGTTTCAATTTCCATAGCTTGACGTTCAATAGCGGAGAAGATAGATCCTAGTGTGCTGCTGGCTTCCTGGGTAAGTTTGGACCCTCCGGAGGTTTCACGCTCAGTATCTTGCATAGAGACTGCCACGGCTGCAATATCTTCGCGGACACTGCGTACGATACGTGCAATCATGCTGGCCTCCTCCTTAGCCCGTTCGGCCAAGCGCCGGATGTCTGCAGCCACTGCACCAAAGCCCTTACCGTTTTCGCCTGCCATTGCTGCCTGGATGGCGGCATCCAGGGCCAGGCGATTCGTCTGGTGAGCGATGTTAGAGATAGCAGCGACGATCTCGTCGATCTCACGGGAACGGTCACCCAGGTATTGTACCTTGCCTGCTGTGGCTTGTACGTTTTCGTGGATACGCCCCATACCTTCAATGGCCTGGTGCATGGAATCGCGTCCATTTTGCGCGTTCAGGCGGGTCTCACGTGCGATATTGTAGAGCACCTGTGCACGTTCAGCCACCTGACGACTGGAGTCTGCCACATGTTCTACTTCAATCGCAGACTCCGCAATTTGCTGAATTTGTATATCGCTACCCTCCGCCAGTTGTGTCATACGATCAAGAATGCTGGCCGTCGAGTTTTCCACCTCGTGGGCAACCCCCTTGACACGCACTACCAGACTGCTCAGCTCCTCCACCATATAGTTGAACGAATCGGCCAGGACACCGAGAGCGTCGGCCGTCACTTCTGCTTGTACGCGCAGATCACCTTCACCGACCCCGCTCACCTCGCTGACCAGTTTCTCCACCTGTCCTAGCAGGATATCGCGTTGGGATTGTGTTTCTTGAATCAGGCGCACGATATTATCCAGCATGTTATTCATGGAGGTAGCCACCATGTAGATTTCATCGCGGCCCACGATGCTTGCACGTGCAGAGGTCTCACCTTTGCCAATACGCCTGGTCAGTGTAGCGAGTTGGCGTAGCGGGCGAGTGATTGTGAGGTTGACGATGTAACCAATGATCACCACGATCATAACGGTACTGAGCAGTGCGATGATGATGCCAAGGATGATGGAGTTGGTCTGCGTCGGCCCGACCTGGGCAACTGCAGTGCCTATATTCTCTGTTAGGGATACGAGATGCTGCCAACTCTGGAGCAATGGTTGATATTTGGCATTGGCATCTCCCAGCAGTAGTTGCACAGTAGAGAGAGGTTGATGCGACTGAAGTGCGAGCTGCACCTGTTCCTGAGCTTGTTTGTATGTCGGCCATTGTCCAGAGGCAGACTTCTGCCCCAGGATGTGTGTGAGTGTTGTTTGTTGGTCGTTACTGAGCTGATCGTTGGGGTCTTCATTCAACAAGATACTATGCACATTGCTCATGCCTGGGGAGGTGGCTAGCTCATAGTTTTGCTGGTATGTTTTTGCTTCCTGGTCGAAGTTCTGTTCAAGCTTCACGATCTCATTATTGATGTGGCTGTTTAACTTGTTCATAGCAGGATTGAGCGCTTGCAGAAGCGCATTCATGCGTTGCAAGTTCCCTAGCTGAGCAGAACTGATACCCAATGCTTTGTAGCTGGTTTGTACGGCGTCGCTTCGTGTCCCCAGTGTCGTGATATACACGGTGCCCAGGATACTAATAACAATACTGGGGATCAAAGCTGCCAATACAAACGCCAGGAAGAGGCGGCGAAATATAGGCATATTGCTGATCGATATAAACATGTCTGCTCCAATCTGTTCCCTGCTCGGTCTTGCGTGAAAACTCGATGATCTCGTTGTGGGCTCCTACACTTACTTGAAACCCATGTGTCTTTGTGAGTCTGACGGCTCGCTGAAAACAATCCCAACATAGTGTACCCTACTTCTGTGGAAAATGAAACTCCTGGGGGTCTCACTGACCTGATATTCCTATTAGGAGAGTTCTAACAAGCCCTTGCGGCTGCGTAGCTGAAAAGCTATATTATACAAAACAAACAAGAATGTTGTATCTTAACAAAGGAGTTGTCTTGTGGATACGCTGACTATGGCTCATTGGCCATTTCAAAAGGTGCTGATTGCTAACAGAGGCGAAATCGCAGTGCGCATCATTCGCGCATGTCGTGAACTAGAGCTGAGCAGCGTGGCCGTCTATAGCGATGCAGACCGCTATGCATTGCATGTGCGTATGGCAGATGAAGCCTACCACATTGGCCCATCGCTGGCGAGCAAGAGCTATCTCCACATTCCCACGCTGATTGATGTGGCTACCCGTTCGGGTGCACAGGCGGTCCATCCGGGTTATGGCTTTTTGTCGGAAAATGCAGACTTTGTAGAAGCTTGCATGGCCGCAGGTCTTATTTTTGTCGGGCCATCAGCGGAAGCACAACGTTCGATGGGGGAAAAGACTGCTGCGCGCCGTACTGCACAGGCTGCCGACGTTCCGATTGTGCCAGGTCTGATGGCTGATATAGAGGATGATGCGATGGCTCTGGAAAGCGCCGAACACCTGGGCTATCCAGTACTGCTGAAGGCAGCAGGCGGTGGCGGCGGCAAGGGCATCCGCTTCGTGCATGCTCCGAAAGACCTGCTCTCTTCACTGCGCACTGCACGCAGTGAGGCCAGGAGCGCTTTTGGCGATAGCCGCGTCTATATGGAGAAGGCCATCACACCTGCTCGTCACATAGAAGTGCAATTCATCGCTGATACACACGGCCACGTGGTTCACCTGGGCGAACGTGAATGCAGTATCCAACGTCGTCATCAAAAACTGATCGAGGAATCTCCCTCTCCAGTACTCGATGAACAGGTGCGAGAGCAGATCACGACGGCGGCAGTGAATCTGATACGCTCCATTGCCTATATCAATGCTGGCACGGTGGAGTTCGTGTTGGGGCCAGATCAGCGCTTCTATTTTCTCGAGGTCAATGCTCGTCTCCAGGTCGAACATCCGGTGACGGAATGGTGCACGGGCGTCGATCTTGTCCAGGAACAATTTCGCGTCGCTGCTGGTCTACCGCTCTCGTTTACACAGGAGGAGGTTCAGTTCCGCGGCGCAGCAATTGAATGCCGTATCTCAGCTGAGGACCCAGAGAACCATTTCTTGCCTGCGACAGGGACCGTACAGGCACTGCAGGAGCCATCTGGTCCAGGAGTGCGCGTCGATAGCGGCTTGTATGCCGGGTTGCAGGTACCGCTCTTCTATGATCCGCTACTGGCAAAGCTGATTGTGTGGGGGAAGGACCGCCCACAGGCCATTGCGCGTCTGCGTCGTGCCCTCTGCGAATACCATATTCTGGGTGTCCGTACTACTCTCTCCTTTGCACGCTGGCTGGTCGAACACCCGCGCTATATCGCAGGTGACATGTCCACTGATTTCATAGCGGAAGAATGGGATACACGCAAGCAGCAAGAGGTAAGCAGTGAGCGTTCAACGGAGACGCTTACTCCTGCCGAGGTAGCGGCTGCGGTAGGTAGCCTCTTGATGAATGAGCAGGTGGAGTCGGAGAAGCTACGACGACGCACTGCGACCGACGAGCATGTCGAGACAAACCGCTGGCGCGACCTGGCCCGGAAAGAGGCACTACGCAGGATATGAGCCTTTGACCCGCTGCCACAATGCAATCCAATCCTGGTGACTGAGTGCGTCAAAAGTACGTCCTTCTTCACGGATCATCTGCTCCATTGCCTGGAAGCGCTGGCGAAACTTGCGATTGGCCAGACGCAGCGCTTCCTCAGCATCTATGTTTAGTGCAAGGGCCACTTTTGCCAGCATGAACAAGAGATCACCCATCTCTTCGCGCTGGTGTTCGGGTATGGTTGCCTGCTGCAATTCCTGTAGTTCTTCGGTCAGCTTTGTCAGTATCCCCTGGATATTGGCAAACTCGAAACCCGTCCTGGCGGCCCGTTTCTGGTATTCCTGTGAGATGATCAGAGCAGGTGCAGCGAGTGGGACTCCATCGAGCACGCTTTCGGTACGCACATCCTTGCCAGCGGCGATACGCTCCTGGCGTTTGATGGCCTCCCAATTCCGCACGACCTGGTCAGGATTGTTGGCCTCGACCTGGCCGAAGACATGCGGATGGCGACGAATCAGTTTGGAGCTGACATGCTCGAAGACATCGCCAAGCGAGAAGTCGCCCTGCTGGCGGGCGATCTCGGCGTGCAGATAGACCTGGAGCAACAGGTCGCCCAATTCTTCGGCCAGCTTGTCCATGTTGTTCTCTTCTAAAGCCTCAACGACCTCGTAGGTCTCCTCAATCACGTAACGGGTCAATGTCTGGTGCGTCTGCTTGCGATCCCATGGACAGCCATCGGGGTCGCGACGCAGGCGCATGGTGATGTAACGCAGGGTCTCGGGGAGACGGAGCGCCGTCATTTCATCAAGCGGGGGGACATAGAGTGTGCTAAGGTGGTTGGCAAGACTATTGCGGTCGAGCTCATAGAGCGCCATCTCGACGACTGTTTCGTCCGTATCGCCGGTATCGCTGGCGTCTCCACCAGCGATACGGACGAGTTTGACGGGCCATTCATCGGGATAGAGTTCTCCCAGGGCTAGCTTGACTGCGCTCGACAGGCGGCGATTATAGACCTGGGCCACTAACAACGGTATGGTGGGAGTGATCTTCCCGGCTAGCTCGTCCGTGTCGAGTGCGGCCAAGGAGGTCGCATCGATCACCTGTGCTCCTGCTGCGAGGGGATCGAGCTGCAATGCGGTGCAGACAGGCTCTAGAAACGAGAGACCTGCTATGATGTTGGTGCGCAGTCCCCGTTCACGTGCAAGTTGCAGGATCAGTTGTACGGAGGTTTCGCCGACCAGGGGATGCCCTGGTACGGCGTAGATCACCGATTGCTGCGCGGCCAGAGTGCATACTTCTTCGGCGATGCGTTGGTAGAGGGTCTCCCAATCGGTCGATTCGTCATAAATGTGGTCAAAGGAGGTGAGACGCAGGCCTGGCAGTGCGTTTCTGAGCGGTTCAATGGTAGGGTGCGTGAGCGTACGAAAGTAGATGATTTGCTGGTCTTTTGCTGCTTGTGATAAGACGGTATGTGCTTGCAAGGTGAGATCAGTCCATTTGCCGGGCCCAAGCCCTAGAATGGTGATAGCCACAGGTGTCCTCACGACCTCATCCGCTCTATCACCTGCTCTAGCGTCGGGATACCCGTAATACCCGAGTGCTCAATAGAGAAAGAGGCAGTGCAGTTGGCAAAGTCAACTGCCTTGCGTGGATCACCACAGCGGTGTAGATTGGAGAGGAAGGCAGCAGCGAAGACATCGCCAGCGCCGGTGGGGTCTATTTCGGTGACAGGGTAGGCGGGAAACCGCTCAGGGACGCCACGCTGGAAGAGGGTTGCGCCGTGCCGTCCATCGGTGGCGACGAGCAGCGGAACATGCATGCTCCACTGTGCCAGGATAGCATCGGCTTCTGCACGGTTACCGTCGGCGAAGGGGAGAAGATCATCGTGGCTGAGGACGAGTACATCAAGATAAGGCAACACCTGCTCGGCA
>WNFT01000499.1_pt1 | contig 32265 bp, 26 predicted proteins | sample 5400191 | NCBI WGS metagenome assembly WNFT01 (sample SAMN13153359, study PRJNA577476) | soil metagenome | isolation source: 80 cm saprolite under Madrone tree | place: USA:California | collected 2016-06-14 | reverse complement strand
TGCGCAAATGCATCACGAGGACGAGGTCGGCCTGCTTGATGACTTGCTTGCGATAGAGGTCAAAGTACGGGAAGTGCAGGAGCAGGGGGAACTGGTCCGGCCTGGTGCCAGCAAAGTCCCACACTTCGTGCTCGGTAAAGGATTCGGCCTGCGGGGTCACTCCCAGGCGCTCGTCGTACGGGATGAACATCTTCTCAGCCGCCTCGCGCCAGCTGGCGACCTCGTCGCTGTTCACGCCGAGGGCGCGTGCCTTCTCGGGATGGCGCTGCACTGCCTCTGCCGCCCAGCGCAGGTTGTGCTGGGCCATGAGGTTGGTGTAGACGTTATTGTCAGCGATGGCGCTGTACTCATCGGGTCCTGTGACACCATCGATGCGGAACCTGTCGGTGGCGGCGTTGTGGTACCCAAGTGAACACCACAACCTTGCCGTCTCGACCAGCAACTCGAGACCCACCTCCTCCTCGAATGCGCTGTCCTCAGTCGCCTCAAGGTAGGAGGCCACGGCGTAGGCAATGTCTGCATTAATATGGAAGGCGGCGGTGCCCGCGGGCCAGTACCCCGAACTCTCTGCCCCCCGGATGGTCCGCCAGGGGAAGGCGGCCCCGCGTAACCCCAGTTGCCGTGCCTGCTCCCTCGCCTTGTCAAGAATCAAGTGACGCCAGCGCAGGGCGTCGGCGGTGGCGCGAGGCACGGTCATCGTCAGCACTGGCAGGACGAAGATCTCCGTGTCCCAGAAGGCGTGGCCGTCGTAGCCGGGGCCTGTCAGCCCTTTCGCCGAGATGGGGCGCCCCTCCGCACGCGCTCCTGCCTGCAGAACGTGGAAGAGGGCGAAGCGCACCGCCTGCTGGATCTCCGGGTCGCCCTCCAACTCGACGTCCGCCTGCGCCCAGAAATCGTCCAGGTAGGCCCGCTGCTCGGCGAGCAGGCCCTCCCAGCCGGTTAACCGTGCGGCCGACAGCGCAGCCCTGACCTGATCATGGATCGCAGGCCGCGAGCGCATGCTCGACCAGCCGTAGGCGATGAGTTTGACGATGCGCAGTCGCTCGCCCGGCTTCAGCCGCGTGGCGACGGTCACGCGGGCGATATCAGGGGTGCTTTCAGACGCGACAACCATCGCGGGTGGCCCCTCGATGATGTGGTCCATCCCCGCCCCGATGCGCAGGCCGCTGACCCGGGTGTGATGGATCAGGAGCCCGCCGGTGTCCTGAGCCAGGTGCTCCTCGCACTCAAGAGCGGACTCGAGAGCGGCGCCCACCCGGGGGTCCTTGCCCTGGGCCGGGAGCGCCTCGTTGGCGACCAGCTCCGACTGCACCACGATGCGCACCGGGGCGTCAAGCGGCTCTACCTCGTAGCTGATGGCCACGATGGACCGCTGGGTGAACGACACCATGCGCACGGACGAGACCTTGACCGTGCGCCCCGCGGGGGTGGTCCAGCGGACACTGCGGCGCAGCACCCCGGCGCGCAAGTCGAGCTCTCGTTCGTGGTCATGGACCTGGCCGTAGCGAACGTCAAAGGGTTCATCGTCGACGAGGAGGCGGATGAGTTTGCCGTTGGTCACATTGATGATAGTCTGCCCGGACTCGGGGTAGCCGTATGCGCCCTCTGCATAGGGCAGAGGGCGCAGCTCGTAGAAGGAGTTCAGGTAGGTGCCGGGCATGCCGTGCGGCTCCCCCTCATCGAGGTTGCCCCGCAGTCCGATGTGCCCGTTGGAGAGGGCGAAAAGGGACTCGGTCTGCGCCAGGGTGTTGAGGTGGAGTTCCGTCTCGCGGAGGCTCCACTCCTCGACCGGGAATGTGGGATGTTCGATCATCGCCGTCCCTCCAGTTCGGTCGTGTCGGAGACGACGATGCAGAGAAGCGCCGTGATATTCGGCAAATGACAGGTGCGCGGTTCGGACATGAGTTTCTCCTTGAAGAGTGTGTGTGACGGACTTCTGACCCTCTGACTATACCATATTTACGTGTTGAGGACCATGAGTCGGCATGAGAAGGGGATCTGAATAGGGTAATCTGCGTGACGCGAATTTTTGCTGAAACCGCTCGCTTGTTGACGTAGAGCTTATCCTCGGCTACTATTGAGAAGCGTAACTCTTCAGGACTCCTCGCCACCTGCGGTGGCTCGCCTTGGTGTGTTGCTATGGGCGATGCAGCCCGCGGGCTGCATCGCCCATAGCAACACACCAAGCTTGCGAAGCGCCGTAGGCGCTGAGGAGTCAAGAAAAGAGAGACCTGAAGAGTTACTGAGAAGCACAGAATACCTGTATGTGGAAGGGAGACGAGCAATGTCAGATGCAGATGCACAGAGTGGGCAGCAGATGGAAGAGCCAGAGAATAGTAGCGGCCGCACACTGGACAATTTCAAATTAGAACGAGACCAGCCCGAATTAGTCGATGAGCCCGAAAGCACTAGCGGCCGCACACTGGACAATTTCAAATTAGAACGAGACCAGCCCGAATTAGTCGATGAGCCCGAAAGCACTAGCGGCCGCACATTGCATCATGGGGAGTACCAGGTAAAGGCAGTACTGGGGCAGGGGAAGAAGGGCCAGGTGCTCCTGGCTTCACACACAACGTCGGATGAGCTGCGCGTGCTCAAACAGGTGCAAACGGACCAGCAGCCTCCTGAAGCGCTTCTCCTTACACGCCTGCGTCATACAGCCATTCCCAACATATACGATACCTTTTTTGAGGAGAGCTGCTGGTACCTGGCAATCGAATATATACCCGGCGAGACGCTTGCCACGTATCTGCGCCGGCAGGCACCGCTTCCCCCGCGCGAGGCACTCATGTATGCGCTGCAACTCTGCGATGTCCTGGATTATCTGCATGCCCAATCGCCGCCTGTCATCCTGTGTAATCTGCAACCGTCAAAGGTGATTCTCACTTCTGATGGCCATCTCAAGCTGGCTGATCTGAGCATGGCACGCTACCTGGGAGCGAATGAGGCAAGTGATACGACAGAGGTTGGTTCGTCGGGCTACGTGGCACCGGAGCAGCTTGCAGGCCGGGCTGATAGACGTTCAGACCTGTTCAGCCTTGGCATGATGCTGCATGAAATGATCAGTGGGCTGAGTCCGGTAGAGAAGGCAGAGGCAGTAGAGTCGCTGCACCAGATCAATCCTGATGTATCGCCGGTCTTGAGTGGCATGGTGCATATCGCTACCCGACCGGAACCAATGCACCGCTTTCAATCTACCTACACCTTCCATCGTGCATTGCAGCGAGCATACGTCATAGAGGAGCGACGAGCATATCAGCAGCGCCTTCGTACGGCAGAGGCAGCAGGGCAGCCTTCTTCGCCTGCGCAACAACCTCCCACCCAGGCTGCTGCAGAGATGCCTCGCGAACAGCATGAAGCACAGGAGTCGCACCTGGCGGCAATAGATGAGCACTTGAGGCTGCGCTCGGTGGGAGCAGTCGCGCCCACGCCGAAGCCTTTGTTGGAAGAGCAAGATTACCAGGGAACAGAAAGGCAGGTTGTGTGGGAAAGCGGTACCACGCCGAAGCTTTTCTTGAGAGAGCAAGATTACCAGGACGGGGGCAAGCCAGGGGGGATACCTGCTCCCCAGGCAGGGGGTCCGCGCCCCCACCAGACCCGGCGTTACGATACAACTGTATCTAATCGCCGCCCGGCAGACCCACCCCCAGTTTCCGGGACACCCCCACGCACAGCTCGCCGGATTGCCTACCTGTGTTTTCTACTGGCGCTGTTGTTGTCACTCCTGATGGCAGCATTACTGGTCTACGAAAGCCCATATCACAGCACCTCGTGGAGCCCGCCGAGAAAGACCCGTACGGCCACCAAGACTAGTACGGCTACCACTGTCGTCAATCTACGTAGTGCATGGCGAGCCTTGCCTTCGCTGCCATCGCCGGAGGCGGATAACACGGCCGTCTACGTGCAGGTGCAGGGACGTGGATATGTGTATATGAGCGGCGGATATCGTGGGCATGCGCCGAATTACGATCGCACCCTCTATCGCTACGATGTCGCGGCTGCACGCTGGCAGGCAGTAACAAACGGCAATTTTCCTGGCATGGTCAACAATGCCGTTGCGCTCGATGAGCAGAATCAGCTCTTCTTTGCAGCGGGATATTCATCTGATGTGTATGCAGTCACTTCGCTACTTTACATGTATCGAACGAGCGATGGGGTGCTACAGAAGATCGTGCCGCCTGCCGGGGTGTCGATTGGCTTTGGTGTGGCGATGGTTGCAGACCAGCAGGGCCATCTCTACATGACCCAGGGGTTTCTGAAGCCTGGAGACCCACAGGCGCGCGCAGGCACCGGCTGGTATCGTTACGACATCGCTAGTGGACACTGGCAGGTGCTGACTCCATTGCCAATAGGATTAGGCTATGTTGCGTTGGCCGCCGACGGTGCAGGTGGCATCATGCTGCTAGGTGGCGCGCAGGACGCGGGGCAACATCTCCCATCAACGCGCATCTATCGCTATGATATTACAGGCAATACCTGGGCAGAGGAGCAAGCTGTGTCACCGTTGGCGCTTAGTGGCGCGGCAAGTTGTACAGATGGGCATGGCGAGATGGTGATCGTAGGCGGGAGCGCAGGGTATGCCGGGGGACACGAGCGAGTGCTGGGTCAAAGCTGGCTCGTTGATCTGCAAACACTGCGTTGGCAGCCGCTAGCAGCGCTGCCCACAGGTGGGTCGCTGCTAGGTGCGGCGGCGTGTGACGGCGAGGGACACGCGTTCCTGGTACGCGGTGCCAACGATGCTGGCCACCCAACGGCGGATTTTTGGGGGTTGACGATTGGATGAAGTTGGTCAACCTCACAACGGTCGTACGATATCATAAATCATCGACCCCAGCAGCACCGGGGCATCACTCCAGGTGTAGCAGGCCAGAAGGGATTCTTGCACTGCCTCGGCTTCATCCTCGGTACGGGCGTGAATCTCGACGAGTGGGTCGCCCACGTGACGGTGATCGCCCACTTTGGCTTGCAGGATGAAGCCGGTGCGATGATCGATCTGTTCACCCTTCTTGAAACGTCCGGCCCCCAGGTACATGCTCGCCAGGCCCATCTGCTCAGACTCGATAGCAGCGATGTAGCCACTGCAAGGAGCGACGAGCATGGAGCGCACCGGCGCGACGGCCAGGAGATGAGGTTGCTCAATCTGGCGTGGGTCGCCGCCCTGGGCTGCAATCACCTCGGCCAGTTTCGCGACGGCGGCACCTGAACGGACGGCTTGCCCGACCCGTTCCTCGGCATCGGCAGGATTGCTTGCTACCCCGGTCATCAGCAGTAACTCCGCGGCTTCATGATAGCAGAGTTCCGAGACGTCGGGTGGTCCCTCGCCATGCAGGATGGCGATGGCTTCTATCATCTCCAGGGCATTGCCGATGGCACGGCCTAGTGGTTGATCCATGGCCGTGATGGCTGCGACGGTGTGCAGGCCTGCCAGCTGCCCAATGCTCACCATGGTCTGTGCCAGTTCGCGTGCACGCTCCAACGTCTTCATGAAAGCGCCAGAGCCAACCTTGACATCCAGTAGGAGGTGCGAAGCTCCAACGGCGAGTTTTTTACTCATAATACTGGCGGCGATGAGAGGAATACTCTCAATCGTGCCCGTGACATCGCGCAGGGCATACATTTTGCCATCGGCTGGCGCCAGGTCGTCAGATTGGCCGGCCAGAACGATGGAGTGCTCTGTCAGCACACGCATGAACTCTTCGCGTGAGAGTGCGGTACGGAAGCCTTGAATAGATTCTAATTTATCGAGGGTGCCGCCAGTGTGACCCAGTCCCCGCCCTGTCATTTTGCCTACGGCAACGCCACACGCGGCTACCAATGGCGCCAGGGCCAGGGTGACTTTGTCGCCGACTCCCCCGGTGCTATGTTTATCGACGACGGGCGAGATGCTATCACGCACATACAGCTCTTCGCCCGAGTGTGCCATTGCCAGGGTGAGGTCGCTGGTTTCACGTGCATCCATGCCGCGCCAGTAGACTGCCATTAACCAGGCCGACATCTGGTAATCAGGAATGTGATCCTGGGTGTATTGCTCGACCAGCCAGTTGATCTCTGCCGTGGTCAATGCGTTCCCATCTCGCTTCTTGCGAATCAGTTCTACTGCTTGCATAGGCGATCACTGCTCCGTCAGCACAATGCGCAAGGAATCGCTTTCATATCCGTTGCCTGTTTCGATCTGGTAACGATTGGTGACGAGACTGCCCAGGCGGACGTTGCGATCCAGGCGCAGTTGACCGTTTGTGAATGAGTAGACGCCAGGGTCTTGTGGCAATACTCCCTGTATGATGATGGTATCGAAACCCTCCCCCTGCTGCTCCTTGTATGCTTTCAAGAGGGTTGCGACCTGTTGCCAGGGGACGCACTTCGTGTAGGCAATACGTACCGTCTTTTTGCGCCCGACGTCGACGGCATCGTTTACGACGGTATAGGGCAGTGCGCCTTGCTCAAGTGCTTGCAATTCGGCAACGGTGCGAGGCGGAAAAGGAGCCGGTGGGTCCGGTGCCGCTGGCATGGCGGGTGTGGGAGCATCCGGCATCACGGGCTGTCTGCTATGGGGTACTGTCTGTGGTGGAGGTACTGTAGGAGCAGGGGTTGTTGCCGCAGGCCACGCCTGACGTGTTGACGGAGGTTGCCTGGGCGGCTGATAGGGCGGGCGAGACGGAGGTGGGGGTGGTTGTCTCATGTCTCGACCGCAGCTTGCACAGTAAATGGCTCGGTCCTGGTTGACGGCCTGACAATATGGACAGCGCATAATTTGCTCTCTTCCGTCTGATGCTCTTTACTATCAGGATTCGATAGGTTGAGATCTGGCAATTCGCAAGGGGGTCAGATCCTGGCACCCGCAAGGGGCAATACCGCTTAAATAAGCGTCATCGCCAGCGCCGTTCCGTAGGGGCGAGGGCGGATGATGTGTGGTGGGGTGGGCCTTTATGGACGCAGTCCGGGGGACTGTGTGGCCCGCTCTGCCCCACCCATACCAGCCACCGCTCCTTATTTTAACAGTATTGCCCCTTGCGGGTGCCACTACATTCCACCACTTGATAATATATCACATCCGGCGGTCGAATTTCGCTGGGAAGACGGACAACAACGAGCGCCACTCCTCTTCTGAGGCCTGCTTCATCCAGCAGTTACCACATGTCTGGCAGATACCATGGGTAGCATTCTGTATCTTGTGCATTGGTAGCAAAGATACGCGCTCACCATGGGTATCAATCAGCCGGTGGCACCATGCACACTGTCGAACCATGATCGTTACTCCCTTCCATTTTTCCTTCCTTCTCTATCTATTATATTCGCGGGTGTATATTTTCTCACATTAATTGGGAAGACCTACACCTTTTGGGGGGGGATAAAGAGTCAACCAGCTCTTGCTCACGCAACCGTCACATTGATGCTATGGTAGCCGGACGAGCCATTCGGCAGTGGCGGTTCTACGGTGGGGTCCTGCACATTCCCTCCCAGATCGATGGCACGGGCAATAATGAGATAGCTGCCAGGCTTCGGCTGCCATGCAAGCTCCCAGAGTACCCAGGTAAGCCCCGATAGTGGCTGTTTGAGCGTGGCAACCTGCCAGGTCTGCCCACCATCGGTGCTCACATCTACCTCACTGATACCGCGATTGCCTGAGAAAGCAACGCCAGCAATATATGACCGATTGGCTGTCACCTTCGAGCCATCCAGGGGAGTATCGATACGTGCCGTCAAGCGTATTGGTGCGGGGTCGCTCCAGCCACGCTGCTGCCAATAGCCCTGGTAATCGTAGTTGATGACTTCGATGCGTGTAAGCCACTTGCAATGCTTCATGCCGTAGATGCCAGGAACCAGCATGCGAGCGGGGAAACCGTGGCTATCGGGGAGCGCCACGCCGTTCATGCGTACCGCCATCAGGGTTGTTAGTTCTATGGCTTTGCTCAGGTGAATGCTATCACTATAGTCGTCTGCTGCATAGAAGACCACCTTGGTGGCCCCGGGTTTTACCCCTGCACGCTGTAACAGGTCCGCCAGCGGGATCCCTTCCCACAGGGCATTGCTCATATATTCGCCGCCCACCTGGTTGCTGATACACATCATTGACTCGTACTGCTTCCTCATTGGCAAGGCCAGCACTTGCTGGTAGGTAAGGACGAAGGGATGTTCAACCTCGCCATCCACGACCAATTTCCAGCTATTGCCGTCGACCATGGGATCGGCGAAGAGATTTTTTGAGACAATGTAGTACTGGTCGTTCGATGTGACTTCTGCTGAAAGGAAGGGAGCAGGATGCACAAAGCCGTAGTTTGGGATGGGTGGCGGGATGATTTTACTTTTGAAGTGCTGCATCAAGCGAGGGGCAGTAGTGCCGACGCCTTCGGTAATAAAACGCCACATGCCCACTCCCAACACTGCTATGCCTGTCAGCACTGCTGCACGTCTCAACAATGTTCGTCGCGAGACCACGTCGTCAGATTCGCCGGGGATGGCGCGTACTTTGCTTGCGGCGCTTGCGGCATTCGCCGAAGCTGGCGCATATGCCGTGAGCCAGTTGCGTATAAAGACGAACGAGAGACCAAAAACGATGCCGACCGCCGCCAGACTGAGCATGCTGTTGATCAGGCCAATGGTGAGTTGCGCGCCGAAGACGCCTACGCCTGTAATTGGCAACAGGATGAACCCTACAAAGAGCCAGAGGATCAGTGTCAGGATGAGTCCATGGTACCAGGGCAAGCGTTGCGAACGGAAACGCAGGTTGTAGAGGCCTCCACTAAGCGCGAAGACGAGACATTGTCCCACTACGATGCCGTAGAAAAAGTAGTGTTTGGCGTCGCCGCCAATCGTTTCATGTAAGTAATTAAACAACGGTGGAGGCATGAGTGCGGTTAAGGCTGAGCCAAAGACTTCTGGCAATGAGATGCCATTCCAGGTGATGCTGACCAGCAGCATGACGCTGGTGGCAATGATGCCTGCTAGCAGGCCAGCAATAAAGCCTGTCTGAAAATGCTGTTTTCGCTTTCGTCCAGTCGTGTTCATTTTGTGTGTCTTTCGAGAGGTCAAGAGGTTGCATCTATTATTATACTACCTTCCGGGTTACACGGTTTTCTTAGGGAGGATTTACGACTTTTGTTAGAGCCGGTGGTTTCTCCTGTGACCATATGACCATACTCCTTCCACTTGTTCCATGCAGCCAAATAAGGTATCATTGAAACTAATCTAACGCCCTATGCAAGTTTTTTTCTGCTGCCTGCGGCGAGCGTGAGAGAAGAAAGAGCATGGGGAGTGCACACCGTCCCCCAGACGGCGTTCCCCATTCCCCGGCACGGGGACTGCGTCCCCCTGCACCCCCTGCTAAAAAGCAGAACAGGAGCAACGAGATGCCAACTGCGCACGTTACCAACGAAAACCTGGTTGTCGGAGTAGACCTGGGCGGGACACAGATTCGCACAGCGGTGTTACGCGGCGCTCAGTTAATCTCACGAGTTGGCTTGCCCACCGGAGAGGATACGACACCAGAACGGCTCATCCCACGCATCTATACTGCGATAGAACAAGCCCTGGACGAGGCTCACACAACACTTGATCAGATTGCGGGTATCGGTATCGGTGCACCAGGGCCGCTAGACAACCGCACAGGAGTCATTTTTGCCCCACCAAATCTGCCTGGCTGGAAGCGCGTGCCGGTGCGGGATCTCTTCGAGGAACATTTCAAAAGTGCAGACGGGCAAAAGATACGCGTTGTGGTCGAGAACGATGCGAACGCGGCTGGTCTGGGCGAGTATATGTTTGGCGCGGGACGTGGTAGCCGTGACATGGTGTATCTGACGATCAGCACGGGTATTGGTGGCGGCGTCATCGTCGATGGCAAGATCATGGAAGGTACAGAGGGAATGGCAGGCGAGCTAGGCCATATGACGATTGATTGGCATGGTAAGCGTTGTAATTGTGGTAATATTGGCTGCCTGGAAGCTCTTGCCTCTGGCACAGCCATTGCTCGCTACGCTAATGAGGCCATTGCCGCCGGGCAGGGTGCTGAATTAGTTGAGTTTGTACACGCATTGCAGCAACACGTCAAGGAACCAGGCTCCTCAGAACTAGCAGAACATGACTCGATAGAACATAAGCAGGCCGCCGGAGACGTCGGGCGGCTTCATGTCAGTGCTCGCGTAGTGTCACAGGCGGCTCAGGCTGGCATCCCACTGGCACGTGCGATTATCGGCAGCGCGGCGGAGGCCCTTGGAGTTGGTCTTGTCAATATCATCCATATTTTTAACCCGGAGGTAATCATTCTTGGTGGTGGCGTGACGCAGATGGGAGCAATGCTCATAGAACCTGCTCTGCGTATTGTGCAGGAACGTGCGATGGCGAGGCCTCGCGATGCCGTGCGTATCGTGTTAGCGGAATTGGGCGTAAATACGGGGCTGGTGGGCGCAGGAGCGCTAATTTACTATCATATGTCCTGACTGCTCAGGCCAGACGGTGTGTGTAGACTCCCGATTTATCTTGTAGTGTAGCCCACCGATTTATCGTGTGGGCGATTTATCGAGCACGTCACATCCTGTCGATGCTTTTCTTGACTCCTCAGCGCCTGCGGCGCTTCGCAAGCTTTTTCTGTTGCCGCGGGCCTGGCAGCCGCAGGCTGCCAGGCCCGCGGCAACAAGAGCAGGGGTCTGAGGAGTTCCACACCCACCAGGTCACAATTTGATGTGGTCACTACTGTTCTGTGGCCTGAACTTGCTACCATCATTGACAAAGACGATGGTCTGGTCCTGGATGTGAATGAGCATGTCGGGAAGGCCATTGCCGGCGACGTCGCGAAATTCGAGTGTTACAGGCGTGAGATCACCGCCTGGATCGAAGAGAAAAGGACCGGTATAGCTGATGGCCCTGGCCGGGTTGCCGCCCATGAACTCGACGATGATGATGTGTCGGTGTAAATTGATGGCAATGAAGTGGCTGGGATGCTGGGCATCGTCACCATGGCCGACCACAGCGTCAATCTGGAACGTACGAGGATTACCGTAGCGGATATCATCGTATCTCGCTATTCCCCAGGCAAGCGCTGCCGAGCCAACCACCCAGAGGGCGAGCATGGCAATCATACCCACGCCAACATAAAGCAACCAGTGCAGACCTCTTTGTTGACCCCTGGCCGGGGGCATGTCGCGTGCCTTTCTGTCGCGTGTCGAGCGAGAGATCATACCGGGCACTGGGGTAACGACATGCTTCCCTGTAACAGGGTCTGGCATATTGACGTTGCGTCGCGTAGGCTGTGGGCCTGTCGTTTGTATGCTCATCGGATCGCGTAAACGGATAGAACTGTTACGAGAACGGAGCGGATTGGTGTCGGTCAGGTAATCTTCCTCATCCGCGAGCATGTCATCATCCGTTATACGTACCTCCGGAGGAATCGGGCCACCGAGATTCCTGTTGGATCGCTTCTGCTGAGGCTGCTTCTCATCACTCTGCATTAGCTCTGCCTTTCTCTTGCATTGAAACTATGCCCACTGCGTGCTGTCGGCACGGCTTGCCCTATTATCAGGGATAGACGACGCGCTGTCAAGCATACGCTTGTGTCAATATAGTTCAAATTGTACCATGGTGCTTATCCCATGTCTAGCAGACCTAAGACCGAGACAGGGCTATTTATGAGTCGTCCTTTTGCTCATGTCGGCCCGCAAGCGAGCCTGCTTTGAGAGGAATTGTTGAGGTGGTGGCGGGCTTTCAGCCCGCCACCACCTCAACAATTCCTCTCAGCGAGCGCCGAAGGCGCGAGGAAAGACAACGAAACGCGACTTGTAAATAGCCCCGAGACCGAGATACGCAGAAAATAGGACATAGGGGAAAAGAGGAGCTTATGAGCAAAAGCTGCAATTCGGCTGTCCTCACGGTGCCGATTGCCAGCAAGGTTTGCTCCTCTCACTCACTTTCCCTATGTCCTAGTTAGGCATGTGGGCCAGGCTAGAAGTGAATCTAGTCACCAGGAGAGTAGTAAACGCCCCCTTCACCCTCAAAGTTCCCTCGACGCTGATCGTCTGCAAGAGCAATGGAACTGATGTGGGCGCTCTGAAGGGTGGTGGCGGTGTGGGCAGATGCTATGCCCGTCGGAGAGAGCAGACCCAGCAACAAGGCCAGAGACGAGAACAGGCTGACCAATCCGACTTTTATACTAAGAGACAGTCGCATATGTGCTTCTCACTTTCTGCTAGAGAGATCATGGTGTTGATGCATACACTTACCGAATCTATAAGGTGGCGAATGCTGAGCATTCTGCACTACAAAAACGTTGCCTTGAGCCATCTCTGGCTCCGTGCTGACCTTCCTCGCCGCGGGCCGATGAAGGTTTTTGCCAGCTGTTGTTTAACTATCAGCTGCCATATATAATACTACCGTATGATCACACGGCAATCAATACACAATGCAGCGCTTCTGTTGGTTAGGCAACACACAAAGGAAAGTGGTGGGAAATTCAGTGCCTTCACGCCCGTGTTGCCCCCTACGTCCTGCGCACGCGATCCAGAGCGATCAGGTGCAGGATGAGGTACGCAGGGACCAGGAAGGTGGGAATCAGGCTTAACGGGAAGGCAACCACGAGCGCAGAAGACGTGGTTCCAGCTAGCAAGCCCAACGTGCTTCGCGAAGTCAGGATGCCCAGGCTGACCGCCACCAGCAGGTCGAGCATCCCCAATATATTCCAAACCGCAAGGAGGCCCAGCCGATAGCGAGCCTTGGAGGCCAGGACTGAGGCGACCAAGGGCGCAGTGAGTCCAATGGCCACATCTCCCAGGCCTGCAGGAAGGGCAAAGATCCCTGGCAAGAGGCCCAGGGCATACAGGGTCAGAAACACTACGCCGATGACTCTTCCCGATTGTAGCAGCGTGATGGTGCGTAGATTCGCCATTTTTGTGCCCATCCCCGAGAAGCCTTACATTTGCTGTGTGGCAAGCTTTCGCGGTAGAACGGGTACACCAAAAAGCCCTGCTCATTTCGATGTAGGGTCTTGACATCTTCTCAGTTTAATATTATACTTGGCTTATGGAAAAAGATGAACACAATCTCATAACCGACAAGAGCATGGAACGGTTCTCAATCAACACCTGGGTGCGTCTGGCCCATGTGTATCTCAAGATGACTCATGCCATGACTGAGCATCTACGTTGTTGGGATATCAGTCTGGCTCACTTCGACGTGTTAATGCAGGTACACGAAGCCGAAGGCTTGATGCAGCAGGAACTGGCTCACCGTCTTTTGGTAACGAAAGGGAATGTGTGCTATCTTGTTGACAAACTGGAACAGCGACAGCTCCTGATACGGCGGAACGAGGGTCGGGTCAATCATCTTTTTCTTTCAGCACAGGGGCGTCAGCTTCTTGATGAGATTCTGCCCGCGCACCGGAAAGTAGTGACAGCGCTCTTCGCGCCGCTCTCCTATGAAGACCATTCTGCGCTTCTGTCATCCTTACGAGTGCTCGACAAAGCTCTTGGCTGATCTCAATTTTTTTTGCCCACTCAGTTCAATATTGAACTGAGTGGGGAATAACCTGTTTTCTGTCGGAGGTAACAATGAATTCCCACGAACACACACATGAACATGGTCCTTCCACCAGGAGAGAATCTCTCCTGAATCGGCTCAGGTTCCTTGGTCGGTCCGCACTTCGAGTCGACTCACTCGTTGCAAGCCTTACCTCTCCTGCTGCCGTTGCCCATGCGAGTACTCACCCAGTCAGTGACCCCACTCCTCCCGTACCGCCTTTCGCTCCTGTCTCAGCCATTTCTCAAGGCCCGGCTATTCCCAGCAAAGGCTACCTCGTAGAGCAGATTGGGCGTGGACTCTACTGGATTGCCGATGGTTACTACCAGATGGTGTTTCTCGTGACTAACGAGGGGGTCATCGTCGTTGATGCGCCACCTACTCTCGGAAACAATATTCTGCGGGCGATCCGCGAGGTGACAGATCAACCCATCACGCATGTCGTCTATAGTCACGCACACGCCGACCATATCGGTGCAGCCGTGCTCTATCCGGCCAGCGCGGTGCGGATCGCTCATCAAGAGACGGCCAATATCCTTGAGGAACTGAAAGACCCGAATCGCCCCCTGCCCACACAGGTCTTCCAAGATCATTTCACGCTCCACATAGGTGATCAGATTCTGGGGTTGGACTACAAAGGGCCGAACCATCAGCCAGGCAACCTCTTCATCTATGCCCCTGAGCAGCGCGTGCTGATGCTGGTAGACGTCATCTTCCCCGGTTGGGTCCCTTTCAAGGAACTCGCGCAGTCGACAGACATCCCGAGTTGGATTCAGGCGCACGACCAGGCTCTGGCATATCCATTTCAGACTTATATTGGTGGTCATCTCACACGGTTGGGCAATCGACAGGACGTGATACTGCAACAAGCCTATGTTCAAGACCTGAAGGCGAACTCAGAGGCGGCACTGGCAGGACTAGATCCTACACCCATTTTCCAGCAATACGGAACTCAGAATCCCTGGGAGTTGTTCAAGGTCTACCTTGACAATGTCGCGCAGATGGCAGCGGAGGCAACACTGGTCAAATGGCAAGGTCAACTGGGTGGTGCAGATGTCTTTACCTTCGACAATGCTGCTAAGATGACCGAGAGTTTGCGGATTGAATCTGGTATCCTGGGACCATTTGGTATCCGACCATAGTAGAGAGGAGTGCTCCGTCCCCGTTTAATTTAAAACGTATAGAAGGAGAAAGCACATGAGAAACCACATAGAGTTCGTCCACCTACAAGGGTACTCCCCGGCATTCAACATGCCATATACTGCTGGGATAAAGGTGGTCTCCGGCAAACTGGTCTTCATTTCCGGTGTGACGGCTGCCCCCATCTACCACCATCACCCCCACCGACCTGAAGAATTCGAAGATATCCCCGAGGATCCAGGTGAGCAGGCCCAACTTGCCATGGAAGCACTGCTACAGGTTCTTCAGGCGGCAGGTGGTACATTAGAAGATATTGTCTCGGTGACACGCTACATCCGCGATATCGAGATGAATCAGGACGCCATCAATCGGGTCGTCGGTCGATATTTCGGAGATCATCGGCCAACGAGCACAACAGTAGAAGTTGTGCGCATGGCGACCGACTCGCGAGTGAAGTTCGAGATGAGCGCAATTGCGGTGGTTCCCGGGTAAGAGCTGATGAAGCATCTGTATACACCCATTCAGTCAAGCAAAGTCTCTGAGCAAATTGCTACCCAAATCAAACAGCGCATCCTCAGCGGTGAGCTGCACACCGGCGACCGCTTGCCAACCGAGCGCGAACTGGCCGAGCAGTTTCACGCCAGTCGCACGGCCGTACGCGAAGCGATGAAGATGCTGGCGCAGAATGGGCTGGTTGATATGCGACCAGGTCGAGAATCAGGATGTTCTGGGCGACTCCACCGTTGACCTGCTCAGCAAGCAGCGCAAACGGATCTTTGCAGTCGATGGCGGTCCTGAGCGTGGACAGGTCCATCATAAACGCCTGCTGAACGCGATTGTTCGTCGTGATCCGGAAGCGGCTCGCCAGGTAATGCATGCTCACCTACGGCAAGTTCGTCAGGATGCTGGAATAGTGCCTGCTTTGTAAAGCTCACTCTTTTGCATCTTGCCACTCGCATGAACGACGCAAGTGCGTCTAGCTTCGCTCACATGCGAGAAGAAGTACTTTAGAAAGCGCTGCAAACGATGCTGATGCGTCTACGCTGCGCTTCATAGAGTGGAACAAACATGAGGAGGTTGTTTATGGCTAATCTTGGTTACATTGGCTTGGGCGCAATGGGTAGTCGCGTGATCAAACGCCTGCTTGCTGCCGGGCATACCGTGACGGGTTACAACCGCACCAGATCGAAAGCTCAGGAGTTATTGGACGAAGGAGTGACTCATGGCACTATCAGATGAACTGGCGTATGTGACAGCCACAGAGCTTGCGATGCGCATCCGACGCCGTCAGCTTTCGCCAGTGGAGGTTGTGGATGCCTTCATCGAGCGTATCGAGCAGCGCAATAAGAGCCTGAATGCCTTCGTGTATTTAGGGTTCGAAGATGCCCGCAAGCGAGCCAAAGAGGCCGAGCAGGCCCTTCTGGCCGGAGAACCTCTGGGACCGCTCCATGGGGTGCCCACTGCGATGAAAGATTTGTTTGACTTCAAACCAGGGTGGGTGAGTACCTTTGGTGGCGTCAGAGCCCTGAAGCATTTTGTCGTCGATTTTTTCTGTGTGTATGCCGAGCGCATCGAAAAAGCTGGCGCGATCCTGCTGGGGAAGACCAACAGCCCCGTGATGGGATTCCGGGGCACCTGTGATAACTACCTCTTTGGGCCGGCGCACAATCCCTTCGACCTCTCCAAGAACACGGGGGGATCGTCCGGTGGCAGCTCGGCCGCCGTGGCGGATGGCCTCGTGCCCATCGCGGAGGGAACCGATGGGGGCGGCTCCATTCGTATTCCTGCCTCCTGGTGTGGGATCTATGGCTACAAAGCGTCCTTTGGCCGCGTGCCTTTTGTCACCAGGCCGAACGCTTTTGGCGCTGATACCCCGTTTCTCTTTGAGGGAACGCTGACCAGAACCGTCGAAGACGCGGCCCTGGGGCTGACCGCTCTGGCTGGCTATGATCCGCGTGATCCCTTCAGTCTGGCCGAACAGGTCGATTTTCTCGCAGCTACCCGACGCTCCATCCAGGGCTGGAAGATCGCCTACAGCCCCAATTTTGACGTCTTCCCCGTCGACAGGCGCGTCGCGGACGTCGTGGGGAAAGCGGTGAAAGCCTTTGAGGAGGCAGGAGCCCACGTCGAAGAGGTGCGTGTCGGCATTGGGCGCGATCAGCGCGAATTGAGCGACGTCTGGTGCCGGCTCACCATGCCGATCAATCTCGCCGCCTTCGAGACCTTCAAGCATCAGGGGCTGGACCTGCTCAAGGACCACCGGGATGACTTCCCGCCACAGTACCTGGAATGGCTGGAGAGGGGCAGCAAGATGTCAGCCCGCGACCTCTGGCACGACCAGGAGATACGAACGGAGGTGTCTGATGCCATTCAGGGCATCCTCAACCAGTACGATCTCCTGATCACGCCGACCCTGGCGTGTCTGCCCGTCGAGAACGCTAGCGATGGGAATACCATGGGTCCAACCACGATCAATGGCGTACAGGTTGATCCTCTGATCGGCTGGTGCCTGACCTACTTCGTCAACTTCTCCGGTCACCCCGCGGCTTCTATCCCTGCGGGACTTGCGGAGGGCAAGCTGCCCGTGGGGATGCAGATCATCGGGCGGCGCTATGCGGACGCGGACGTGCTAGCGGCGAGCGCCACGTTCGAGAGGCTAAGGCCATGGCACGAGAGCTATCAGCTCTGTGCCGCTCGGCCGCTCTGAGCCAGAGACAGGAGGGAAGAGCAGTTCCTAGACTCATAGCAGCCCTCCCAGGTGAGCCAGGCCAAAGCGGGCCTGGGCGCGGTGAGATGCTGAGGGTGGGGGCTGGTGGCGTGGTCAGCCACGGCACAGAAACCATGAGCTGACCGCCACGCGAGGAGACGAACCTCGCGTGGCGGTCAGCTCCCCTTATTTCAGAAGCGAGCTTATAGTTCGTGAACGGAGGCTGCTTGCCTCTAAAAATTTACATGTATCCATTATAAAGGGAGTTGCGTGTCAATAGTGGATACCCAGAGTAGATTTAGAAAGGAGGGAGCGGCGATGAAGCTGAATTACTGGCTAACGTCCCTGGCATGGCGCATTTCTTTGTTCTTCGGTCTACTGGCCTTTCTTGTCCTTTTCAGCATACAAGCATTACCTGCCTCTGCCCAGGCACCAGCATATGTACGTCTCATTCAGGCCTCAGCTGATGTGGGAACGGCAGATGTTTTCGTGGATGGGAAGAAGCTGTTGAGTAGCTTTGAGTTTGGCACTGTCACCGACTATAAGCAGCTACCACCAGGCCCACATAAAGTGCAGGTAGCGCTCATTGGCAAAGGTTCAGGCGCGACAGCAATCGTAGATACCCTTGTAGTGCGAGCTGGTGTGACCTATACCGTGGCAGCCATTGGTACTAAGGCAACAGGGCTCGCATTGGATTTCCATATAGACGATAACAGCCTTACTAGTAATATGGCAAAGCTTCGGGTCTATCATCTAGCGCCAGGAATAGGCGTAGTGAGTGTGGCATCAGGCAGCAAGACACTCCTGAGCGGATTGGGATATTCGTACGCCAGTGATTATCTCCCGTTGCCAGCAGGTTCCTATACGTTCAATGTCACGACACCTCAGCCTACCAGCACCATTGCTGTTTCTGCAGCCCTCAAACCGAATATGGTGACAAGCCTTTTCGCCTTGAGTACCGGCAGCCAGAATCCTAAGCTGCAGGTTGTCATTGCACAGGTAAAAGGTATACCGGCACTGTCAAGAACTGGAAGTGATCCCTATGCTCACATAGCTTCCTCGCAACCCTTGCCACTGCTGGTTCCTTGGATGGTGGCAGTGCTGGCTTTAGGGGGAGTGAGTGCTGGTCTGGCAGTTCGTCGCTTGCTCGTTGCTCGTCAGTCGAAAAGAGAGCCTCTCACGAGCAATGGAACGCCGTGTCGTCGTTGTTCGAAGAGCGGCGAACGACTTCACGCGACGAGGCGAGGGCAATGGGTTGTAAGCAAGAACATGTTTCCTATGTGTATGCTCTGCTTGTTATTGTGTGGACTTGCTCTGCTAGCGCCTCTTGCACTCCCTGGGTGTGGACAACAATCCTCTTCTTCTCACCAGGCGCGTCCGATTCACCAGGCGCGTCCGATTTATCCCTCAACAGGGCGCTTACTCATTCCTGCTATTGGTGTCAATGCCACCATTGAGCCGATAGGAGTTCTACCAGATGGCACGTTAGAACCGCCGACGCAGGATCCTTGGAACGATGTCGGCTGGTACAATGGGGGTCCACGTCCAGGTGAACAGGGGAGTGCCGTGATCAATGGGCACCTTGATCGCCCAGGTGGATCGCCCGCTGTCTTCTGGCATCTGAATGAGCTACACATCGGAGATAAAGTGATCGTTGTCGATACACAGGGAAGAACGCTCCATTTTCATGTCACACATATCGGGTCCTATGCACTGCAAGAGGCGCCTGTGCAGGATATTTTTGGGAATACGGCCGGGCGCTTTCTGAATTTGACGACCTGTGCGGGGGGATGGATACCAAGTGAGCATCAGACCAGCTCACGCTTAGTTGTCTACACGTCTTTAGATTAACATTGTACTTCTGTTTTGGACGAACAGAGCCCACGGGACGCGCAACGAACCTGTATGGATTACGGTCATGATGACCGTAATCCATACAGGTTCGTCACAGCGCCTATAGGCGGCTGGGTCCGACGCTGCTCGGACGTGCCGGAGCAGCGTCGGACCGAAGGCCCGGGACGCATGTCGTACTTAGATCCTACTTCGTGTCGCGAGAAAACCATCGGTGTTCCCGGCGCTGTCGACGTAGAAGCCGACCAGATGATGACGGGTCTGCCTGTGACATTGGGGCTTACGAGTACGTGGGCTCAGCGTGATCCACCTGGTCATTGGGGAGTTTCTTCAGCCTTTCCGGCCCAGCGCACCGTCACGCCGAAATTCGCCACTGCGCTGGCGGCAGCGATAAAGACGCCGGCCATGGGCGTCCGCAAGCCCCGCCCCTACAGGACGTGCTCGATGAATCGGCACTCTACAACATATCGCCTGGCCATACAACATCTTTGCAGGCTGATCCGTAGTATGGCCAGGCGGTGTGTGTAGACTCCCGATTTATCTCGTAGAGTGCCAATTTATTGTGCACGTCAATCCTGCCTGGGGGGCAGGTAACGAGCAGAGGAGCGGATTTATCCGTAGAGTGCCGATTTATCCAGCACGTCACGTCCCGTTACGTCCTGTACGGGCGATGCCCGCCCTGCATCATCCCGAAGGATGGAGAACCCTTGGCTATTTGCTGCCCTCAGCAGGAGCGGTTTCTTTGCTAGCCCCGTTCCAGCGCACGGTCACGCCAAAGTTCGCATCAGCCGATGCCAAGGCGATAAAAGCCCCTGCTTTTGCGCTCAAATTGATGCCGAAGGTCACCTCGATCTCATCGGGTCGGCTCGCCATACTCTGGAGTTTCTCGACGACACTCTTTGCTGCGGGCAGGACTCGGTTCAGCGCATCTTCAAAGGTTTCCCTGGCCTTCTCGATCGCCTCTTCACGACCAGCGCGGACCGTGCCTCCAGTATCTGGCTCGTCGATCTGGACCAGGATACTTCCTCCCTCCTCCAGGGGGAACTCTACCAGGCGTTTCATAGGTATCCTCCATTCTGTAATGCATCTTTCCAGAAGATAGATGGTGCTCGTATAGCAGACTCTACTTTATACCATACTGATGAGACGTTCGAGAAGCTCTCTATTTGCTCTGCCGATTGCAACTCCCTCTCTCCCTGACCCGTTTGGAGCCGTTGCGTGCCTGGCACCCACAAGGGCCCATCCGCCCCACACCGCCACCCCGTGCCACTACATGTCACCTAGCCCACCGCCCCGAGCGTCGGCCCAGTACGCCGTCGTCTGGGGGCGGGGCGGTCATCCGACATGTAGTGGCACGGGGCGGCTGGGTGGACGTGGGGGGCCCTTGTGGGTGCCAGGTCGCTTGCTTCCATACAGTTAAAGAGCCTGCCAGACCTGGACGGTTTGGTCGTCGCCGGCGGAGGCGATGCGCTGGCCATCGGGCGACCAGGCTAGGGCACGCACTATGTCGGAGTGGCCGCGATGGGTGTAGAGATTTCGTCCCGTGGTTGCCTGCCAGATCTGCACGGTTGTATCGCTGCTGCCGGAGGCGATATGCTTGCCGTCGGGCGACCAGGCTACCGCGTGCACGGCTGCGGTATGACCATGGTAGGTGAAGATATTGCGCCCGTCAGAGATCTCCCATACTCGTACTTTCGTATCGCTGCCGCCGGAGGCAATGTATCTACCGTCGGGCGACCAGGCGACGGCATTCACGATATTGTGGTGACTACGCGCGATAAAGATTTTCCTCCCCGTATGAACGTTCCACACGCGTACGGTATGGTCATTGCCACCAGAGGCGATATGCTTCCCAGTGGGCGACCATGCCACTGCCTGTACCTCTCTTGAATGGCCCCCATAGGAGACGATATTCTCTCCTGTGTGCGACTTCCACACCTGTATGGTATGATCGTCGCTGCCCGAGGCGATATATTGCCCGTCAAGTGACCAGGCTACAGCACGCACTACAGCAGTATGCAAGGTATAGGTAAAGCCCCCGGCTTCAGCCCTGACTTTTACCCACATTGTTAAATGTGGGTAAAAGTCAGGCTTTTAGCCATGGGGTGCTTCACGATATTCCCACGGAAAGCCTCCCATACTTGCACCGTATCACCAGCAGAGGCGATGTACTGCCCATCGGGTGACCAGGCTACACTGAAAATGGTGTTGGAGTGGTTACGATAGGTGAAGGCATGGCGCCCGGTAGCAGCGTCCCACAATTGCACCGTCTGATCTTCTCCTGCGGATGCAATACGCTTTCCATTGGGCGACCACGCTACAGCACGTACCACGCCGGAATGACCAGAATATGTATAGATGATGAAGCCTCGTTTTGGCGAGGGAATGGCTGGTGTTGGCGAGACTGGAGGATGCGAGACGATGGTTGGGGATGAGGCAGGTTGGGGATGATGAATGGCTGCTGGTGAACTCGATGGCGGCTGCCCCCACCCTACAGGGCGCGAAGGATTGATAGGCGCTCCGCTCTGCTCTCCCTCGATAAATCGGGGCCCGTGCACGATAAATCGGCACTCTACGGCCCTTACGCTCGCTGTGCTTGGGTGATTCGTCTGGGGAAGTTGGGCGGCGATGTGTTGGAGTTCTTGCTTGACGATTGCCGCGGTGGCCGGTCTTTTACTTTCGTCTAATTCCAGCATTTGCATGATCAATGTTGCGAGTCCGGTGGGCACAGGCTGGCCGGGTAACTGGAGAGGGGCGAAATGAAAAGGTGTCTGGGAAGGGTCGATGCCTGTCAGCATCTGGTAGAGTGTGACCCCCAGGCTGTAGATGTCGGCATGAGGCGTGGTTTGCGCCCGGCCATACTGTTCGGGGGCTGCATAGCCGGGTGAGCCGAAGGGGATGGTATCTTTGGGCTTGCCCGGCTTGAAGTGGCGGGCAACGCCGAAATCGATCAGGTAGAGGGAGCCAACAGGAGTCAGCATGATATTTGCTGGCTTGAGGTCGCGGAAGATGATGGGCGGCTGGCGGGTATGCAGGTACTCAAGTACTGTGCAGAGCTGGATGGCGATTTCCAGCATGTCTTTAGGCGGGAGATAGCCGCCCGGCATCTTGAGCAGGTGCTCTTCTAGCGTCTCGCCTTCGATAAAATCCATGACGAGATACCAGCGCCTCTCGTCGATAAAATGGTCGTAAATGCGCGGGAGATGTGGATGCGCCAGGTCTGACAGCATGAGCGCTTCGTGTTTGAAGGTAGCAGTGACCTCGGCGATCTCCTGTGGTGTCAGGCCACTCCTGCTCATCTCCTTTACAGCGACAAGGCGATTGGCAGAGTGGGTATCCTGCGCCTTATAAACCGCGCCGAATCCTCCCTTACCTACGACGCCAATGATGCGGTAGCGCTGCTTGAGCAGGCAATTGTGGACAAGATGCCCGGTGGAGGAAGCGCCGGGTGGCATGCTGTCTAAGGGATAGCTATTCACTGTCGCTCAGGCCCTCCTTGCCGGGCCAGTAGGCGTGCTTGCTCTGCCTTCGGCTTCCACCACCTCCCAGACACGCTCAGGGTCAACCTTGCGCAGGCAGACATGCGTGTCGCCAACGGCGGTCACGGCCCGTGTAAAGCACCAGCCATTGCAGTGGAACATCGGCACCGTCCACAGGTAGACAGCCTCTTCCATGGTCGACTCCTCTCTTGTTGCAAAGAACAGAGTAATAGCGGGTCCGGTCAATTCAGTAAGTAAACGATGGTCATTGGAGCTTTTAGGACATCGATTTCAAGTAAGCTTGTGCTGACACGAGTGATAGCTCCACAGACCTCGTCTACTTCACCGACCCACGCCAGGATCAGCCGCCGCTGGTAGAGGTCTGCCAGACGCAGGTGCTCCTTGACAGTGCGCGAGGAGCGCGTCTGCGACGAGACGACCAGCACAACGGCCTGGGCGGCACGGATAGCCTGTCGCAGGCACTCCTCCCGGTCGGTATAGTCCTCACCAGGGGTGTGCTGCTCGGTCCAAGCCACGATGTCACGTGCCTCTAGGTCAGTCCGCAGACGGTCGGCAAAGGTGGCATCGGCAGGGGCAGCCGAGAGGAAGACCCGCTGGCGCATGATCGGTTCGATGTCCGGCCAGGCAGCCACCAGCACTCCCAGAGGGATGACAAAGGCAGCTTTGGTCTCTGCCGGTCGACTGGCCGCCACGACCATGCCCACGACGCCTTGCAACAGCTCGTCCCAGACAGGGGTGCCGCTGAAGCCAGGTGCGACAGCAAAGCCCTGCGCTTTCACATCTTCGATCATCATCCAGTCGGTGGCTTGCCGTCCCAGCAGGCGTCCGGTGGCCCACACCCCGTCGTCGTAGCCGGCGGGAAAGCCGAAGGCGCTGAAGGGATGCTTCCACACATCCTCAGCCGGGGCGAACCGGATTATCTCGGCTCCTGCTGGGGGATCGTGGTGCAGTTCCAGGCCGGCGATATCGCCTCGGCCATCGGGCAGTGGAGGATACCATAGGACCACCCTGGCGGTGAGGAGCGTGCGCGGGGGAAGGAGCGGGAAGTCGAGCGACACCACACCTGGCGGGGGATCGATAGGAGCATCAGCCAGGCCTAGCGCCTGGCTCACGACATGAGCACAGGTGAGGATCTGCCGTTGGCCCACCAGGAAGCCTGCGCCCAGGACACGGCCATCGGCTGAGCGGATACGCACGAGCGAAGCGTCGAGTGACTCCTGCATGGAAAGTGCCTCCAGTATGCCTCGTTGCAGCAGAGAATGGATGTCTATCGAAATGCATTACGAGGATGAGTTTGCTCTTATTGTAAAATAACGCTCAGCAAGTGTCAAAATAGGAATCTGATTCGGGTGCATTTCATTTTTTGGCACGGGGAGTTCTGGACCAGGGCGGAAGCCTGCTGCGTGGTTAGTAGGGGCGTGAGCTTGCCTCCGCCCTGGGGGTTGGTGTGGCCTGGCTCGACGCAAAAATGAACCGCACCCGAAGGTGCTCAAAGACTTGACTCTGACCACCCAATCTGGTATACTCTCCATGAGGTAAGCAACCAATGCTTCACATGTCCTCGTGAGCAGCCTATCCCTGTCTCGCCAAGATATCACAGCCCCTGTCCCAAGTGTCCCATGTCCCAATCTCCTCTCCCTACGCTTGGTTGGTTTCCCACAACAAATTCATAACACCCATCCGATTACCTTTTACCGATCTGCCGCTTCTGAAACCCAGGACAGCAGAAACGCGAACAACGGCAAGCCAAAAGTAGCGAAGCACACCAGGACAAACCAGGTGATGTTGTTGGGCTGGTCGACCAGCAGCAGATGGCCGATACTAACATAGTAGTAGGTCAGATAGGCCGAAAGCGAAAAGGTCAGCGCCAGAGCCAGGAGCGAGCGCCCGGCACGGTCACGCGCCACGGGCAGACAGACGGCGGCCAGGCCCACCAGCCACGTCACATACCAATCGGTGAACCAGGGCGTGACCAGCAGCAGCGCAGTCAGCAAGACAAGCGCCGTCTGTGCAAGTGTACGAGTGGTCGGCTCACGCCGCAACCAGAGGGCACCCAGCCCTATACTCAGCGCAATCGCAACGAAGGTGATACCATTCCACATATGGCGGCTATTCAGAGGTGCAAGCACACCGGGCAGGCTATGCGCTCTCTGCCACACACTGATAGCCGCCAGGATGGAATTGAAAGCAAAATTCGCCGTGGGCTGTGACGAAAAACTAGTCACAATCTGCTCGATGCTATGACCGAGCCAGAACGGAGCATAACAGACCAGCCCCACGCCTGCACTGATTAGCATTGCGCCAAGGGCAGCCAGCAAGGCAGAACGCCAACGCCTGTAGGGACGGGGCTTGCCTTTTACGGGTAGGTTTTTTGAGCGCGGAGACAACGGAGACAATGGAGACAAGTGTCGTTCCACGAGGGCACCCTGTCTGGGGGACAGGGAAGAGGTGGTCCCCCCTGGCTTACCCTCGCCTTGCTTCCCTGCAAGAACGGTCGACGTCGCGGCATGGTAGACATTCCAGAACAGCTTCAGGATAGGGAAAGCGATGATGGGGATCGCTGTTAGTTTGACCAGTCCGGCCAGGGTGAAGGCCAACAGAGCCGGGAGCGAGCTACGCAGGCCAGTTGCACCATCTCGCTCCGCCCGCGCACTGAGCAGAAGGCCGAGCAACAAGAATGTCACCATGAACACATCGTTATGTCCCCCCAGACTGCTTTCCAGCAGGACGAGGGGGTTCCAGGCATAGAGCAAGGTACCTAGTGCTACAGTACGGGAGGAACGCCCCATTGTACGTAAGGTAGCGGTAACCAGCCAGATATTGAGCAGGTGCGCAGCAAAAGCGCAGAGACGAAAAGCGATCAGGTAGCTCAGGCGATCAGGAGGAGAGACCAATCCTACTAGCGAACAAATCACGATCCACACAGGTCCATAGGGGGCGAACGCGTCTTTCCAGTGAATCAGGGCATAAGTGGGATCTTGCGGATAAGCGGATGGCGGCACTATATAAGGATTGGCGTAGTGTACACTCAGCAGGCGGCCATAGCTGGCGTAGCCGTAGACATCGTCTGACGCACTTGCCGGTGTGAAGAGATAGATACAGCCACTCACGATGACGGTGAGCCAGATCAGGCGCAGCACGAACGTGGAGTCGCTCTGTGTTTTTACTTGTTGGAGTAGATAAGCGCACAGCCCATAGATGGCAAAGGCGAGCAGTGTCAGCAGCAAGAACTCCACGTAGATGGTATCCCCTTGGGAGACATAATGATCGGCGCTGAAGCCCAGGTCACGTGGGAACTGCAGCCAGCTATCCACTTTTACCATTGCCACGCTGATCCAGAACTGTGTCTGAAATCCTACCATGTTATAGATGGGGGCAGTCGTGGCCAGGACACACAGGATGTAGCTAAGAGCGCAGCCCACGAGTGCACCTCGCCAGCGCATAGCAGTCTGCTGCGGGGGGATGGCTGCGGATTCAGGGAGTTTGGCAGATGATTGGATGTGTGGTACAAGTACAAGTTTTTTCATTACGTGGCTCTAGCTTCCTTCTGCGACGGCATCCTGGTGCGCAAGGTGAATGCATATTACACTATGAAATCCCTGCACTGCAACAGTCGAGCCAAACGTCCTATTCGAAACTACAAATGATGTCCCCGATAGATTGACATAGTGTCACAACAGGACTAATATTAACCATGTAATCGAAGAGTGCAAGGGGGCAGGATGTCCGCAAGGGGTCCCAACCCAACACAAGCAAGGATCACACAGCATGTCACGATCAGATACTGACCCCGATGAGAATAGCCAGGACGAACTGGAACGATTGCTGACACAGGGTCCAGGGACTTCCCCGCCCTCCAGGCAGGGCAGCCCTCCAGGAAGGTCTGCCCAAAACGGTATGGGTAATCAGAGAATCGGTTCATCGCCCTTTAGCGAAGACGAAGATAAGAACATGGAAGTTCACGCAAACAGTGATGTTCAAGGTGCTTTAGGACTTTTCGCAGAGGCCTCGCAGGATATGGCAACCGCAGGGGTAGAGCTTGGTTTGGGACGCCACTTTGCCTGCGTGGATTTCTGCAACCAAGCAGTAGAGAAGGCCGCACAAGCGGTCAGTCTGCTGCGTTTTGGCCGTCGATCTATGTATAACCACGACCTACGCGCCCTTGGCGCAGTAGTGGGTGCTCCACAGGAAATTCAAGACGAGATGGCACTATTGACGCCATTTCATCCAGAGACATTCTATGCAGATACGCCCCCTGAAGAAGCAGATGAAGTGATCAGTGCTGAACAGGCCAGTGGCTATGTCCAGCATGCTCGCCATGTGCTTAAGTGGGCAAGAAACATTGTACTGAGTGTTTGATAGTTCGAATATGGCAGGTTCGATATTTCACACATCGATTTGGAGGATATTTGTGACACAGACACGTTTGGGATTAGAGGAAGCGGTGAAACAGTCACCACGCAAATGGGTGTATCTCTTTAGTGAAGGCAATGCCAGCATGCGAGACCTGCTTGGCGGCAAAGGCGCAGGCGTGGCCGAGATGACGAACGCGGGGCTACCCGTTCCGCCCGGCTTCACGATTACCACCGAAGCCTGCAACGCCTACTATGACGCCGGCAAGCAGTTCCCACAGGGTTTATGGGAGCAGGTCCAGGCGGCGTTGCGCGTCGTTGAACAGCAGACCGGCAAACATTTTGGTCAACGCGACAACCCGTTGCTCGTCTCCGTGCGCTCGGGTGCCAAATTCTCAATGCCCGGCATGATGGACACTGTGCTCAACCTGGGCATCAACGATGAAACGGTCCAGGGCCTGGTGGCATTGACCGGCGACGAGCGCTTCGCCTACGATGCCTACCGCCGCTTCATTCAGATGTTCAGTAAAATCGTCCTTGACACCGATCCCAGAGACTTTGAGCACCTGCTGGATCAGTACAAAGAGCGGGCAGGGGTCCGAACCGATGCTGAGATACCCGCTGCTGACCTCAAGCAACTGGTCGTCGAATTTAAGCAGGTTGCCGAGCGTCAGTCGGGCGAACCATTCCCCACCGATGTCTATCAGCAGTTGCACAAAGCCATCGAAGCGGTTTTCTCTTCGTGGAACAATAAGCGGGCCATCGACTACCGCAACTTCAACAAGATCCCTCACAATCTAGGCACAGCTGTCAACGTACAAAGCATGGTCTTCGGCAATATGGGCAACGACAGTGGCACCGGTGTCGCTTTCACTCGTAACCCCAGTACTGGCGAAGAGCAACTCTATGGCGAATACCTGCTCAACGCCCAGGGCGAAGATGTCGTCGCTGGTATCCGCACTCCTTCCAAGATTAACCGACTGCAAAAGGACCTGCCTGACGTGTACCGCCAATTCCAGGACATTGCGCAGCGCCTGGAGCGGCATTACCGCGACATGCAGGACCTGGAATTTACGGTCGAAAAGGGCCGCCTCTACATGCTTCAGACTCGTTCAGCCAAGCGCACGGCCCAGGCTGCCGTCAAGGCAGCGGTGGACATGGTCGAAGAAGGCCTGATTAGCGAGCAAGAGGCAGTCAAGCGCGTTGATCCGTTCCAGGTCTATCAACTGCTGCTGCCACGTTTCGATGAAGAGGAGAAAGCTCGCGCCACAAAAGCGGGAAAATTCTTAGCCAGGGGTCTCAATGCCTCGCCGGGCGCGGCGACAGGCAAAGCTGTCTTCGACGCCGACCGCGCTGAACAATTGGGCAAAGCGGGCACTGCCGTCGTCCTGGTGCGTCCAGAGACCAGCCCCGACGATGTCCATGGCATGCTTGTTGCGAAGGGTATTCTGACTGCTCGTGGCGGGGCAACCAGCCATGCAGCCGTCGTCGCACGCGGCCTCGGCTTACCCTGCGTCGCGGGCTGTGAGGGTATTCGCGTCCACGACGAGGAACGGCTCTTCCGCGTGGTTGACTCCGATGTGGTCATCCACGAGGGAGACGATATCTCCCTCGACGGCGCAACGGGCGAGGTGTTTGCCGGCATTATCAAAACCGTTGACCCCGATTTTGACAAAGAAGTTGACTTGAAAAAACTGCTCACCTGGGCTGATAGATTCCGCAGACTCGGCGTCTGGGCCAACGCGGACTACCCACGTGACGCTCAGCGAGCTGTGACCTTCGGGGCTGAAGGTATTGGCCTCTGTCGCACCGAGCACATGTTCATGGAGCAGGAACGCCTACCGATTGTACAGAAGATGATCCTGGCCAAGGACAAGAAAGAGCGGCAGGCAGCGCTTGACCAGCTGCTTCCCTTCCAGCGCAGCGACTTCAAAGGCATCTTCGAGGCGATGGTCAATCCCCAGACCGGCGAGGGCTATCCCGTCGTCATTCGTTTGATCGACCCGCCACTGCATGAGTTCTTACCCTCTTACGAAGAGTTGCTGGTTGAGGTGACCCGCCTGGAGGACAAGGGGGGCAACGAGGCGAAACTCAGGGAGAAGCGCGCGATGTTAGAGGCCGTTGGCGCTATGCGTGAGGCGAACCCCATGCTCGGCCTGCGTGGTTGTCGCCTGGGGCTCCTCTTCCCGGAGATCAACGTCATGCAGACGCGAGCGATTCTCGAAGCAGCCTTGGAGTTGGCAAAGGAGGGCAAGAAGCTGCAGCCCAAGATCATGATACCTCTTGTCGGGCACGTCAATGAGTTGAAGGAGGTACGTCGTCAGCTCGAGGCGGCGGCGAAAAAGATCACAGCCGAGGCCGGCAGTGCCGTCCAGTACAAATTTGGCACCATGATCGAACTGCCCCGTGCAGCCCTCACCGCCGACCAGATCGCGACCGTGGCGGACTTCTTCAGCTTTGGCACCAATGACCTGACGCAAACGACCTTTGGCTTCAGCCGTGACGATGCCGAGGGCAAATTCCTGCTCAAATACGTCGACGGCCTGGAAGAGCCTGGGATCGAAGGCAGAGTGAAGATTCTGCCGGTCAACCCTTTCCAGACGCTCGACCGCGAAGGTGTGGGGCAACTGGTGCGTATGGCCGTGGAGAAGGGTCGCGATGCGAATCCGCACCTGGAATTGGGTATCTGTGGTGAGCACGGTGGCGACCCCGATAGCATCGAGTTTTTCAACCTGGTTGGCCTGGACTACGTCAGCTGTTCACCCTTCCGCGTGCCTGTTGCCCGCCTGGCAGCAGCACAGGCAGCTCTGACAAAAGGTGAGAAGGATAGGTAGACTTTTTCTGCTGCGGGCAAGGCAGCCGCCGGTTGCCTTGCCCGCAGCAGAAAATTATTGCTCACCGTTCTCAGCATCTTTCTCTCCTGTATCCTCGCTGACACCGTTGGCTTCTTCTAATTTCGTGCCATTTGTGGTGGCGACCGCCACTACTGTATCGCCTCCGGACAAATGCATCAGCTGTACGCCTTGTGTGGGGCGTCCTGCTATTCTGATCTGGTTCACATCGGTGCGAATGACCACACCTCCTGCCGAGATAATCATCAGGTCATTATCTTTCTCTGTAATGATGCGGGCGCTCGCGATCAGGCCTGTTTTCTCGGTCACGTGTGCGGTGATCACACCTCCACCGCCACGGCTCTGGGTGGGGTACTCCTCAATAGGAGTGCGTTTGCCATACCCATACTCTGTGACCACCAGCAACAGGCCCTCACTCCTGCCGCCCGATGCGGGCCAGGCGGTGTGTTTAGCCTGTGCAATGTTGAGTGACACGACAGTATCGCCATTGCTCAGGCGCATGCCACGGACACCACCACTCATGCGCGATGCGGAACGCAGTTCTGCCGCAGTGAAGCGAATGGCTTTCCCCTGGGCGGTGACCATGAGGATGTCATCATCGGTACGTGCCAACTTTGCGCCGATCAACTCGTCGTCGTCTTCCAGATCCATAGCAATCAACCCCTGCCGGCGCACCACCTCAAATTCATCCATCGTCGTCTTCTTGACCTCGCCTTTTTTCGTGGCCACGATCATATAGTCGCGGCTCACTCCCTTGGGGACACAGACGACCGCCGTGACACGCTCGCGTTGCTCAATGGCAATCAGATTAATGATGTGTTCACCCTTCGCCGTGCGGCTCACATCTGGCAAGTCGTAGACCTTGAGCTGAAAGACCCGCCCGCGGTCGGTGAAGAAGAGCAGATTATCATGGCAATGGGCGACCAGCAGATGACGGACGGTATCATCTTCGCGTGTTTGCATGCCCGTAATGCCGCGTCCACCTCTGCGCTGCGCACGGTAGGTGCTGGAGGGTAAGCGCTTGATATAGCCCTTCTCGGTCAACGTCACCACGACCTCTTCGTTGGGGATCAGGTCCTCTTCGCTGAACTCGCCTGCCTCAGCCTCTTGAATGTCGGTCCGTCGCGGGTCGCCGTATTTCTCTTTCAAGTCCTGCAGGTCTGCTTTGATCAGCTTGCGAATTTCGTTGATATCGGCCAGCAGCATGCGATAGTAGTCAATGCTCTTCAGCACCTCTTTGAGTTCTTCGTCGATCTTGTGCCGCTCCAGGGCCACAAGACGCGCCAGGGTTAAGGCCAGGATGGCTTTTCCCTGCTCGTCCGACAAGCCGAACTGCTGTTGTAGGCGCGCCGCAGCGGCTTCTGTAGTTTGCGATTGACGGATGGTGGTAATGACGGCATCCAGATTGTCAAGTGCGATCTTTAAGCCTTCCAGAATGTGCTTGCGGGCCTCGGCCTTTGCCAGTTCGTAGCGTGTGCGGCGCGTGATGACAATTTCGCGGTGGTTGATGTAGTGTTGCAAGAACGCTTTCAGTGTCAAAATGCGCGGTTGCTGTTCAACCAATGCAAGCATGTTGCTATTGAAGGCACTTTGCATGGCGGTGTGTTTGTAGAGTGAGTTGAGGGTGCTTTCAGGGCTGGCATCACGTTTTAGCTCAATCATCACACGCATGCCCTGGCGGTCAGACTCATCGCGTATTTCGGAGATGCCGTCGATCTTCTTATCGCGAGCCATTTCTGCGATCTTCTTGACGAGGTCAGCCTTATTCACCTGGTAAGGCAACTCGGTGACGATGATGCTCAAGCGACCGCGCTCGGCCTCTTCGATGTGCGTGCGGGCGCGCACCACGATACGCCCGCGGCCACTGGCGTAGGTATTGCGAATGCCCTCACGTCCGTGGATGATGCCACCGGTGGGGAAATCGGGGCCACGCACAATGCGTGAGAGGCTTTCCGTGGTGGCTTCGGGGTCATCAATCAAATAGCTGATGCCATTGCAGACTTCCACCAGGTTATGCGGAGGAATATTGGTTGCCATGCCTACCGCAATGCCGGTTGACCCGTTCAGCAGCAGGTTAGGGAGACGCGCAGGCAAGACAGTTGGTTCTTTGGTCTGGTTGTCGTAGTTTGGGCTGAAATCGACGGTGTCTTTGTCGATATCGCGCAACAGCTCGTCGGCGATGGCCGCCATTTTGGCTTCGGTGTAGCGCATGGCGGCAGGTGGGTCGTCGTCCTGCGAGCCAAAGTTTCCTTGCCCCAGGACGAGGGGGTAGCGCATTGACCAGGGTTGTGCCATGCGTACTAAGGAGTCGTAGACCGCTACTTCACCGTGGGGGTGGTAAAGCTTCGGTACTTCACCGACGG
>WNFT01000498.1_pt1 | contig 32273 bp, 25 predicted proteins | sample 5400191 | NCBI WGS metagenome assembly WNFT01 (sample SAMN13153359, study PRJNA577476) | soil metagenome | isolation source: 80 cm saprolite under Madrone tree | place: USA:California | collected 2016-06-14 | reverse complement strand
GCAGATGGAGGACCCGCGCGCCGCCAAGGGGGTGGTGAAGCGGGAGGTGGTCCGGGTGATCACTCCCGCCACCCAGCTCGAGGCCTCGGCTCTCGAAGCGGGCGAGACCTCCTTCGTGCTCGCGATCGCGGCCGGCCCGGCCAGCCTGGGAGCGGCCTGGCTGGAGCCCACCACCGGCGAGTTCTTCGCGGCGGAGTGGGACGGGCCCTCGCGCTGGGAGCGCCTGCGCGACGAGATCGGGGCCACCGGGCCCCGCGAGCTCCTGGTGCGGGGCGGGGCCGAGCTGCCGCCCTGGCTCCAAGACCCCACCCAGCCCGAGGCCGCGATCCCCCAGGCCAAGGTCGAGGACCGCTGGTTCGATCCGGCGAACGCCCGGCGCGAGCTGCTGGCCCAGTTCGGCGCGGTGACCCTGGAGGCGTTCGGCTGTGAGGCCCTGCCCCGGGCCACCGCGGCGGCAGGCGCCGCCCTGCGCTACGTGCGGGAGACCCAGAAGCGCGACCTGCCCCACGTCACCGGCCTTCTGACCCGCGGCCGGGAGGACGTGCTCGTGATCGACGGGCTCACCCGCCGCAACCTCGAGCTCGTGGAGAGCATGGTCGACGGAGGCCGCCGGGGCACCCTCCTCGACGTGCTCGACGAGACTCGCACCGCCATGGGGGCCCGGCTGCTCCGGGAGTGGATCCTGCGCCCGCTGGTGGAGCTGGAGCGCATCCAGGACCGGCTCGATGCGGTCGAGGAGCTGGCCTTCCGTACGGTCGAGCGGGGCGGCCTCCACGAGGTGCTGGCCGGGGTGCAGGACATGGACCGCATGCTGGGCCGGATCACCCTGGGCACCGCGAGCCCGCGGGACCTCGTCGCCCTCGCGGCCTCCCTCCGCGCCGTCGCCCGCATCCCCGAGCTCCTGGAGGACCTCCTCGCTCCGCTCGTGCGCGGTCTTCTCAAGGATCTCGACCCGCCCATAGGCGTCGCGGAGGTGGTCGAAGCCACCCTCGTGGACTCTCCCCCGGCCACCCTCCGGGAGGGAGGCTTCGTACGCGACGGGGTGGACGACGAGCTGGACGATCTACGGGCCACCAGCCGCGGGGGCCGCACCACGATCTCGACCATCGAGGAGCGCGAGCGGGCCCGCACCGGCATCGCCTCCTTGAAGGTCCGCTTCAACCGCGTCTTCGGCTACTACATCGAGGTCAGCCGGTCGAACCTCGGCCTCGTCCCCCCGGACTACGTGCGCAAGCAGACCATCGCGGGCGGCGAGCGCTTCATCACCCCCGAGCTGAAGGAGTACGAGGACAAGGTGCTCCGCGCGGACGAGCGGATCCTGGAGCGGGAGATCGAGATCTTCGAGGGCCTCCGGTCCCGGATCGCGGGGGCGCCGCGGCCGCTCCAGCAGACCTCGCGCGCGGTCGCGGGTCTCGACGTCCTGGCCTCGCTCGCGGAAGCGGCCTGCCGCTTCGACTACGTGAAGCCCCGGGTCTCGCGCAGCGACGAGCTCTTCTACCGGGAGGGGCGCCACCCGGTGATGGAGCGCCTGCTCCCCGAGCCCTTCGTGGCGAACGACCTGCGGCTGGGGGACGAGGAGCCCCGCCTGCTGATCCTCACCGGGCCCAACATGGGCGGCAAGTCCACTCTCCTGCGCCAGACCGCCCTCGTCGCCCTCATGGCCCAGATGGGCAGCTTCGTCCCCGCCCGCGAGGCCAAGGTGGGCCTCCTGGACCGGATCTTCACCCGCGTGGGGGCCTCGGACCAGATCCTGCGCGGCCAGTCCACCTTCATGGTCGAGATGCAGGAGACGGCCCACATCCTTCGCCACGCGAGCCGACGCAGCCTGGTCCTGCTCGACGAGATCGGCCGCGGCACCGCCACCTTCGACGGGCTCTCCATCGCCTGGGCGGTGGCGGAGCACATCGCGAACGACGCGAAGGGGCCGAAGACCATCTTCGCCACCCACTACCACGAGCTCGTGGACCTGGCCTCGGACCTGCCCGGAGTCGGCAACCTCCACGTCACGGTGCGCGAGTGGCAGGACTCGGTGGTGTTCCTGCACAAGATCGAGGCGGGGGGCTCGGACCGCTCCTTCGGGATCCAGGTGGCCCGGCTGGCCGGGCTCCCGGCTCCGGTGGTGCTGCGCGCCCAGGAGATCCTGCGCAACCTGGAGAGGACCGAGTTCGACCGCGAGGGCCGGCCCCGCCTCGCCCACTCCGACGAGGGGGTGGCCCGAGCACCCGGGGGGCGCCAGCTCGCGCTCTTTTCCTCCCAGGACGAGGCCGTGCTCGGGGAGCTGCGGCGGGCGGACCCCGACCAGCTCACCCCGATCCAGGCCCTCGCCCTCCTGGCCGAGCTCAGGAAACGCCTGGGCTGAGTTAGACTCTTCGCATGCCTCTCCGGACCGACCCCCTCAAGGAGCTGCTCGAGCTGCAGGAGCGCATGAACAGCCTTTTCGAGACCAGCCTCAGCCGCGAGCGGCTGGACGAGTCCGGCCTTCCCCCCTCGGGCTGGCTCCCCCTGGCCGACGTCTACGAGACCGCCGATTCCTTCCTCATCGAGGTCGAGGTGGCGGGGCTGGACAAGGACGACATCGAGATCCAGGTCCAGGGCGACGAGCTGACGGTGCGCGGCCAGCGGCAGATGAAGGGCGCCCGTCCGGAGCGCTTCTATCGGATGGAGCGTCACTACGGCCCGTTCTCCCGGACCTTCAGCCTGAGCGAGGAAGTGGACGGCGACCGGGTCACCGCGCAGTTCGAGGACGGCCTGCTCCGTCTCGAGGCCCCGAAGCTCCGGCCCCAGAGCGGCTGGCGCGTGCGCGTCGACCGCGCGGACTAGTCGAACGCCTTCTCGAAGTCGGGCTGGAGGACGATCTCCTTGCCGTCCACCCGGATCAGGGCCTGCCGCTCCAGGTCCTTCAGCATGCGGGTCACGGTCTCGCGGGTCGTCCCGATGCGGTTCGCGATCTCCTGGTGGGTGGCCCGCCGGAAGGCGATTCGCCCGTCCTTGAGCCGCCGCCCCTCCTCCCGGGCCATGTCCAGGATGACCCGGGCCACCCGGCCGTAGACGTCGAGGAGGGCCAGGGTCGAGATCTGGTGGTTCGCCCGGCGCAGGCGCGCGGTGAGGATCTTGATCAGGGCGTTGCTGATGGAGGGATTGTCCCCGATCGTATTCTGGAAGTCCGTTCTATGCAGGGAGAGGAGCTCCGCGTCCTCCACGGCGATCGCGGTGGCGGAGCGCGGCTCGTTGTCGAGGAGCGCCATCTCCCCGAAGAAGTCCCCGGGGCCGAGGATGCTCAGGATGATCTCCCGGCCGTCGTCGCCCAGGATCGTGACCTTGATCCGGCCCTGAACGATCGTGAAGAAGAAGTCCCCCGCCTCGTTCTCGAAGAACACGACGGTGTCCTTGGGGTACCGCCGCCGCGTGGCGAGGCGGCCGAGGCTCGTGATGTCCTGATCGGTCAGCTCGGAGAAGAGCGGAACGGACCTGAGGAGCTCTCGCTCGTCCATGGCGCCCTCCGTGACCATGCCGAATGGTACAGCATACCGGAACCGCCGGCGCCGGGGGGGAGGTTTTTCAGGGGCCGACCAGGCGCGCGAGGGCCTCCACCACGTCCAGGGCCTCCCGGCCCGACACCGGGCGCCACGGCTCGAAAGCGCCGTTCGGAGTCAGGTCCATGAGCCCGGCCCCCACCGCCCGGATCACCCGGTCGTAGTAGAGATGCGTGCCCGCCATGTCGGTGGGCAGGGGGCCGGCCGAGGCCGGCCAGGCCACGAGGTCGAGGACGCGACCCACCGCCCGCGCCAGGTCCCCGCGGCGCACGGTCGCCGCGGGCTGAAACGTGTGGTTCGGATAGACGTCGAGGATGTCGAGGGCCAGGACGGAGGCGATGTGCTCCCGGGCCCAGGAGCCCGAGATGTCGACCGCGACCTTGGGCTCCCGCTCCTTCACCCGGGAAAGCGCGGTGACTTCGACCGCCATCAGCGCCGCCAGGTCGGCCCGGCTGATCCGGGGGGCCCCCGCGATCCGCCGGTACTCCTCCGGCATCTTGAGCAGCTCGAAGGCGTCGTGGGCCTCCCCCGATCGGCGCAGGGCGTCGGGATCCTGGGGATCGCGGGCGAGCAGCCGGCCGTAGACGGCGAGCGCCCGCGGGTATTCCTGGAGGCCGCTCAGGATCTCCCCGAGACGCAACATCACCTGCCGGTCTTCGCGGGTGTCGGCCTCCAGGACCGCCGCCGCCCCCGGCGCGTCTCCCGCGTCCACCAGGAGCCGGGCGAGCTCGAGGCGCAGCCCGGCCACCTCGGGTGCGGCCTCGAGGGCGCCCCGGTACTCCTCGATGGCGCGGCCCGTGTCCCCTTCCTCCAGGGCGCGCTGGGCCGTGGCCACGCGCCTTTCCGTGACCTGGAGCTTGACCTCGCCGAGGCGGCGGCGCACCCGGGCGTCGTCCGGCGCCACCGCCTGCGCCCGCCGGAAGTAGCCGAGGGCCTCCTCGAACGCACCGCGCCGGAAGGCCGCCGAGCCCGCCCCCACGAGGGCGGGCAGGTACTCGGGCCGCCGCTCGAGCACTCCGTCGAACCCCTGACCCGCCTCCGCGAACCGTCCGGCCCGGAGTCGTGCATACGCGAGGCCCGTCGCCACCGGAGCGAGCCCTGGCCTCCGCGTGAGAAGCCTCGACAGGTCGCGGGCGGCGGCGACGCTGTCTCCGGTCAGGATCGCGGTCCAGGCCTTCTGCACGCGGCGCGCCTCTTCGGGGGTCAGCTCCCGCGGCTCCGCGGAGGGGAAGACGTACTCCTCGCCCTCGGGCACGCGAGGGGCCGCCGGACGCGCGCAGGCCGCCAGGCCCCCGGCCAACACCAGGAGCAGGACGACCCCGCCCCACGGCAACGGGCGGCGAGCCCAGCTCAAAGGATATGCTCCCGGTAGCGCGCGAGAGCCCGCTCCGGCAGCTCGGCCTCGATCCAGACCTCGTCGCCCTCGACCTGGTGGGAGAGCACGCGGCCGGAGGCGTAGACCGCGGCGATCCCCCGGGCATCGCCCACCCGGAACCGCAGCCTCACCGGACGCGCGACCAGCTCGAGGCGACCCGCGACCTCGCCCAGCAGGCCGGAGAGCCCGTCGCCCGTGCGGGCAGAGACCGCCATGGCCCCGGGGCGCGAGGCCCCGAGGGCCAGGAGACGCGCGGCGGGCGTGCGATCGGACTTGTTCAGGACCAGGACGCGCGGCCGCTCCCCCGCCCCGATCTCGTGCAGGACCTGCTCGACCGCCCCTTCCCGCTGCTCCACGTCCTCGGCGGAGGCGTCCACCACGTGGAGCAGCAGGTCGGCCTCCGCCACTTCCTCGAGGGTCGCCCGGAAGGCGGCCACGAGCTGATGGGGGAGCTTCTGGATGAACCCGACGGTGTCGACGAGGAGCAGGTCCCGCCCCGCCCCGAGGCGCACCCGCCGCACCAGCGGGTCGAGGGTCATGAAGAGCTGGTCGGAGACCGCCGCCCCCCCATGGGTGAGCGCGTTGAAGAGCGTCGATTTCCCCGCGTTGGTGTAGCCGACGAGGGCCACCACGGGGGCCGCGCTGCGCTGCCGGGCCTCGCGACGGGTGTGCCGCTCGCGCCGTACCCGCTCGATCTCCCGCCGGATGGCCTGGATGCGCTGCCGGATCCTCCGCCGGTCGGTCTCGAGCTTGGTCTCCCCCGGGCCGCGGGTCCCGATGCCCCCCCCCAGCCGCGAGAGCAGGACCCCCCGGCCGGCGAGGCGTGGCAACAGGTAGTCGAGCTGGGCGAGCTCGACCTGGAGGCGACCCTCGCGGGTGCGCGCCCGGCGGGCGAAGATGTCGAGGATGAGCTGGGTGCGGTCCACGGTCTTGCGGCCGACCGCCTGCTCGAGATTGCGCTGCTGGGCAGGGGAGAGCTCGTCGTCGAAGACGAGGAGGTTCGCCTCGCGCTCCTCGGAGAGCCGCGCCACGTCCTCGACCTTGCCGCGACCGATGAGGGTGGCGGGATCTCGCCGCGGTCGCTCCTGGATGAGGGTCCCCACCACCCGCGCCCCCGCGCTGCGGGCCAGCAGGCCCAGCTCCTCGACCGAAGCCTCGGTCCGCTGTCGGGCGTGGCCCCGGAGGGCCAAGCCCACCAGGAAGGCCTTCTCGTTCGCCTGTCCGGTTCCTTCTCCGGGCGCCGCGATGGGAAGCCGCCTCCTCAGGATGCCCCGGTCAGGCGGGGATGGCGCCGGACTCGGCGGGCGCCCAGGAGGTGTCGATGCCGTTCTTCTTGAAGGCGGCCAGAAGCCCCGCCTTCTCCGTAGCCTTGGCGTAGGCCTCCTGGGGCTCCACCAGCTTCTGCTTCACCACCTCGATGAAGTTGTCGTTCATCTGGCACATCCCGTACTTCTTTCCGGTCTGCATGATCGAGGGGATCTGGAAGACCTTGCCCTCCCGGATGAGGTTGGCCACCGACGGGGTGCCGATGAGCACCTCCATGACGGGTACCCGCCCGCCCCCGACCTTCTTGCAGAGTATCTGGCTGATCACGCCCTTCAGGCTTTCCGAGAGCATCACCCGGACCTGGCTCTGGCGGTCCGACGGAAACTGGTCGATGATGCGGTCCACCGTCGAGGGGGCGGACGAGGTGTGCAGGGTACCGAACACGAGATGGCCGGTCTCGGCCGTCTCGATCGCGATGGACATGGTCTCGAGATCGCGCATCTCCCCCACCAGCACGATGTCGGGATCCTCGCGCAGGGCGGCACGGAGCGCGTCCTTGAAGGAGTCAGTGTGCGCCCCCACCTGCCGCTGGTTGATCAGGCAGCGCTTGTTCTCGTGGACGAACTCCAGGGGATCCTCGATCGTGATGATGTGGTCGGAGCGATTGCGGTTGATGTAGTCGACGAGGGCGCACAGGGTGGTCGACTTCCCCGAGCCCGTGGGGCCCGTCACGAGGACCAGCCCCTTGGGCAGATGGCAGAGCTGGAGGATCTCCTTCGAGAGCCCCATCTCTTCCGCGGACATGATCTTGCCGGGGATCTGGCGGAAGACGCCGCCCATTCCTTTGCGATCGCGGAAGAAGTTGCAGCGGAAGCGGGCCAGCCCATCGATCTCGTAGGCGAAGTCGGTGTCGTTCCTCCGCTTGAACTCCTCCCGGTTCCGCTCGGGAGCGATGGGCCAGAGCATGCGCTCGGTGTCGGCGGCGGTCAGGACCGCGCGGCCGGAGATCGACTTCATCTCGCCGTCGTGGCGGATCATGGGCGACGAGCCGACGGACATGTGCAGGTCGGAGGCTCTCATCTCCACCATGGTGTATAAGAGCTCGTCGAGCTCCGCGGTTGGCCCGGAGAGCTTCCGCGGGCGGGCGGGCGCGGCGGGGGCAGGGGCGGGAGCGCGGCCTCCGCCGTCCGCGACCAGCGAGAAACGCGCCGTCGTCCCTTCCGGACGGGCTTCCGCGAGAGCTCGGACCACGCCCAGGGTGGAAATCGCCACGTCCCATTCCGCCCGTCCTCCCAGAAGGCCGCGCCGCGCGTCCTCGGTGAGCACGGGCTGCAGGAGCGCCTGGATGCTCTCGGCGGTCTGGGGCGCCCCCTGCACTTCGCGCTCTCCGGCCGCGGTGCTCACCACGATGCGCCGGCCGGGCACGAGCCGCACCTCCTGCGCCCCCGCCTTGGCGGCTTGAACCAGCAGCCGGTCCAGGGACAAGCGCTAGTCCTCCCGGATCTCGAGCACGCGCGTGATGCGCGCCTTGCAGACCAGACAGTGCCGGTCCTCCTGCCGGAGGGTGAGGAAGGCCCCGGGACGGTTGAAGTAGTCGAGCACCCGGCTCTGGGCCTCCGGCATGTCGATCACGATCGTCCCCTCGAGGCGCAGACCTCCGCACTCGACCGCCACCCGGCGCTGCGGCGTGTGAGCTTCCTCGAGGACCACGTCGTGGTCCGCCGAGGCGGGGACCGTGACCACCAGCACCTCGCGTTTGTTCAAGATGACCGGAGAGCGGGCGCCATCGGGCAGGAGGGGAAAGAACTCGTGGGGCTCGTTCATCCACTCCTCGGCTCGCATCACCCCCGTGTGGCCGGAGGCGGTGGCGGGAAGGAAGATGCGCCCGGGGAACTGCCGACCGTCCACGCAGGCGACTTCCGCGGCCAGGGCCACCGTCGGGACCCGGAGGTCGCCGCCTCCCCCTACGGACCAGGCCGGCGGCACCGGGTTGCCTAGAACCAAGTCGTCGTCTGCTTCGCGTTCACCCGCCATTTGGTGTCTCCATTCTAGCCGATGCCGGGCCGCTCCCGGGCCTTCCGTCCCGCCCAGCCGATCTGGCGGGCCAGGCCCCGCAGGAGGGTGACCTCCCGTGACGTCGGCCCGGCTCGAGCCAGCAAGCGGCGCAGCTCGGCGAGCACGTCGTCCGGCTGGGCCGGATTCAGGTAGCCCACCTCGAGCAATCCCGCCCGGAGGTCCTGCACCGCCTGCTCGAGCTCGGCCGCGGGGGCGGCCGGGTCGGCCGCGGGACCGTCGGAAGGTGGTTCCTCGGGGGCCGAGAGGTGAAGCTCATATGCCAGGACGAGGACGGCCTGGGCCAGGTTCAGGGACGAATGTTCGGCGCTCGTAGGGATGTGGACACGCAGGTGGCAAAGGTCCAGCTCCTGGTTCGTGAGCCCGGTTCGTTCGGGGCCGAAGACGAGGCTGAGGCGGCCTCCCCGGGCGCGCTCCTCGGCCTCCCGGGCCAGCCGCCGCGGCGTCCACCCATCGGGGAGGCGCCGGCCAGACGTCCCGGCCACGAGCGTGGCGTCAGCCACGGCCGCGAGGAGCGACCCTGCCGTCCGCGCGGCGTCCAGCAGGTCCCACGCGCCGTAGGCGAGGCTCCGCACCTCGGGATCCGCCAGGCCCGGCGGAGGCTCCACGATCCGCAGCCGGTCGAGCCCCATGTTCTTCATGGCCCGGCAGGCGGCGGCCACGTTGGCCGGGCGGGCCGGGCGCACAAGCACCACGTCGACGCGGGAAGGATGGATCATGCTCCTATAATGGCCCATGGTCGGATCGGGCTGCACGATCTGCGCGTGACACCCTTCCGCCCCCTCCCTTCTCGGCTCACGCGGCCGCTGTCCGTCCTGGTTGTCCTGGCCTGGCTCGTCCAGATGGGCCTGCTCGTCCGCCAGGCCTACTTCGGGGCGCCCGTCGCCCTCGCGGCCGACCTCGCCCGCTATGGCTCGTCCGCCCAGTGGCGCGGGATCTACTACCGGGGCGACAAGATCGGCTTCTCGGTGGGTCAGACCGTGCCAACCGACGACGGCTACGAGCTGCAGGAAGACGGGCGCCTTCAGATGACGCTCCTCGGGTCACCGAGCTCGGTCCGGCTGCGCAGCGTGGCCCGGGTGGACCGGGCGTTCGCCCTCCGGGGCTTCTCGTTCTCCCTCGATCCCGGGACCGGACCCACGCAGGTGGAGGGGACCCTCGAGGGCCTTCGGCTCCACCTCGCGATCACCACCTCGTCCGGCCGTCGAGAGGAAACCCGCGCCCTGGCCGAGGCCCCCACCCTCTCCCTGAACCTCTCGCGGCGGCTGGCCGCCGAGGGCCTGGAGCCGGGGAAGAAGGTCCAGGTGTCGGTCTTCGACCCGGCGACCCTGCGCAACGCGCCCATGACGGTCGAGGTCCAGGCGCGCGAGATCGTCCGGGTGGCGAACCGGCCCGTCCCCGCCTTTCGGGTGGAGAGCCGCTTCGCCGGGGTGATCACGAAGTCGTGGATCACCGACGTGGGGGAAGTGGTGCGCGAGGAGAGCCCGATGGGGCTGATCGTCGTGCGCGAGACGGCCGAGCAGGCCCAGGCCCTCGCGGTGCCCGGGGCGATCCAGGCCGATATGCTCGAGGCGGCGGCTCTCGTGCCCGACCCCCCGCGCCGCATCGACGAGCCGACCGCCGTGGTGCGGCTCCGCCTGCGCCTGTCCGGGGTCGCGGACTTCCCGGAAGGCGACCTCCAGGGGGCGGGGCAATCGGTCACGGGCGACGTCTTCGAAGTGCGCGATCCGCGTACGCTCGAGCCGGGTCCGCGCGATCCCGAGTCGCTCCGCTTCGTGTCGCCGGAGCCCTTCCTGGAAAGCGACGCCCCCGAGATCGTCGCGGAGGCCCGGCGGGCGGTGACGGACGCGAAGGCGCCCCGCGCCCAGGCCGAGCGGCTGGTGCGGCACGTCCACGCGATCCTCGAGAAGAAGCCCACGTTGAGCCTCCCTTCCGCCCTCGAGGTGCTGAAGACCCGGGTGGGAGACTGCAACGAGCACACCGCCCTCTACGTCGCCCTGGCGCGCTCCCTCGGCCTTCCTGCCCGCATGGCGGTCGGCCTCGTCTACCTGCGGGGAGCGTTCTACTACCACGCCTGGCCCGAGGTGTACGCGGCCGAAGCGGACGGCCGCGGCCTGTGGCTCCCGGTCGACCCCACCCTGAACCAGTTCCCCGCCGATGCGACCCACGTGCGCCTGGCCCGGGGCGGCCTCGACCGCCAGGCCGCCATCCTCGGCCTGGTGGGCCACGCCAAGGTGACTCTCCTGGACGTGGACGTCCCGCCCCGCTCGATCCCCATCCTCGTGGGGCGCGAGGCCTCCGACCTGAGGCCGCTCGACATCGCGCTCCCCCGCCGCGGCGGCCACGGCTGCTGGGCGCGCCCATGATTCGGGTCGAGGACCTCGTCAAGAGGTATGGCGCCTTCACCGCGGTCGACGGGGTGAGCCTCGACGTCGCCCCCGGCGAGATCCACGGCTTCCTCGGCCCCAACGGGGCCGGCAAAACCACCACCATCCGCATGATCGCGGGGCTGCTCAAGCCCAGCCGCGGCCGCGTCGTCATCGACGGGCACGACCTCGAGCGCGCGCCGGAGAAAGCCAAGGCCGCCCTCGGCTTCATCCCCGACCGGCCTTTCCTCTATGACAAGCTGACCGCCGCCGAGTTCCTCCGCTTCCACGCGGGCCTCTACGGGATCGAGGGCGGCGGCCTCCAGGAGCGACTGCTCGAGCTGCTGGCCCTCTTCGAGCTCCTGGGCTGGAAGGACGAGCTGGTCGAGAGCTTCTCCCACGGCATGAAGCAGCGGCTCGTGATGTGCGCGGCCTTCCTCCATCGCCCACGGGCGGTGCTGGTGGACGAGCCCATGGTGGGCCTCGACCCCCGCGGCGCCCGTCTCATCAAGCAGGTGTTCCGGGCCATGAGCCGGAAGGGCGTCGCCATCCTCATGAGCACCCACACCCTCGAGGTGGCGGAAGAGATGTGCGACCAGATCAGCATCATCCTCGGGGGAAGGATCCTGGCCCGGGGGACGGTCGCGGATCTGCGCGCGCTCGCGGGCGGCGAGGACGAGAAGCTCACCCCGGTCTTCCTGAAGCTCACAGGTGGGAGCGGGCTGCAAGAGATCGACGAGGCGATGTGAAGCACGCCTTTCCCTGGCTGCTGCTGCCCGTCTTCTGGGGGACGCGCAACCGGACGCTTCGGCGCGAGAAGGGCGACGCCGCCCGGGCCGCCCTCTTCGCGGGGATCGGCGTCTTCGTCTCCGCCGCGATCTTCGCGGTCGTGTTCTGGCTGACCCTGCAGCTCCTCGACTACGAGGAGCTCGGCGACTACCTCGTGCGCCTCGGACTCGGCTGGCTCTTCCTGACCTTCCTGTCCTTCCTCGCCTTCAGCGCGGTGGTGACCTCGCTCTCGACCTTCTTCCTCTCGGAGGACCTCCGGCTCCTTCTCGCGGCCCCCGTTCCCCGCGCGCGCCTCTTCTACTCGCGCTTCGCCCGGGCGGCCGCCCAGTCCGGCTGGATGGTGGCCGCCTTCCTGCTCCCCGTGCTCCTCGCCATAGGCCTCGCGCGCTGCGCCGGAGCCGGGTTCTACCTGACCGCGGTGGTGACGGTCCTGCCCTTCGTGCTGATCCCATGCGCGCTCGGGGCGGTGGTCACCCTCGCCCTGGTGAACGTCTTCCCTGCCCGGCGGGCCCGCGACGTGCTGATGCTGATGGGCCTGCTCTTCGCCATGGCGCTCGTGCTCCTGCTGCGCTTCCTTCGGCCGGAGCGGCTGCTCGACGTCCAGTCGTTGCCCGACGTCACTGCCTTCTTCGCCACCCTCCAGTCCCCCGTCACCCCGCTCCTGCCCTCGTTCTGGGCGGGAGAGACCCTCTTCACCGGCCTCCAGGGCGGGAACGACTGGCTGCATCTGGGAGCGCTCTGGACGACCGCCCTCGCCTTCACGGTGGGCGCGCGCGCGGCCTTCGACCGGCTCTACTTCGACGGCTGGAGCAAGGCCCAGGAGGCCCGGAAGGCCCGCTTCACCCGCCTGCGCGCTCTCGAGCCCGTGTCCGCCTGGCTGCCCCTGGCTCCCCCGGCGCGGAGCCTGCTCCTCAAGGACGTGAAGGTCTTCCTGCGCGACACCACCCAGTGGTCGCAACTCCTGCTGCTGGTGGCGCTGGCCCTCGTCTACGTCTACAACTTTCGGGTCCTCGACCTCGACCGGATCCCCTACATGGCGGGGATGGTCAAGAACGCCTATGCCTTCGTGAACCTCGCCATGGCCGCCTTCGTGCTGTCCGCGGTGGCGGTGCGCTTCGTGTTCCCCGCCGTGTCCGCCGAGGGGTCCGCGTTCTGGATCATCCGCAGCTCCCCCGTGACCATGCATGCCTTCCTCTGGTCGAAGTTCTGGACCGGCCTCTTCCCCATCCTCGCCATGGCGCTGTGCTTGACCGTGGTCTCCAACCAGCTTCTCGGGGTTGGCCTCTTCCTGCGGGTCCTGGGCGCGGTCGCCATCGTCTTCATGACGTTCGGCCTCGTGGGGTTGGCGGCGGGCATGGGAGCCCGCTACCCCAGGTTCGGGGCCGAGAATCCGACCCAGGTGGCCGGCTCCTTTGGCGGGGTGGCCTTCATGGTCCTGGCCGTGCTCTTCATCCTGGCCACGGTCGCCCTGCTCGCCTGGCCCGCCTCGATCTACCTCGTGCATCAGTACCGGGCGGAGGTGGTGCCTCCCGGTCGACAGACCGTCATGGGGCTTTGCTTCCTGGCCGCCATGCTGCTTTCGGGAGCGACGTTCTGGCTCCCCATGTGCCGCGGCATCCGGGCCCTCGAGGACCTGGACTGACGTTGGGCAACACCCCGCTGCCTCTGCTACGATCGAAGGCGCGATGAACGAGCGCGGAGCCAGTCGTGCAGGAGCGTTCCCCTCCCCCCACGTGGGGAGGGACAGGGTGGGGGGTCGATGAATGAAGCGAAACCCCACTCGATCCGTGACGGTCGGCTCCGTGGCCCTGGGCGCGAGTCATCCGGTGGCCGTCCAGAGCATGTGCGCCACCCGCACCCAGGACATCGACGCCACGGTCGAGCAGGCGGAGGCGATCCGGAAGGCGGGGGCGTCCCTGGTCCGGGTCGCCGTGGACAGCCCGAAGGACGTCCTTGCCCTGGCCGAGATCCGCCGCCAGACCACCGCGAACCTCGTGGTCGACCTCCAGGAGAACTATCGGCTGGCGGAGACGGTCGCGCCTCACGTGGACAAGGTCCGGTACAACCCCGGCCACCTCTGGCACCACGAAAAGGCGAAGCCCGTCAAGGAGAAGGTTGGGTTCCTGGCGGCGGTGGCCCGCGCCCACGGTCTCGCGATCCGGGTGGGGGTCAACTGCGGCAGCGTGGACCCGGAGATGAAGGCGCGGCACCCCGAGGACGACGTCGCGGCCATGGTCGAGTCGGCTCTCGAGCACTGCCGGATGCTCGACGACCTCGGCTTCCCCCGCTATGTCGTGAGCCTCAAGGACTCGCATCCCCGCAAGGTCATCGAGGGCAACACGCGCTTCGCCGCCCTCCGCCCCGACGTGCCCTTGCACCTCGGGGTGACCGAGGCCGGCATCCCCCCGGAAGGGATCATCAAGACCCGGGTGGCCTTCGAGCAGCTCCTCTCGCGGGGGATCGGCGACACCATCCGGGTCAGCCTCACCCTGCCCAACCAGCGGAAGCACGAGGAGGTCGTGGTCGGCCGGCAGATCCTCCTCGACATCGCGGCGGGCCGCTTCCGCTCGGTCCCCGTTTTCGACGACGACAAGCTCAACATCATCTCCTGCCCATCCTGCTCGCGGGTGGAGAACGAGAAGTTCGTGGAGCTCGCGGAGGCGGTGAAGGGGATGACCGCCTACGCCGAGCGGCACGCCTTGACCATCGCGGTCATGGGTTGCCGGGTCAACGGGCCGGGAGAGACCGACGACGCGGACCTCGGCCTCTGGTGCGGGCCCACCCACGTGAACCTGAAGCGGAAGACGGAGTCGATCGGCGCCTTCACCTACGAAGAGATCCTGGGCCGGCTACGCCAGGAGCTGGACGCCCTGATCGAGATGCGAAGCGGCGCCGTTCCCTCTGCCTAGAAGCCCCCACCCCTACCGTCCCTGGCCCTCCATGTCCGCATCGGCCATCAGGCGCACGAGAGCCTTGAACGCCACCCGGGGTTGCCAGCCGAGCACCTTCCGGGCCTTGCTGGCGTCGCCCAGCAGGAGGTCCACCTCGGCGGGGCGGAAGTACTTCGGGTCCACCTTGACGAACTCCTTCCAGCCGAGCCCCGCGTAGGAGAAGGCCTCCTCCAGGAACTCGCGCACCGAGTGGGTCTCGCCGGTGGCGATGACGTAGTCGTCGGGCTGCTCCCGCTGGAGCATGAGCCACATGGCTTCCACGTAGTCCTTCGCGTAGCCCCAGTCCCGTTGCGCGTCGAGGTTGCCCAGGCGCAGCTCCTTGGCCTTCCCCTTGCGGATCGCGGCCAGCCCCATGGTGATCTTCCGGGTCACGAAGTTCTCGCCCCGCCGGGGCGACTCGTGGTTGAACAGGATGCCGTTGGAGACGTGCAGCCCGTAGCTCTCCCGGTAGTTCACCGCCATCCAGTGGCCGAACGCCTTGGACACGCCGTAGGGCGACCGCGGGTGGAAGGGGGTGCGCTCGGTCTGCGGGTTCTCGTGGATGAGCCCGAACATCTCCGAGCTTCCCGCCTGATAGACCCGGGTACGGAGGCCCAGATCACGGACCGCGTCGAGGATCCGGAGCACCCCCATCGCGGTGACATCCGTCGTGTACTCCGGCATCTCGAAAGAGACCTTGACGTGGCTCTGGGCGGCCAGGTTGTAGACCTCGTCCGGCTCCACCAGCTGGAGGGCGCGCAGGAGGCTGTTCTGGTCCACGAGGTCGCCGTAATGCAGGTCCAGCCGATCGCGGATGTGGTCGATGCGCCAGGTGTTGAACGAGCTGCTCCGGCGGACGAGGCCGTGCACGAGGTATCCCTTCTCGAGCAGCAACTCCGCGAGATAGCTGCCGTCCTGGCCGGTGATGCCGGTGATCAGTGCCTTCTTGGCGGACAGGTGACCCTCCTCTGGACCGGGTGAAAAGCTGAAAAATACACCGGGTCAGGCCGATCGGTCAAAGGAAGGCACGACAAGGAAGGCACGACAGGAACAGGATGGAGGGCGACAAAAGAAAAAAGGGATCGCTGTGGACCCGGCAGCGTCCCCAGGGCACATCCAAGAGCCCGCCGGCCCGCTTGGGCCGTCGTTTCACCGGCGATCGGCGTGGCTCCCTCCAAACCCCGCCGACCACCCATGAAGCGCTCTGACGCGCCTCCCAGGAACGACCGAGAGTAGCGATCCCCTCGCCTTGGACGCAAGCAGGAAGCGAGCCAAAGTTATGCGGTAAAGCTAAATCATTATAAACAAAGAATAAGATGGCTTCGTCGCTCTCAGGTCGGTCGCGCCGTTCTTGCGAGTTCGCAACGCCATTTTATCGCTTCCGCAACATCAGCCGCGAGGCTTGACGGTCGCCGGCCTGCCCGGCTGGATCCCAAGCTGCTTCATCTTGCGGTAGAGGTTCGTGCGCTCGATGCCCAGCTCCCGCGCGGTGTGACCGAGGTTGCCCCGGTTGGCCGACAGGCGGTCCACGATGTATTGGCGCTCGAAGCGGGCCCGCGCCTGCTTGAGCGGCATGGGAGCGTCGTCCAGGGCCGCCGGTCCGGTCGTCATCTGGAGCGCTTCCATGACGTCCCGGTGGGTCACCTCGTCCTTCCCGACCAGGATGGCCAGCCGCTCCATCAGGTTCCGGATCTCGCGCACGTTTCCTTTCCAGGGAAGCTGCACCAGGAAGTCCACCGCCCGGGAGGTGAGGCGCTTCGGCTTCAGGTCGTTCTCGACACAGGCCAGCCTCAGGAAGTGCTCGGCCAGGGCCGGGATGTCCTCGCGGCGCGCGCGGAGCGGGGGCAGGGCTATGTTCACCACGTTGAGCCGGTCGTAGAGGTCCTCCCGGAAATGCCCCTTCTCGATCTCCTCGACGAGGTTCTTGCTGGTGGCGGCCAGGATGCGGACGTCCACCGGACGGTTCTCCGAGGTGCCGACCGGCGTGACCTCGCCCTCCTGCAGGACCCGGAGGAGCTTCACCTGGGTGAGCAGGCTCATGTCGCCGATCTCGTCCAGGAACAGGGTCCCCTGGCTCGCGCTCTCGAACTTCCCCTTGCGGTCGGCGGTGGCCCCGGTGAAGGCCCCGCGCACGTGCCCGAACATCTCGCTCTCGATGAGCTCCGCGGGGATGGCCGCGCAGTTGACCTGGACGAAGGACCGGGGGCGGCGGGGCGACAGCGCGTGGATGGCCCGGGCGATCAGCTCCTTGCCCGTGCCGCGTTCGCCCGAGATCAGGACCCGGCAGCGGGTAGGGGCGGCCATCTCCACGAGCTGGTAGACCCGCTGCATGGGAACACAGGATCCGACCGTCCCGTAGCGCGAGCCGTCCACCACCTTCTCGCCCTCCCCCTCGGGCCGCGGGCGGACGGGCGCGGTCACCCGGTCGACCACCTCGTAGAGGCGCTCCAGGGCGATCGGCTTCTCGATGAAGTCGAAGGCCCCCACCCGCATCGCCTCCACCGCGTCGGAAACGCTACCGTAGCCGGAGACCACCACCACGGGGATTCCCGGGGAGCGCCGCTGCAGCTCGCGCAGGACGTCGACCCCCGTCCCGTCGGGCAGCCGCAGGTCGAGCAGGACCGCCGCCGGATGCCGCTCGGCGAAGAGCCGGAGCCCTTCCCCCACCGAGGAGGCGCCCAGCACGCGATACCCGCGCGCCTCCAGCATCTCGCGAGTGATCTTGCGGATGCCTTCGTCGTCGTCGATGACGAGCAGCAGGGGCCGATCGGAATTCTGCATGGATAAGGTCGGCCTGGAGTTCCGCCGATGCTATCATCCCGGGAAAGGCCGGAGCAACCGGCCGGCGACGCGTGGGGGGCGTCTAAAGGTGGGGAGGGACAGGGTGGGGGTGTCGATGGACACGATGGCGCGGCGGGGCGGGGTGGCGCTGGTGGCGGCCCTGGCTTTCCTGGGTGACGGCTGTCTGGAGATCACCAAGAGCGTCACCGAGGGCCCACCCCCCGTGCCCTCCCCCCGCCTGGTCTCGGTCAGGGTCGAGTACCGGCAACCCAACGGCTGCGTGAACGTGTCCAACCCCTGCAACACGCGGGTGGTGTTCTTCGGAAGCTGGATGCAGCCGGGGGGCGAGGTGCTCCTGAGCGAGAGCCCGGGGACCTACGCGTGGACGGGCACCATCCCGAACGTCCCCGTGAATTTCCCGCCCCGCGAGCAGCCGTACCTGGTCCGGGTCTTCGATCCCCACCTCACCGAGACCCCGACGGGGGGGGTGACCGCCTCGCGCCTGGTCGTGGGCGGACAGATGATCACCTTCTTCGACCAGCCGGGAACCACCGCGGAGAGCGGCGTCATCTTCATCGACGACAACGGGATCGGCCGCAATCCTTTTTGACTAACGCCCCGGGGGGCGCCCGCGGATCAGTGCGACCTCGGCCTGCATCTCTTGCAGCTTCAGGCCCTGGGGTGAGGTGCGGTTCGAAACGTATTTCTGGGCCTCTCTGATCCGCGACTCCGCCGATGCGTACTCGTGGCGGGTCAGGTGGTCCGCCGCAATGCCGAGATGGATGTCGGCGACCTTGGCCTTCACCGATTCGTCGTCCGGCTTCCATATGAGCGCCTGCGTGTACTGGGCGATCGCGCCGTCCGGGTCCTTCTTCGAGGCCAGCAGGAAATCGCCGTAGCGGACGAAGGGCTCGGGCCTCTCCTTGACCCGCTTCACGAGCTCCTGCAGCGCCGCTTCCGCGTCGTCGAGGCTACCCACGCTGGTCGCGAACAGGATCCACGCCTCCACGACCCTGGTCGCCGGGTCCGCCTGGGCGGCGAGCCGATACTCACGGAGGACCCGCCCTGGACTCGCGTCCGGCCCCGGGATCGCCGAGGGGACGGGCTCCGGGGTCGCTCCACGCCGCGCGGGGCGCCGGCTGGCCGCGGCCACTACCCGCTGCTGACGCGCCAGGGCGTGCGGTCCCAGAAGCTCGGCCAGGGCCAGGTGCCCAGGCCCCAGATCGGGCTTGGCGGCGACCGCACGCTCGAAGCAGTCGACGGCCTGCAGCTCCTCGAACTTGAATTCGGGGGGGAGCGGGGGGGTGGCTCCGCGCGGCGCCGGGGAGGCCGCCGGCAGGGGCGTAGGCACAGGGGCCGTCGCTGCTTTCTTCGCCCAGGCCCGGCCCTGCAGGAGCAGCGCTTCCGGATCGGTCGCACCTTGCAGCCGCGCCAGGGCAGCGTCCGCCTGGCCCTCGGCCAGGAACTGCCGCGCCTCCGCCAGCGGGTCGGGCGTCTCGGCGCTCCTCCCTGGCCCCGACCCCGCCGGCTGGCTCGTGCAGGCCGCCAGGAGCAGCAGGAGCCCGGCGAGCCCCCCGCGGCTCACCGAGGGGCCCCGGCGCCCGAGGCGGGCGCCTGCTTCAGCCTTTCGACGGCCCGGTTGGCCCGGTCCGCGACCTTCGGGTTCGGGTCGCTCAGCAGCGGCGTCAGGTGCGGGATCGCGCCGGGCTGGCCGAGCTGGGCCAGCAGGTCACACAGGCTCGCTCGAATCTCCGCGTCCTGGTCGTTGAGGTACGCGTACAGCTCGGGGGCGACCTGCGGCCCGAGCTCGAGCAGGTAGTTCCTCGCCCTTGTCGTCAGCGCCTTGGTGGAGAGGCTCAGCACCAGGCTGTCGAGGAAGGCATGGTCGCCCAGCAGCGTGATGGCGAAGTTGTAGGAGAGCTTGATCTCGTCGTTCTTCTCGCGCTGGTAGTCCTTCTTGAAGGCGGAAAGCATCGACGTGTCCGCGATCCGGGCCAGGCCCTCCACCGCCAGCCGTCGGCGGTCGGGGTCGGGGTCCCGCAGCAGGTCCCGGAACAAGTCGGCCTGCGCGGGATCGCCGATCCGGGACAGGCAGCCCAGCACCCGGAGGCCGAACTCCTTGCGCCGGTTGGACTCGTAGAGCTCGCGCAGGGTAGGTCCCGCCTCCCGCACCCGCAGGACTCCCAGGGCCTGGAGCGCCCGGTTGCGGACCTCCATCGACTCGTCGCCCAGGAGGGGGATCAGCGCCTTGCCGTCCTCGGCCGTGCCGATCTTGCCGATGGAGGTGGCGGCGGCCGCTCTCACCTTGGCCTCGGGGTCCGGCAAGGCCGCCACCAGGGCCCTGATCTCCGTCCGTCCGTCCAGGATGCCGATCGCATAGGCGGCCTCCTCGCGGATGCTCTTCTGCTCGTCGCGCAGGGCGGTGGCCAGGGCTCGGTAGACCGACGGGTCCACGTTCGTGTAAGGGGGGACCGAGGCCCGGTCGTACTCGTCGGAAAAAACCTGCAGGAAGCGATCGACGGGGTCGCTTCGGTCACGCTCGGCGTAGATCTCGACCAGCGCTCCCAGGGCCTCCTCGCGGACCTGGGCGTCGCCGTCCTGCATCGAGCTGACGAGGGCGGGGACCGCGGACAGGTCCCTCAGCTCCCGGAGCGCACGCACGACCTCCAGGCGCACCTTCGGCTCGGTATCGCGGACGAGGGCGGCGAGGGGCGCGACCGCCTCGCGCCGCCGACTCTTGCCCAGGGCAGCCGCCGCTTCCTGGCGCGTCTTGGCGGTCGGGCTCTTGAGGTTCGCGACGAGGTCGGCGAAGGAGGGCTTGGCGGCCGCCAGGGCGCCCGGGAACGCCCCCGCGACGAGGGCGAGCGCCAGCAGCAGCGCGCGCCTCAGGCGCACGCGCGTCCCGCGCGTCCCTCCGTTCATCGACTCCTCACCCTGGCCCTCCTTCGCACCCTCGCGGTCCGGGATGATACCAGAACTCAGCGGGGCGCGGCCTCGGGCGCGTCCACGCCCGCGAGGGCCGCGCGCAGGTAGGGCGCGGTCGCCCCCTTGGGCTGGGCGGCCAGGGCTTCGGGCGTTCCCTGGAAGACCACGCGGCCTCCCGCCTCACCCCCTTCGGGACCGAGGTCGATCACCCAGTCGGCCTGCTTGATCACGTCCAGATTGTGCTCGATGACGAGCAGGGAAGCCCCGCCGTCGAGCAGCCGCTGCAGGCACCTCAACAGCTCGTTCACGTCCCCGGGGTGCAGGCCGGTGGTGGGCTCGTCGAGCACGTAGAGCACGCGCGGCCCGGGGCGCCGCAGCAGGTGCGCGGCCAGCTTCACGCGCTGGGCTTCCCCTCCCGACAGGGTGGTCGCGGACTGGCCGAGGCGGAGATAGCCCAGGCCGATCTGCTCCAGCACCTTGAGGCGCCGCGTGACCTGCACCTGCCCGGCGAAGAACTGCAGCGCCTCGTGCACGGTCAGGTCCAGGACGCGGTCGATGGTCCGGCCCCGGTAGCGCACCTCCAGCACGGGCGGCCGATAGCGCCGGCCGGCGCAGGCCTCGCACACGAGGGACACGTCGGCCAGGAATTGCATGTCCACTCGCACCTGGCCGTCGCCCCCGCAGGCCTCGCAGCGTCCACCCGGCACGTTGAACGAGAAGTGGCTGGAGGGAAGGCCGCGGCTCTTCGCGTCCGGGGTGGCCGCGAACAGCTCGCGGATGCCGTCGAAGGCCTTCAGGTAGGTCACGGGGTTCGAGCGCGGGCTGCGCCCGATCGGCGACTGGTCTACGATCTCCACCTCCTCGATGAACTCCGCCCCCTCCAGCACCCCCCCGCCGGGCAGCTCTCCCTTCACCGCCCGCCGCGCCAGGCCGGCGCAGACCACGTCGTGGACGAGGGTGGACTTGCCCGAGCCGGAGACCCCCGTCACGGCCGTGAAGGCCCCCAGGGGGATCCGCAGGTCCACGCCCTTAAGGTTGTGGAGGCGAGCCCCGTGCACGCGGAGGGCGAGGCCGTTGCCGCGCCGCCGCTGCGCGGGCACGCCGATCCTCAGGTCGCCCCGCAGGTACTTGCCGGTGAGGCTCCGCGTATCGTCGAGGAGGGCGGAGTAGGTGCCATGGAAGACCACGCGCCCCCCCTGCTCCCCCGCCCCCGGGCCGAGGTCGATCACGTAGTCGGCGGCCCGCATGATCGCGGAGTCGTGCTCCACCACGAGGACCGTGTTCCCCTGGTCGCGCAGCGCCTCCAGGATCCGGATCAGGCGATCGGTGTCCCGCGGGTGCAGTCCCACCGACGGCTCGTCGAGCACGTAGAGCGTGCCCACGAGGCCGGCCCCCAACGCCGTCGCCAGGGCGATCCGCTGGGACTCCCCTCCGGACAGCGAGCCGGAAGGCCGGTCCAGGGTGAGGTATTCGAGCCCGACCTCGGACAGATAGGACAGCCGCCGCGTGACTTCCCCCAGCACCCGTCCGGCCACGGCCCGCTCCGGCTCCGAGAGAGCGAGGTCCCCCAGGAACGCCCGACCCTCGCGCACCGACATCGCCGAGACTTCGTCGATGCGGAGCCCGCCCACCCGCACCCGCAGCGCGTCCTCGCGCAGCCGAGCGCCGCGGCAGGCCGGACACCCCTGGTAGCCGCGGTAGCGGGAGAGGAAGACCCGGACCTGGACCTTGTACTTCTTCCCTTCCAGCCAGCGGAAGAAGCCCAGGATGCCCGGAAAATCCTCGTCGCCCTCGAGCACGAGGCGCCGCTGCGCCTCGTCCAGGGCCGACCACCGCTCGCCCCAGGGAATGCCGCGACGCCGGGCGAACCGCCGGAGGTCGTCCTGCAGGCCGCGGTAGTGCGGCTTGCTCCAGGGCTCGACCGCCCCCTCGGCCAGGCTCTTGCTCTTGTCCGGGACCACGAGGTCCAGATCGACCTCGATCAGGTTGCCGAAGCCGTGGCAGGTCGGGCAGGCGCCGTAGGGGTTGTTGAAGGAGAAGAGCCGCGGCTGGGGCTCCAGGAACGTGCGCCCGCACCCCGTGCACTGGAATCGCTCGGAGAAGCGCCGCCGGGCGCCGCCCACGACCTGCACCTCGGCGTGCCCGGCCCCCTCGGCCAAGGCGGTCTCCAGGGAGTCGACCAGCCGGGAGCGGACGTCCTTCGCCACCACGAGCCGGTCGACCACCACCACCGTCGGGTCGGGAAGCGGCTCGCCGCCCTCGTCCCCCAGCTCCCCGAGCTCCACCGCCGTCTCGCCCCGCAGCAACCGTGTGAAGCCGCGGCGCTGCAGGCGATCGAGGAAGTCCCCCCGCGGGGTGCCCCCCGTCCCGAGGGCGAAGCCCACCAGGAGCCGCGTCCCCTCGGGCAGGGCCAGGAGCTGGTCCGCCGCCGAGCCGGCGGAGTCGCGCTCCACGTGCCGATCGCAGGCGTCGCAGTGGGTGCGGCCCACTCGCGCGAACAACAGCCGCAGATAGTCGTGGATCTCCGTGGCGGTGGCCACCGTCGAGCGGGGGTTGCGGGACGTGGTGCGCTGCTTGATCGCGATTGCGGGGCAGACCCCGTCCAGGCTGTCCACCGCTGGCTTCTCCATCCGCTCCAGGAACTGCCGGGCGTAGGCGGACAGGCTCTCGACGTAGCGGCGCTGCCCCTCGGCGTAGAGGGTGTCGAAAGCCAGGCTGCTCTTGCCGGAGCCGGAGACCCCCGTCACCACCACGAGCCGGCGGGTCGGAACGGAGACGTCGATCCCCTTCAAGTTGTGGACGCGGACGCCGCGGGCCGTGATGAAGGCGGGCATGGAGTGGTGTCACGCCTTTCCGCGGGCGCGACAATCCGCCATCCTAGCACGGCGAACCCGGCTACTTGTCGTCGAAGGCGGACGAGATCTTCTCCCGGCCCTTGGCGGGGGTGGCGGTGCCCGGAGTGGGCGCCTCGGCCATCCTCGCCTTGAGGGCGAGGAGCGCCGCGTCGACCTCGGTCTTCTGGCTGATCGCGCCGAGCTGGCGGTCGAGCTCCTCCCCCTCCGAGACCGCGATGGTGTCCATGGCCGAGAGCCGGTCCGCCTGCTCCTGGATCGAGCCCGCCGTCTTGTCGAAGACGGACACCGCCCCGTCGATGTTGTACTCGTCGGTGATCGACTGCATCCGGCGCTGGGCCTCGTTCATCTGGTGAACGGCCTTCAGCTCGCCGAGCTGGCGGATCTTGCCCTGGACCCGCTCCTCCTCGACCTTCAGCTTGCCCCGGGCGTTGTCGGCCCGGACCTTCGACGCCTTGAAGGTCTGCTCGGCGCGCTCGCGGGTTCCCTTGGCCTCGACCTGGAGCTGCAGGGCCCGCCGGGCCAGCTTCTCGTTCCCCTGACGGAGCGCCTCCTCGGCCTGGCGATCCAGGTTCTTCACCCGGGTATTCTGGGCGTCCAGGTCCCTCTTGGCCTTGGTCTCGAAGGCGATCGTGGTGGCGGTGGCCTCCCGCAGGGCCCGGAGGTTGTCCAGCATCTCCCGGACCGACTGCTCGAGCATGGAGAGCGGCACCTGGGCCTCGGCCTCGCCCAGGATGGCGTTGAAGACCGCCTTGAAGAAGCGTCCGATGCGCGTGAACATTCGGGCCTCCGCGGAGAGCCGCGAGGATAGCACGCGCCCGAGGGCCCCTCAAGGAGCGGAGGGGATTAGGGCCGCGAGCCCGACGCCAGCTTGCGCTCGGATTCCCGCTGCACCACGTACTTCTGGGGGTCGCGGAGCAGCAGGTCCGCTCGGGGGATCAGCTCCAGGGCCTTCCGGACCTGAGGGTCCCAGGCGAGGCTGCGCTTCCGCGCCTCCCCCTCGCCGAAGACCTGGCGGACCACCTCCTCCTCGATCTGGCGAGAGACCGCCTCTCGGTTCGCGGCCAGGTCCTCCGGGTTGTAGCGCACCTTCTGCTCGTCGAGGTAGCTGCGGAAGTCGGCCAGCACCTTCTCGTCCACCTTGAAGTCCCGGCCCACCACCTTCATCCGGGCCGAGCGCGCCGTGGAGCGCGAGCCCGTTCCCGCGATCTGCGCCGTTCCCTGCCCCTCGGCCGCCTCGTAGCCACGGGCGAAGTTCACGAAGGCCTGGCGGCCCACGAGGTGGGCCACGAACTTGCCGGGGGCCTCGGGGTCCACGCAGTAGTCGGGGGTGATACCGTCGCCGCCGTAGACCTTGCGGCCCACGTCGGTGAGCTTCATGTCGCTCGTCCCCTGCTCACAGGGCTTCCGGTCCCGCGGCGCGTAGTACTCCTCGAGGGCGGTGGACGCGTAATCGCGCTGAATGGAGCGCCCGGAAGGCGTGTAGTAGCGGGCGGTCGTGAGGGCGAGGGCATAGCCGCGGACGTTCCGCAGGGGCATGATCGTCTGCACCAGCCCCTTGCCGAACGTGGTCTCGCCCACGATCAACGCCCGGTCGTGGTCCTGGAGCGCCCCCGCCACGATCTCGGAGGCGCTGGCGCTGTGCCGCGAGGTCAGGACCACGAGGGGCACGTTCACGAAGGGGCTCTCCGTCTCCGTGATGTAGTTCGACTCGTCCCGCTTCGTGCGCCCGCGGGTGAAGACCACGAGCTGGCCCTTCTTGAGGAAGAGGTTCGAGACCGCGAAGGCCTGGTCGAGGAGCCCCCCCGGGTTGTCGCGGATGTCGAGCAGGATCGCGTTGGCCCCGCTTTTCTGCAGGCTCTTGAGCGCCTTCTCGAGCTCCCGCTCGCAGCCCTCCCCCTCGCCGGGCCGGCAGGCCGTGGTCTCGTTGAAGTCGGTCAGGCGCAGGTAGCCGACGCTCCGGCTGGCCATGAAGAAGTAGGGGACCGAGTGCAGCGGAATCGAGTCCCGGATGACCGTGAACTCGAGGGGCGCCTCGTAGCCCTGGCGGACGATCGTGATGCGGACGGGCGTCCCCTTGGGGCCGCGCAGACGCTTCACCGCGTCGTCGATGCTCATCCCGCGGGCGTCCTGGTCCTCGATCTTGCTGATCACGTCCCCCGCGCGGATGCCGAGGCGGTGGGCGGGCGTCCCCTCGAAGGGCGCCACCACCGTGATGTTTCCATCCACCGACTGCACGGTGATCCCGAGACCGTAGTAGGAGCCCTTCTGCCGCTCCTGCAGGTTCGTGTACTCCTTGGCCTCGAAGAAGTTCGAGTGCGGGTCGAGCGTCCGCAGCAGCTCACGGATGGAGGCGGAGACGAGACGGTCGCTCTTGACCTCGTCCACGTACTCCTGCTCCACCGCTCCCACGATGGCGGTGTAGAGGCGCAAGTGATCGGACAGGCGGCTGCCTCCCGCCAGCACCCGGCCGCCCAGGAAACCGCCGGCGAGGGTCGCGACCACCACCACCGTCACCGAGAGCGTGCCCAGCCGCGCCGTGTTGTTCATCGAAAGGATAGTAACAGGTTCAGGAGGCCCCTCCAACGTCGGCGCCGGGCCGCGTGCGATGGCGGACGACCAGCAGGACCACCAGCACCACCGTCGCCGCCACCGCCAGCACCAGGGGCAGGCTCTTGGCGGTCCACCCGTCCACCGCATGCAGGATGGCGAGGGCCTCCGCGCCGAAGATCATGCCCATGCCGCCCCAGAACCAATAGCGTGCCCCGCGGGCCAGCAGGAGGGTCACCACGAACCGCCCGAACGGGAACCCGAAGACGCCGGAGGCGAGGACGAAGATCTTGAACGGCACGGGGGGAGGGAAGAGCGCGGGGACGGCCAGGGCCAGGATCCCCCAGCGACGGTAGGCCTCGCGGGTGCGGGCCGTCCGTTCGGAACCGAAGCGGCGCTCGAGCAGCGCCTCCCCGCCGCGTCGACCCAGGAACCACAGGACCGAGCACCCCGCCACCGAGCCGAGCGTGGTCAGGGTGATGGGCAGCCATGCAGTTGCGGGGTTCGCCAGGGCGGCGCTCACGACCAGGATGTCGTTGATCTCCGGAAGGCTCAGGAACGAGGAATCGAGGAAGGCGACCGCCACGAGGCCCAGGGGGCCGAGCTGAGGGATCAGGACCCCCTGGATCCACGACAGCACGCGGTACACACGTCTAGTCTACTGCGAGCGCCGTCTCCTCGCCCGAGCGGCCGCTTCAGAAGCGAATGTGTACGCCGACGGTGGCGCTCCAGCCCGAGAGGTCGATCTCGTTCTCCAGCCCCGGCCCGTTGGGAGCGAAGTCGTCCCCCATCCTCGCCTTCGCCCGCTGGTAGCGGCCCTCGGCCACTACCGCGAAGTCGTGGGTCACCCGAAAGCGCACTCCCCCCGTCACGTGGAAGCCGGGCTTCCAGCCGTCGGACCGGAAGGAGTCTGACCCGATGCCCAGGTTGGGATCCCCGAAGTCGACGAACTCGCCGTACTCGCGCCAGCGCCAGTAGATGAGGTCGGCTCCCACACCAACGTAGGGCGCGACCGCCACCCGGCGGCCGGTGGGCACGAATCGGATCGTGGCTCCGAGGGGGACGATCGAGAGCTTGAGGGTCTGGCGGATCTCGCCGCCGTCCGGATGCGTGTAGTCGCGGTACGAGGTGTCCCGCATCTGATCGAAGCCGTCGAGGCTGAAGCCCAGCTCCACGTTGTCCGTGAGCACCGTGCTGTACTCGATCCCGCCGGTCACACCCCGGAAGTCCTTCTTGGGATCGACGAAGAACAGCTCCGCCGCATCGTCGAAGAGGTTGCTGTGGGTCTGGGGGAAGAAGCCCCCGAGGCGCAGGTCCAGTCCCGCTGCGCGGGTGGGCGCCGCCGCCGCAAGCAGGGCCATCGTCAGGGCCAAGGTCACGAACGCCGTCGCTCGTCGCACGGGTCTCCTTTCGCGGCCCCCTGATGCAGAAGTGTGCCGCTCCGACCGCCTCAAGAGCAGGAACGGTGCCACGCAACCCCCCGCCGATCTCCTTGCAGGACCGAGGCTCGCAGCGGGTGGACGCCCTCGAGGTGTCCTCTGCAAAGGACGGCCGGATGGGAGGGGACGCGTTGGAGGCGGCGTCCGGATTCGAACCGGAGAGTAGAGGTTTTGCAGACCTCCGCCTTAACCACTTGGCTACGCCGCCGCGCCTCCGACTATAAGAGACTCGAAAGCCCCGATCAAGACGTGGTGTGCGGGCCGCTCGGAGGGCGGGGCGTCGGGGGGTTGACGCACGGCGGCGGTCTTGGATAGGATCGTTTCCGGCCGTCGGGGCGGGAATAGCTCAGTGGTAGAGTGCGACCTTGCCAAGGTCGAAGTCGCGGGTTCGAATCCCGTTTCCCGCTCCATAAATCCTCAACCGCCATCGGCGTCGAACGCTCCGACGTCGTGGCGGATCCCCGGGCGTCCGTCCTTCCAGTCGATCGAGAGCACGTCGAAGCGGACGGGCCGCTCGAACAGGCCGTTCGATGCGGCGTAGAGTCGCGCCGCCCGGATGACCCGCCGGCGCTTGCCGAAGGTCACGGCCTCAACCCCACCGCCGTGGGAGTCGCCGTGGCGCTCCTTGACCTCCACGAACACCGTGGCCTCGCCGTGGCGGGCCACGATGTCGACCTCCCCCGACCGGCAGCGATAGTTGCGCTCGATGATCAGGTAGCCCTGGGCCCGCAGGTGGGCGCAGGCCAGGTCCTCCCCCTCCGCGCCACTTCGGACGCGGTCGCGCAGCCGGCCCAGCAGGCCCTTCAGCGCTTCCGCCGCCACCGGGTCCCCCGGGGCGTGTCTTCCAGGACCACCCCCATCGCCTCCAGTCGCGCTCGGGCCGCGTCGGCCCGGGCAAAGTCGCGCTGCTTGCGCGCCTCCTGACGCTCGTCGAAGAGCGCCTGCTCCTCGGCGGAAAGCCGGCCTTCCTGCTCCGCCCCCGGAAGCAGCACTCCGAAGACCGAGTCCATGCTCGCGAGCTCTCGCTGCACCCGGTCGGCCCCCTCGCGGGTCATCGCTCCCTCGCCGAGCAGGCTGTTCGCCCGCGTGACGAGGCCGTGGACGGCGGCCAGCGCCTCGGGGGTGTTCAGGTCATCGGCGAGGGCGGCCGCGAACGTCTCCCGCGCCGCGCTCACCGCCTGCTCGGCCGGCTCGGCCGTCCCCTCCCGCGTCACGTCGGCCAGGCGCTGGACGAGGCCCCGCACCCGCTCGAGAGCCGCCGCCGCGCCCGTCAGCGCCTCGAACGTGAAGTTGAGCGGCTTGCGGTAGTGAGCGCCGGCGAGAAGGTAGCGGATGGACTCCGGGGAATGGCCGCGCTCGAGGAGGTCGGGAACCAGGAAGAAGTTCCCCTTGCTCTTCGACATCGTCTCGCCCTCGACCAGCAGGTGCTTCACGTGCATCCAGTGCCGGACGAAGGGCTTGCCGGTCCCGCACTGGCTCTGCGCGATCTCGTTCTCGTGGTGCGGGAAGATGAGGTCCTCCCCGCCGCAGTGGAGGTCGAAGGTCTCGCCGAGGTACTTCATGCTCATGGCCGAGCACTCGATGTGCCAGCCCGGGCGGCCCCGGCCGAACGGGGCGTCCCACTGCGCCCATTCCGGCTCGTCCTCCTTGGCCTTCCAGAGCACGAAGTCCCGGGCGTTCTCCTTGTCGTACTTGTCGGCGTCGACCCGGGCCCCCGCCTGGATTCCCGCCACGTCCAGGCGCGAGAGGCGGCCGTAGTCGGGGAAGGAGGAGATGCGGAAATAGACGCTGCCCTCCGCGGTGTAGGTGTGGCCGCGGGCCTGCAGGCGCGAGATGAGGTCGATCATCTCGGGGATGTGCTCGGTCGCGCGCGGGTTGTGCTCGGGCCGCTCCAGGCCGAGACGGCGGGCGTCTTCCTCGAAGGCCTGGACGTACTCGGCGGTGAACTCGCCGAGCCCCCTCCCGGCCGCCTGGGCCTGCTGGATGATCCGGTCGTCCACGTCGGTGATGTTCATGACCTCGGTCACGCGGTATCCAGCGTACCGGAGGGCCCGGCGCAGGAGGTCCGTCGCCACGAAGGTCCGGAAGTTCCCGATGTGGCCGCGGTTGTAGACGGTCACCCCGCAGACGTACATCCCGATCTCGCCCGGGCGCAGCGGAACGAGCGCGTTCACCCGGCCGGTCAGGGTATTGAAGAGGCGCATCTCCATGGTCGTGGTCATCGACCCCCCACCGTATCCTGACTGAGCACGCGCCGGGCCTCGGCGACGTCGGCGTGGATCTGGGCCACCAGGGCGTCCGCGCCGGGGAACCGCCGCTCGTCCCGCAGCCGCTCGACGAAGGCCACCCGGAGGCGCGCCCCGTAGAGATCGCCCTCGAAATCCAGGAGGTACGCCTCCAGGGTCGTCGCTTCCCCACCGAAGGTCGGCCGCTGCCCCAGGTTCGCGACCGCGGCACGGTCTGTGCCGTCCGGCAGGCGCACGCGGCAGGCATAGACGCCCGCACGGGGCAGGGTCTCGTTCGCCACCTGCAGGTTGGCGGTCGGGATACCGAGGCCGCGCCCGCGACCGTCGCCCCGCGTCACGAGGCCGTCCACGAAGAACGACCGGCCGAGCAGCTCGCGGGCGGAGGCCACCGCGCCCCGGGCCAGGGCTTCGCGCACGCGGCTGCTGCTGATCGGCCCTCCCGCGTGCCAGACCGGCTCCACCGCGCGCACGGCGAAGCCGAGGGTCCCGCCGAGGGCCTCGAGCTGCCCCACGTCGCCTTCCCGGGCGCGGCCGAAGCGGAAGTTGGAGCCGACCACCACCAGCCGGGCGCCGAGGGCAACCGCGAGCACCTCCCGCGCGAAGCCTTCCGGCGTCACCTCGGACACCTCGCGGGTGAACGGCAGGACCGCCAGACGGTCCACCCCGAGCTCGGCCAGCGCCTCGGCTTTCTGGTCGAGGGTCATGAGGCTCGCCAGGGCGCGCTCGGGGCTCAGCACCCGGGAGGGATGGGGGTCGAAGGTGAGCGCGACCGCGGTCCCCGACGCGGCGCGGGCGCCCACCACCGCCTCCCGCACCAGAGCCTGGTGCCCGCGGTGCACGCCGTCGAAGTTGCCGACGGTGACCGCCACCGCCGGCCAGCCGCGGGGCGACAGGGTATCGAGCCGGACCCGCTCCATCGCGTCCGCGGGGCCGCTCAGGGCCTTTCCGCCGGCAGCGTCCTCTCGATGACCACTCCCGGCTTGTCCCGGCCGACGTCGTCGACTCCGCTCAGGAGATAGCCACTCGCCTGGGGGACGTAGTGGTAGGGGCGGCCCCAGGGGTCCGTGAGGTAGCGGATGTCGACCAGACCCCTCGTCACCAGGTCCTGGAGGCTGCGCGCGGCGGTGCCGGTCGCGAGGTGATGGGCCTGCAGGGCCTGGTCGAGCCGCTGCAGGCGCGAGACCGCCACCGCCTCCAGCACCAGGCTGTAGCTCCGCCGCAACACCGGGGGCAGCCCCGTCACCGCGAACGGCGAGCCGAGCTGGGCCAGCACCCCGACGATCGCGAGCAGGACCACCAGGCCGGTCACGATGTACCCGGGCGTGGCGGAGGCGATCGACTCCACCGCCTTCTCCCGGGGGGCTCGAGCCTCCCCCCGGCCGACGGGCGCGATGATGTTGCGGTTCAGGAAGTCGAAAAGGGTCCGGCAGACTTCGAACTCCCCCGCCCCGGACGCGTCGATGATGGCTTGCACCGTGCGGGCGCCGTCGACCCGGCGGAAGATCCGCTCCTCCTCGGGGGTCAGGCGGATCTTCGCGGAGCTGGCCGGGCTGCGCCCATGGGCCGAGAGCCCTCCGTCTTCCCCCCCGCCCGCCCCCACCTCGATCTGGGAGGGCTCGACCGCGCCGCGGAAGACGATGTCGAAGGAGGGGATCTTCCGCTCGATGATGGGCCACTCGTCCACCATGCGGATCCCTTCCATCAGGATGAAGTCCGCGCTCATGGGGACGAAGTTCTCGCGGTCGTAGTCGACGCTTTCCGTGGGTGCGAAGTGGTAGTGCCCGTCCCGCCACCGGAACACCTTGAACACGATCTGGGAGACCTGGACCTGCAGGGCGTCCTTGAGGTCCTTGCCGGTGATGTAGCCGTCCGTGGCGAGGATGTGGCCGAGACGCTGGAGGGTCTGCTTCTGGGTCTCGAGAGCCTCCTCCATGCGCTCCTTGCTGAGCTTGCCCTGCTTGACGAGGACGTTGCCCAGCCGGTCCTCGAGCCGCTTCGAAGAGGAGTCGGCCATCACGACCATGCCGTTCTCGAAGGTGACGGTCACGTTCTCGTTGTCGCTCGTGAGGGTGAGGATCCCGGTCTTTCGCTGCAGTCCGATGAGCTGGAAGATATCCGGGAGGCCGAAGTCCTTGATCGTGCCTTCGAGGGCCATGTCTTCAGATCCTCACGCGGCGCCCGTCCGCCGGGCGGCCGGCGACCGCTTGACCGCGACCACGACTTCGAAGTCCGGCCGGAGCCGGTTGGCCACCGTCCAGAGGACGAACAGCAGCACCGCGGCCAGGCCCGTGTCCCAGGGCTTCGACAGCGCCGAGGACGCCTCTGTGACGGGCAGCCAGCGGCCCGCCAGGGCCGCCGTGGCGATGATGACGTACCAGGGGAGGAGCAGGGCCAGGCCGACGAGGGTCTTGCCCGCGTAGAGGTGCCCCGACCCCGGGGACAGGACCGAGAGCATCCGGAACAGCCGCCCCTGGTGCTCGTCCCATCCCTGCACCTCCAGCAGCTTCCGGTTCCGGGCGGGGGCCGAAACCCCGTCGCGCACGATGAACAGGTGGTAGCACTGGGGACAGAGGCCAGCCGCGGCTCCTCCGCGGTGGTCGCGGGCATCGAAGATCATCCCGCATTTCAGGCACTGCAGGGTCAGCATCTTGCTGCGCCAGACCGAGATGCCGGCCACCACCACCCCGAAGACGGCGAACGAGCCCGTGAAGCGGTTCAGCAGGGAGGCCACCAGGGTTCCCGCACCGGCCGCTCCCTTTCCGTCGCTCGCTACGTTCTTGGCCCCGACGCCTTCGGGTACCCCCAGGAACTTCTCCCAGACCTGTTCGATGGACAGGCCGAGGTCGACGACGGCGTAATCCCCCTTGTCGTACTTCCAGCGACGGTCGTACTCGCTGATCAGGCGGCCGGCCAGACGATCGGCGTTCGATTTTGCCTCCTGGGCAGGCTGGTACTCGAATCGCTGCAGGTGCGCGAGCGACTGGTTGTAGTGGAAGGTGGCCAAGACCGCGGGCGGACCGCCCGCCTCCGTCCCCTGCTTGTAGCGCGCGATCGCGGACTGGAACTCCCCGCGGGCGAACTCGAGGTTGGCCAGGTTGTTCTTCGCCAGGGCGTCGCCCGGGTTCGCCTGGAGCAGGTTGCGGTAGAG
>WNFT01000496.1_pt1 | contig 32284 bp, 34 predicted proteins | sample 5400191 | NCBI WGS metagenome assembly WNFT01 (sample SAMN13153359, study PRJNA577476) | soil metagenome | isolation source: 80 cm saprolite under Madrone tree | place: USA:California | collected 2016-06-14 | reverse complement strand
ATGCAGAAAGCCTTGGACTCCCTGGCGGGAGATCTGGCGGCGGCACGTAAATTCATGCTTCAGACCGCGCAGCTGGGGTCGCTGAATCACGAGATGAACGTCGCGAACGCGACTGGCTTACGGAAGGTCGCGGCGGCAAGCCAGGAAGTGAGCGCAAATTCAGCCAAGCTGGCCGACACCATGCGCCAGCTATCGGACAATCTCGCCAGCCAGCTCAAAGAGCTTGCGGCCCGGCTTGATGCGATTCAGGAGAGGATCAGTAACGTCAAGTGAAGACCCGCCGGCAACGTCTCCACGCCACGATGTCCTTCCTCTTGCTGTCGCTTGGCTCGAGCCCCGTCTGGGCCGGCTCGAGCGAGTGGGAGAGTGGTGGCATGGGCAAGAGGTTCGCGGAGATGGCCGAGAAGGCGAGCACTGACCCCCAGGCATTGGCCGAGCTGTACCGGATGCAGGAGGGGTACGTCGACCGCGCTGCTCGCGAGTGGCGCGATGGGGCGGAACGAAAGAAGCTGCAAGAAGCCAGCAGCCTGCTGCAGAGGAACATTGAGCGAATCAACTCCTCCTTGACGATGGCCACCGAGGCCGCCGACGCGATGTCAACCCGGATACGACAGTCCGAGCTGCTCGAGAAGACGGCACATCTGGAGACCACCGCGAAGGAAGCGGGAGCCCGGCTCGGCGCCCGCTGGGAGCGCGAGCGGGCCGCCCGGGAGCGAGAACGCGAGCAGCGAGAGCGAGATGCAGGTGAGCGCGCGCGCGGGCAACGACGCTGAGCCCGCGCGACCCTAGCGGCGTTCCCGCGGCGTGGGCTTTGCACACTCTCCGACGGTCCCCATGAGGTTCCTCCAGAGCGTTCGTGTAAAAACTACCAGGGGCGTGCGTAGTTCAGACGTAGCGACTGGCTGTCGAACCGAACACCTCGGCCTCATTCATGGATTAAGCACTGAATACAATGGAGTTAGCGCCCGTCTGACCGTCGCAAACCATGGCACATCAGTTGCTGACCTGGTTCTACCCCAGTGAGAAGTCATCCTGATTCTTCCGAGGAGGGTCTCGTCGTGCGGCCTCGTTCCATCGCTGCCCCTCTGTCCGTAGGAGACCACGGGCTGCCAAAATGGCGCGGCAAGCTCGAGGCACGCGGAAAATTTTTCTTCACCGGCACCGGGAAGATTCTACTCAAGGGCGTGACCTATGGCCCGTTCGCGCCCGATGCCTTCGGCTCCCAGTTCCACAGCCCGCAAATCGTCGCCGCAGATCTGGACCTCATGGCTGAGCTCGGCGCGAACACCCTGCGGACCTTCACGATCCCGCCGCGCTGGCTACTGGACCTGGCCGGCGACCGCAACCTGCGCGTGCTCGCGGGGATTCCCTGGGCCGAGCACGTCTGTTTCCTCGACTCGAAAGAGCTGACCCAAGGCATCCGGTGCACGGTCGCCGAAGCGGTGAGAGCGTGCGGGGGGCATCCGGCCGTGGCGGCGTATCTCGTAGGGAACGAGATCCCGCCGGACATCGTTCGCTGGTACGGCGCACCACGGGTCAGCGCTTTCCTGCGTGAGCTGGTGGACATCACCAAGAGCATCGATCCCGCGACCCTTGTCGGCTACGCCAACTTCCCCTCGACTGAATACCTGGAGACGGACTTCACCGACTTCCTCGCCTTCAACGTCTATCTGCACCGCGAGGAGGATCTCCGGCGGTATCTCTACCGGCTCCATACGCTGGCAGGCGACCGACCGCTCGTCCTCACGGAGTTCGGCATGGATTCCCTCCGCGAGGGCGAGCAGACGCAGACGGCAACGCTCTCCTGGCAGGTCCAGACGGCCCTCGAGATGGGGGTGGCGGGTACCTGCATCTTCTCCTTCACCGACGAGTGGTTCACCGGCGGTGAGGACGTCCGGGATTGGGGCTTCGGGCTGGTCGACCGTGATCGGCGCGCGAAGCCGGCCTTCGGCGCGGTGCAGCGCTGCTACGACACGGACGAGCTGCCCGCTCTCTCCGAATATCCGAAAGTGTCCGTGGTGGTCTGTGCCTACAATGCCGAGGGGACCATGGCTCCCTGCCTCGATTCGCTGCGCGACCTCTGCTACCCGACGTATGAGGTCGTCGTGATCGATGACGGCTCCACCGACCGCACGGGGCATATCGCGGACGAATACGACGATTTCCACGTGATTCATCAGGAGAACAAGGGCCTCAGCGCCGCCCGGAACGTCGGCATTGCCGCCTCCACCGGCGACATCATCGCCTTCACCGATTCCGACTGTGTGGTGGACGCGGATTGGCTGCACTATCTGGTTGCCACGTTTCTCGCCTCTGGGAAGGCGGCGGTCGGTGGGCCCAACTTACCGCCCCCCGAAGACTCGCTGGTGGCCAGTTGCGTGGCTGCCTCTCCGGGTGGGCCCCTGCACGTGCTCCTGAACGACGAGGAGGCGGAGCACATCCCGGGCTGCAACATGGCGTTCCGCCGCGAGGTGCTCGAGGAGATCGGCGGGTTCGATCCCATCTACCGCGCTGCTGGCGACGACGTGGATGTGTGCTGGCGCCTTCAGGAGCACGGCCACCGCATCGCCTTCAGTCCCGCGGCCATGGTGTGGCACTTCCGCCGCAATACCGTCAAGGCCTACGTCGGGCAGCAGCGAGGCTACGGCAAGGCCGAAGGCCTCCTCTACTTCAAGCATCCGCAGCGGTTCAACGCCCTCGGGTACTCGCGGTGGCGCGGCCGGATCTACGGGGGCATCTACTCTCTCTTCACATCGCTGTTCTCGCTGCGGCGTCCGGTGATCTATGGTGGGGTGTTCGGTCGCGGTTTGTTTCAGACCCTCTACCGGCCGCCCTCGAGCTTCTTCTCCTACTTGCCGTTCACGCTCGAGTGGAGCTTGGTGGCGGCCGTGCTCTTCGCCTACGCCCTCGTCCACGGCGGCGGGGCCTGGCTGGGGACGACTCCGCTGCTCCTGACGTGGACATGCTGCCTCGCGGTGGCGCTTCGCGCCCGCGTGGACCCGCGTGCGGACAGCCTGCGGGGTCGTCTGCTCATCGCGTTGCTCACCTATCTGGGTCCGCTTCTACGCTGTCTGGAGCGGTACCGGTGGCTGGCGCGCGGGCTGTCGGCGGGCGAGCCGATCGCACATGAGGGTCCGGTCCGGGCGGCTGTCTCCTGGCGGAAGGGGGCGCGGTCCATCGCCTTCTGGACGGAGAATGGGCTAGAGAAAGAAGTGCTACTCCAAGGTCTCCACGAAGCCGTCGCGGCGCGGAAGTACTTGGTCGTGGTGGATCGCGGATGGAGCGACTGGGATCTGGAGGTCTACGGCGGCCTCTGGTCGAGAGGGCGCGTCAAGGTGGCGACGGAATACCACGGCGCGGAACGGCGGGTCCTCCGCGCGAAGTACGCTCTGCGCAGCTCGCTGTTCACCCGGCTGGCCGTGTCCGGGTTCTCCCTGGTCGGCCTTCTCGGCATGGCGCTCGGCTGGGCGCCCATGCTCTTGGCCGGTCTGGGGGGGGCCGCGATCGGCGTGGTGGCGTTCGTGCGAGAGGCGCTGAGTCTCTCCCGCACGATCGATCGCGGGCTCACCGCCGTGGCCCGGCGAGCCAAGCTTCACTATGCGCCGCCTCTCCGCGATGAGGTTCTAGGAAGGTGAGAGGGTTCGTGGTCCGGGTCCTCTCTTACCTTCCGCCTTACCGTCAGACTCTGCTCTGGGCTCTCCTTCAGGTGCTGCTCATCAGCGCCCTGGAGATGCTCAAGCCCTGGCCACTCAAGATCATCATCGACTCCGTGCTGGGAGGACAGCCACCGCCGTGGGGGTGGCCCAGCGGCTGGTCTCCGCAGGCCCTGCTCCTCGCGGCCTGCGCGGCCCTGGTGCTCATCTATGCTGCGCTGGGCGCCCTCGTGGTGCTGAACAACTACACGACGATCGGCGTCGGTCAGCGGATGGTCAGCAAGCTGCGAAGCGACCTCTACGGCCACCTGCACCGACTGTCCCTGGCCTTCCACAGCCGCGCGCAGGTCGGAGACCTCATCTACCGCGTTACCGCCGATACCTTCGCCCTCCAGAGCCTCACCATGAACTGTCTGTTCCCTGCCGTGACCGCGTTGACCCTCCTGACCGGCATGGGCGTCATCATGCTCCGGCTGGACTGGAAGCTGACCCTGGTCGCTCTCGGGGTCTGCCCCGCCCTGTTCGTGGTCATCGCGCGGCTCAATAGTCGGATCACCCACGTGGCCGGCGACGTGCGGCAGCGCGAGAGCGAGGTCTACGCCGTGGTCCAGCAGAGCATGTCCATGATGCGGGTCACCCAGGCCTTCACGCGCGAGGAGGAGGAGCACCGGCGGTTCATGGACGTGAGCGGGCAGAGCCTCGCCGCCGGCCTGCGCCTCTACACGCTCCAGACCGTTTACTCGGGCGTGGTGAACGTGATCATCGCGCTGGGGACGGCCGGAGTGGTGTGGGTGGGAGCTCGACACGTCATGGAGGGCTCGCTCAGCATCGGCACCCTCGTGATCTTCATCTCGTACCTCGCCTCGCTCTACGGTCCCATCAACAGCATGTTCCAGACCTACGGGCTGGCCCAAGGGTCTCGAGCCGCCGTGCAACGTGTCTTCGACGTGCTGGACATCGAGCGGGATCTCAACGACAGTCGGCGCGAGTTCCCGGAAAAGAGTGCGCGGGGCGAGGTGGCATGGGAAGACGTTTCCTTCGGCTACGTGCGGGGTCAACCCGTCTTGAGCGGGGTGACGCTTCATGTCCGACCGGGACAGAAGGTGGCCGTGGTCGGCCCCACGGGGGCGGGCAAGTCTACGCTCCTGAGCCTGCTGCCACGCTTCTACGACCCCTGGGCGGGCCGGGTACTCGTGGACGGAGTGGATGCTCGGGAGTATCAGCTCGGCGCGCTCCGCCAGCAGATCGCCATGGTGCTGCAACCCCCTCTGGTGTTCAACGCGAGCATGCACGACAACATCGCCTTCGGCCGATCGAGCGCCCGGCGTGACGAGATCGAGGCGGCCGCGCGGCTCGCGGGCATCCACGAGACGATCATCAGACTGCCCGAGGGATACGACTCCATGGTGGGAGAGCAGGGGCTCACGCTGTCGGAGGGCGAAAAGCAGCGCCTCACCATCGCGCGCGCCATCCTCCGGGACTCCCCCATCCTGATCCTCGACGAGCCCACCTCGGCGCTCGACTCGGAGACCGAGGCCCTCATCATGCAGGGTCTCGAGCGCTTGACGGCAGGGCGTACCACGTTCGTCATCGCGCACCGCTTGGCCACCGTCCGAAAGGCTGACCTGATCGTGGTCCTGCGCGACGGCCGCATCGTCGAGCAGGGCAGTTTCGAGACCCTCATGGAGGGCCCGGGCGCCTTCGCCTCGCTCTACCGCTTGCAGGCCGGCGTGCAGGAAGAGGACCGCCTTATCCTCCCGTAAACCGGATCATCGGGCTCCACCCGGCGGGCGGGAGCCGGCGCAGCGCCGCGCGCGGGTCATCAGCCCGTGTCGGATGTTCGAGTCCTCCCGCCGCCACCACTCACCCAAGGATTTCCAGGCGCCGCCATTCGTGCCACCCCGATAGACGACCGAGGAGATGAACGCATAGGCGAAGGCCACGAAGACGAGGGGCGCGGCGAGCGGACTGGGCGATGAAGCAAAGGTAGCGAAGCGAGGCATGAGGCGGCGGTCGCGTTGATGACGACCGGAATCCACAAATGCCTGATCTCGGGAATGTCGGGCGTGTCCGCACGCCGCCACCAGCGTCTGAATCCTACCCGGCCGCCGGCAGCCTTCAGCTCCTGCTATCTTCCGGCGTAGCGAATGGAGTGAGCGGCGTGCGCCCGCCAGTTCTCCGTGTAGCGGGCGGCCAGCGCCCGGTCGTGGATCACGAGCAGGTTCTCCGCGTTCTGCCGCTCCGCTGCCGTGGTGAAGTTGAACGAGCCCGTGATGATGGCCACCCCGTCGATGACCATGACCTTGTTGTGCGCGATGGCATGCTGCCCGTCGATGAGGGTCACGATCCCCGCGTGCGCGAGGAAGTCGGCGGAGGAGTACTTCGAGCCCGTCTCTTTCCTGTCGAGGATGACCTGGACGTCGATGCCGCGATCCTGCGCCTCCACGAGCGCCTTGGCGATCGGGGCCGAGGTGAAGGAGTACGCCTGCACGAGCACGGTCGCCTTCGCCGCGTCGAGGGCATCCACGACGGCCTTGGTGGCGCCGTGATTCGGAGAGAAGTACACCTGCCACGCCGGCTCGTCCGGCACCGCCCGCATGGGCATGAGGGCGACGGCAAGGACCACGAGGACCAGGCCGAGCCGAAAGCGCCGGGGCCGCGCGGGAGGGTTCGGAGTCATATTCGTACACGAGTATCCCAGAAGATACACGTTGGCACCAAAGGCTTTCCGAAGAGAGAAATTGAAGTTCCCGGACGCCTCCGCTAGACTGACCTTCGCGTGGACGACACCGAGGTGGAGGAGATCGGGACGAAGCACACAGGGGGAGCGGCATGAGCGACGAGATTCTCGTGGAGCGCGACGGCGGCATCGCCACCGTGGTCTTCAACCGGCCCAGGATGCGCAACGCCGTCAGCCTCGCCATGTGGAGCGAGATCGCCGACGTGACGGAGGGGCTGGCCAAGGACGACGCGGTGCGCGCCATTGTCTACCGCGGAGCCGGACGCGATGCCTTCGCCTCGGGCGCGGACATCTCCGAGTTCACGGAAAACCGCAAGGACACCCAGACCGCGCTCGCCTACAACAAGAAAACCGAGGCCGCGTACACCTCGATCAGGCTCTGCCCCAAGCCCACCGTGGCCATGATCTTCGGCTTCTGCATGGGCGGGGCGATGGCGCTCGCCATGGCCTGCGACTTCCGCTTCGCTGCGGGCGGCTCCAAGTTCGGTATCCCGGCGGCCAGGCTCAGCATCATCTATGGCCTCGACCCGGTGCACCAGCTCGTGGACCTGGTCGGTCCCGCCTACGCCAAGGACATCCTCTACTCGGCGCGCACGCTCGACGCGGCCGAGGCCTTCCGCATCGGCTTCATCCAGCGCCTCGTGCCCGCGTCCGAGCTCGAGGCGTACACGTACGACTACCTCCGCACGGTGGCCGAGAACGCGCCGCTGTCCATCCGCGGCACCAAGGCCCAGGTGCAGGCGATCTTCGAAGGCGTGAACGAGGGGCACAGGAAGAAGCTCTTCGACATGGGCATCGAGACCTTCAACAGCCACGACTACGCCGAAGGCACGCGGGCGTTTCTCGAGAAGCGGAAGCCCGGATTCAAGGGTAAGTAGCGTCTGCGCATCGCCGTTCTCTCCTCCACGCCGCAGAACCCGCTGGAGGGGAGCGGCACCTTCGCCGGTATCGCGGGCCTCAAGCGTGGGCTGGAGGCGCTCGGCCACCGCCTGAATCTCCGGCCGCTCCGACTCCGCACCGGCTTTCACACCTTGGATCGGTGGCTCTACAACGCCGGGGTCGCCTGGAGCCCGCCGCGGGACGCCGACCTCGTCTACGGCGTGGACCTGGACGGCTTTCTCTGGGCGAGGACCCGACGCCTGCCCTTCGTCGTAAGCCTCAAAGGCGTCATCGCCGACGAGCTCAAGAACGAGCGCGGGCTGACTCGAGCGCTGCTCTCGATACAGGCGCGCTGGGAGCGCGCCAACGCGCGGCGCGCGGACGTCGTGATCGCCCCGAGCCGCTATTCGGCCGACGTAGCCCGGCGCGAGTACGGCGTCGCGGCAGAAAAGATCGCCGTGGTGCCCGAGCCCATCGAGCTCGAGCGATGGGCGGCGCTCTTCGCCGCCGCGTCGCGCGGTCCTCGCGCCGGCCCCGCCGTCCTGTGCGTCGCGCGCATGTACCCGCGCAAGCGCATCGGCGACCTCCTCGAGGCCGCGGCCCTTCTCCGGCACCGAATCCCAGGCGCGCGGGTTCGCATCGTAGGAAAGGGGCCCGAGTGGGCGCACGTGGTGCGCCTTCACGCCACGCTCGGCCTGGGCGAGACCGTTGCGCTTCTCGGCGACGTCTCCCGCGAGCGGCTGGCCGAGGAATATGTGAGCGCCGACATCTTCTGCCTGCCCTCGGTGCAGGAGAGTCTCGGCATCGTCTTCCTCGAGGCGATGGCGGCGGGGCTGCCCGTGGTGGCCTGCCGTGCTGCCGCGATCCCGGAGGTGGTCGAGGACGGCGTCACGGGTCTGCTTGCCCCGCCGCGTGACCCCGCGGGCCTCGCGGCAGCCCTCGAGGCGCTGGTCGCCGATCCTCGGCGGGCGCGCGGCATGGGCGAGACGGGACGTCGCGTGGTCGCCGCCTACACCCCCGAACGCGTCGCCGCGCGGCTCCTGGAAGCGGTAAGATTGGGCTTCGAAAGGGGACAGTCCCGATGAGCGCCGGTCAAGTCTACGCAACCCGGAAATTCACGTTCTCCGCGGCCCACCGCTACTGGCGGGCGGAGTGGAGCCCGGCTGAGAACCACCGCGTCTTCGGCAGCCTCACGGTGCCGCACGGCCACAACTACGTTCTCGAGGTGACGATCCGAGGCTCGGTGGACGCTCAGACCGGCATGGTCATGGATCTCGCCGAGCTCAAGCGCGTGGTGTCGGACGCCGTGATTCAGCGTTTCGATCACGCCGATCTCAGCGCCGACACGCTCTTCGCCCAGGGCGCCATCCCCACCACCGAGAATCTCGTCCGCGCGGCCTGGGAACTGCTCGCGCCGAAGCTGGGGCAAGAGAGGCTGTGGCGGCTGAGACTCTGGGAGGACCCGACCTTCTACGTGGAATATTTCGGCCACGCCGATCACGGCGGAACATGAGCGCGATCCAGCTGACGCGGCAGTACCACTTCAGCGCGGGGCACCGGCTCGAGAGCGCGAGCCTTTCTCCCGAGGACAACGCGCGGATCTACGGCCAGTGCTATCGCCAGCACGGCCACAACTATCTGGTCGAAGTGACGGTGGAGGGGCGACCCGATCCCATCACCGGCATGGCGACGGACCTGGGCGCCCTCGACGCGACCGTGAAGCGCTTCATCCTCGACCGCGTCGACCACTACGACCTGTCGAGCACCGTGCCCGCCCTGGCCGGCCTGACCACGACGGGCGAGAATCTCGCCCGCGCATTCTGGGAGTGGCTGGAGCCCGCGCTGGCGGCCGGAACCCTGCGTCGCGTGGCCGTAGTCGAAACCGACAACAACACCTTCGAATACCGCGGCCGAGCCGCGAGGTGACCCGCATGGAAGATCTGATCCGCGAGCTCTTGAAAGAGATCGGCGAGGATCCGCAGCGCGAGGGCCTCGAGCGGACGCCAACCCGCGTGGCCAAGGCCTGGGAGTATCTGACCTCGGGCTACAAGCAAGATGTCCACCAGGTCCTCAACGAGGCGCTCTTCACAGAGGAGTACGACGAGATGGTGGTGGTGAAGGACATCGACCTCTACAGTGTCTGCGAACACCACCTTCTTCCATTTTTTGGCAAGTGCCACATCGCCTACATGCCCTCGAACAAGATCGTGGGGTTGTCCAAGCTCCCGCGGCTCGTCGAGATGTTCGCGCGGCGGCTGCAGGTCCAGGAGAGGCTGACCACCCAGATCGCCCAGACGCTCAACGAGGTGCTGCAGCCGCGCGGGGTCGCCGTGGTCGTCGAGGCCCTCCACCTGTGCATGCTCATGCGCGGGGTCGAAAAGCAGAACTCCAAGGCCGTCACCTCCGCCATGCTGGGCGCTTTCCGCGATCGCCCGGAGACGCGCGCCGAGTTCATGGAGCTGATCAAGTCGCGCAGCGGCCTCATCCTGTGAGACTCGCCGGCCAGGTCGCCGTCGTCACCGGGGCGGGGCGGGGGATCGGTCGCGCCGTCGCCGCCACGTTCGCGCGCGAAGGCGCTTTCGTGGTGCTCGCCGCGCGCTCGGCGCGTGAGATCGCCTCCGTCCAGCGCGACATCGAGGCGGCGGGTGGGCGGGCGCTGGCCGTGGCGACCGACGTCAGGCAGGAGCCCGCGGTGGCGGCTCTCGTCACCCGCGCCCTCGCCGAGGGCGGCCGCATCGACTGCCTCGTGACGGCGGCGGGGATGGCGGCCTTCGGGCCCGTCGCCGATGCCAAGACCGCGGACTGGGACCAGCTGATGGCGGTCAACCTGCGGGGCGTCTTCCTGTGCTGCCGCGCCGTGCTGCCGGCTATGACCGCGCAGCGGCGGGGGACCATCATCAATATCGGCTCCGTGGTCACCAGCCGAACCCTTCCCGGCAGCGGGGCATACACGGCCGCCAAGTATGGCCTCCTGGGCTTCTCGCGGGTCCTGGCCGAGGAGATGCGGGCTCACGGAGTGCGCGTGGGCGTGCTCTCGGCGGGCGCGACGGACACTCCGCTCTGGGACGTCGTGCCGCAGCCGCCCGACCGGGCCCTCATGCTGAAGCCCGACCACATCGCTGAGGCGGCCCTCCTCATGGCCGCCCTGGCACCGGGGGCGGCGCTCGAGGAGCTAACGCTCCTGCCCCAGGCAGGCGTCCTTTGAGACCCCTGTGACGGTGGCGCGGCTCTGCTATACTGAGGGTGCAGTCGCACTGGCGTCGCGCACCACCCGACCCTGACCCTTGAGGAGGCAGTCATGATCTCGCTGACCGAAACCGCTGCGAAGAAGATCTCGGACCTGAAGCTCGAAGAGGGCAAGCCGGAGCTGGGGCTCAGGATCCGCGTAGTCGGCGGCGGCTGCTCCGGTATGTCCTACGAGCTCGGGTGGGATGACGCGGTCGGGGCCGACGACGATGTCACGGAGTCGCACGGCGTCAAGGTCCTCGTGGACAGCAAGAGCATGCCCTACCTCAAGGGCAGCGAGATCGACTACGTGGACAACCAGATGCTGGGGGCGGGCTTCGCCATCAGGAATCCCAACGTGAAGTCGTCCTGCGGCTGCGGGTCGTCTCACCAGTTCTAAGCGCTTCACCCACGCTATGAAGGTCGCCGTCCGGCTCTTCGCCCGCTACCGCGAGGCGGCCGGTCGCGACCATGTCGAGCTGGAGCTTCCCGAGGGCGGCACGGTCGAGTCGGCCTGGGAGGCGGTGGCGAGCCGCTTTCCGGTCCTTCAGCCGTACCGCCCTTTCACCTTGTTCGCCCTCGGTACCGACTACGTTTCCTCGACCCATCCCCTGCGATCGGGAGACGAGATCTGTCTCTTCCCGCCCGTGAGCGGCGGTGCCGCTTCCGATCTCGTCGAGGTGACGGCCGAGCCGCTCTCCGAGGAGCGAGTCATGGCCGCCGTGGGGGATGCCGGCGCGGGCGGCCTCGTGCTCTTCTCCGGCGTCGTGCGGGAGGAGACGGGCGGCCGCCACGTGAAGTACCTCGAGTACGAGGCGCACGCGCCCATGGCGGCGGCCAAGATGCGAGAGATCGCTGTAGCTGTGCGGGCGCGCTGGCCCGGCGTGCGCGGCGTGGTGCTCCTGCACAGGATCGGCAGGCTCGAGATTGGCGAGTCGAGCGTCATGATCGCCGTCTCCTCGCCGCACCGAGGCGAGGCCTTCGAGGCCTGCCGCTTCGCCATCGACACGCTCAAGGAGACCGTGCCCGTCTGGAAGAAGGAGTACTTCGAGGACGGGGAGGTCTGGGTCGGCCTCCAAGGCGACTGTGACCACAGGCACTGATCTCAGCGCGCTCGCCCTCGACGCCATTCGCCGCTCCGGGATGACCCGGAGCGGCGAAGTTGTCTTGGTCGCCCTGTCGGGCGGCGCCGACTCCGTCGCCCTCCTCGACGTGCTCCGCGACCTTGCCCCCGAGCTTCGCGTGACGCTGCACGCCGTCCATGTTCACCACGGCCTCCGTCCTGAGGCCGATGCCGACGCGGCCTTTGCCCGCGGCCTGTGCGCCGATCTCGGCATCCCCTTCCACCTCGAGCGGGTCGCGGTCAAGCAGGAGCCGCCCTGGGAAGGACTCGAGGCCGAGGCTCGCCGCGCCCGCTATGCCGCCTTTCGCGAGGTTGCCCGACGCGCGGGCGCGCAGCGCGTGGCGACGGCCCATACGGCAGACGACCAGGCCGAAACGGTGCTCATGCGCCTCCTGGAGGGCGCCGGCCCGCGCGGGCTCGCAGGCATCGCCCCCGTGCGCGGGATCTTCATCCGGCCCCTTCTCGGCGCCCGCCGCGGTGATGTCGAGGCGCACCTGCGTGCGCGAGGACTCCCGTCGGTCGAGGACGCGAGTAACCGGGATCCGCGCTTCCTGCGCAACCGCATCCGCCACGAGGTGCTGCCGTACCTGGCCGAGGCTCTCGAGCCCGATATCATCCAGCGCCTGGCGCGCTCGGCCGCCCTCGTCCGGTCACTCGTCGATGACCTCGAGCGCGTCGGCGCGCGGGAGCTCCTGCGTCTCGGGAAGCGCGGCGCGGCAGGCTGGGTGTTGAGCGTCGCCGACCTGGCGAGGCTGCCGGACGAGGCGGCCGCCGAAACGGTGCGGCAGGCCGCCCGCGATCTCGGCCACTCGGGCGCCCTGCGCGGTCACGCCCAGAAGGCGCTTCGCCGGCTGCTCGTGCCCGGGGCCCGCCGTGGCGCGTTGCGCTCGGGAGGCGTGACCGTCGAGCGCAGCGGCCGGTGGCTGCGCGTGGGGCAGGGACGGTTGTCCGCGCTTGCCGCCCACGAGTTTCCCGTTCCGGGCGAGCTCCAGCTGCCCGAGATCGGCCTGGTGCTCGATGCCCGCTGCTTCGAGAAGACGCCGGGCTACGCCGCGCCTCGCGAGCCGGGGCGCGCGGTGTTCGATGCCGATCTCCTGCCGGGCCGGCTTCACGTGCGCGGGCGACGCCGGGGGGACCGTTTCGCGCCCTTCGGGGGGCCCGCCGAGAGGCGGCTCAAGACCTTCCTGATCGACTCGGGTGTGCCCCGCTGGGAGCGCGATCGCGTGCCGCTGCTCGAGGCGGGAGACGAAATCATCTGGGTCGCCGGGCTCCGGCGGGGAGAAGCCGCTCCCGTCGGACCCGGGACCCGCCGTATCCTCGAAGTGACGCTGCGGTCTTCTCTGGCGGGGCATGCGCCGGGAGCGTAAGATGACCGCTCCAGGAGATGCCATGGCGCTGACGCGAGACCGGCTGTTCATCACGGGAATACTGACGGCCGCGCTCTGGCTTCTTCCGGTCGCGGCCGCCGCTCAGTCCGGAACCGCCGCCAAGGGGCCCGACAGCAAGGCCATGATCCACGCGCTGGAAGACGCCTTCGCCTCCGTCGCGGACCGCGTGACGCCCTCGGTGGTCAATGTCAGCGTCAAGCCCAAGAAGGCGCCTCCCGGCGAAGGCGGCCCGGCGCCCGAGGGGGAGCAGCGCTTCCGCGAGTTCTTCGGTCAAGAGTTCTACGACCGCTTCTTCAAACGCCGCGCGCCCCGCGAGGAGACGCGCGCGGCCGGCTCCGGGGTCATCGTGGATGCCCGCGGGTACATCCTGACCAACGCGCACGTGGTGGAGAGCGCGGCCGACATCGAGGTACGCCTGTCCGACGACCGCAAGTTCGCCGCCACCCTCGTGGGGAGCGACCCGAAGACCGACCTCGCGGTGGTCAAGATCGACCCCGGCGCGGCCGCGCTGCCGCCGGCGCTGCTCGGCGATTCCGACAAGCTCCGCATCGGCCAGTGGGCCATCGCCATCGGCAACCCGTTCGGTCTCGACCGGACCGTCACGGTCGGCATCATCTCCGCGACGGGACGCACGCGGGTCGGCGTGGCCACCTACGAGGCTTTCATCCAGACCGACGCGTCCATCAATCCCGGCAACTCGGGCGGCCCGCTGCTCAACATCGACGGACGCGTCATCGGCATCAATACCGCCATCGTCTCCTCGGGGCAGGGCATCGGCTTCGCCATTCCCATCAACATGGCTCGCGAAGTCATGACCCAGCTGATCGCGAACGGGCGGGTGGTGCGCGGTTGGCTCGGTATCGCCATTCAGGACCTGACCGACGAGCTCGCCGCCGGGTTCGGAATTTCCAGCAAGAGCGGGGTCCTGGTGGCCGACGTGATGAAGGACGGACCTGCCGAGGCCGCCGGCATGAAGCCGGGCGACGTCATTGTCGAGTTGGGCGGCGCGCCGATCAAGGAAGTAACCGAGCTCCAGAAGCGCGTAGCCGCCATCCCTCCCGGGCGCCCCACCGCTCTGACCGTCTTGCGCGATCGCAAGCCGACCAAGCTCACGGTCAAGATCGGAGAGCAGCCGGGAGAGGAGACCGTGGTGGCGGCGGGACCGAAGGGCGAGGGCCTCGGCGTGACGGTCGAGTCGCTCAGCGAGGAGATGGCACAGGCGTACGGGCTGCGCGGGCGCGCCGGCGTCGTGGTCACGGGGGTAGCGTCCGGCGGCGCGGCCGAGGCGGCCGGCATCAAGGAAGGCGACGTCCTTCTCGAGGTCAATCGCCGCCGGGTCGGCAGCGTCGAAGAGTTCAAGAGCGCAGTGGCCGCGCTCAAGCCGGGCGAGGCTGTTCCCGTGCAGATCGAGCGGGTAGGGGCGGGCCGCCAGTACATCGTCCTCAAGGTCCCGGACAAGCCCTGAAGCCATGAGCGCCGACGCTTCCCGTCCAAGACCCGTGGCGCTCGTCATCGACGACGAGGAGGGCGTTCGCGAATCCTTCCGCGTCATTTTCGAGGGCGAGTTCGAGGTCCTCGAGGCCGACCAGGGCGTCAAGGGACTCGAGGTGCTTCGCTCGCGACGGGTGGACGTGGTCCTGCTCGACGTGCGCATGCCGGGGCCGCCCGGCCCGACCTTTCTCCCCCAGATCCTGGCTCTCGACGACCGTATCGCCGTCATCATCGTCACGGCGGTCAAGGATGTGCGCACGGCCGTCGAGGCCATCAAGGGGGGCGCCTACGACTACGTCACCAAGCCCTTCGACGTGGATGAGATCCTCGCCCTGGTGCGTCAGGCCGCGGAGCGTCGCGCGCTCGAGCGCGAGGTGCACTACCTCCGGGCCGAGCTCGACCGCGCCCAGGGCTTCGACGCCCTGGTCGGACGCCACCCGTCCATGGTCAGGCTCTACGAGCTCATCGCACAGGTGGCCCAGACCCCGGCGACAGTCCTGATCGCGGCCGAGAGCGGCACCGGCAAGGAGCTCGTCGCCCGCGCCATCCACCGCCAGGGCCCGCGCCGCGCCCAGCCGCTCGTGGCCGTCAACCTGGCGGCCATTCCCGATACGCTGCTCGAATCGGAGCTGTTCGGCCACGAGAAGGGCGCCTTCACGGGCGCCCACGCCAGGAAGATGGGCAAGTTCGAGCTCGCCCACGGCGGCACCCTCTTCCTGGACGAGGTCGGCACCCTCCGCGTGGATCTCCAGGCCAAGCTCCTCCGCGCGCTGCAGGAGCGGGAGATCGAGCGCCTGGGCGGAGGGCGCACAATCCCGGTGGACGTGCGGATCATCGCCGCCACCAACGTGGACCTCAAGGCGGCGGTGCGCGCGCGCACCTTCCGCGAGGATCTTTTCTACCGGCTCAACGTGGTGCCGCTCACGATTCCGCCGCTTCGCGCCCGCAAGGACGACATCCCGATCCTGGTCGATCACTTTCTGCGGAAGTATTCGCGGGAGTTCAAGAAGGACGTCCGCGGCATCTCGCGGGGAGCCCTGCCCGCGCTGCAGGCCTACGACTGGCCCGGGAACGTGCGCGAGCTCGAGAACATCATCGAGCGCAGCGTCGCGCTGGCCACGCATCCGGTGGTGCGCCTCGACGACCTGCCCGTGGATCTTGCGATCCACGAGGTCAACCAGCGGGCGGGCGGTGACGGCGGACAGGCGGCGCTGCCGCTCCACGAGGCCCGCGACCGGTTCGAACAGGCCTACGTGCTGCGCGCGCTCGAGCGCGAGAACTGGAACCGAAGCCGCGCCGCGCGGCTCCTCGGCATCCACCGCAACACCCTTCTCGCCCGCCTGGCGGTCTGGGGCGTCCGCTCCGACGAGATCGCCCGCTCCCTGCCGCCCGCCGCGGGCGGTAGCCTCCCCTGAGCCACGATGTCCGGCGCCTCGTCGGGGTCCTCGCCGCCGCCGGACTAGCGGCGAGTTTGGGCTGTGCGGCGAACTGGGGCCTTGCTCCCGTTCGGGGCGCTTCGGCGCTCGAGAAGCCGCTGGTCATGGCGTTCACGCCCTCACGAGACCCCACGGCGCTCCAGGAGTCCGCAGACGCCTTCGTGGCGGTCCTCGCGCGACTCTCGGGCGTGCCGGTGCGCGCGCAGGTCGCATCGGACTACGCCGGGGTCATCGAGGCGCTCAGGAGCCGGCGCGTGGACCTGGCTTTCGTCCATCCGGTGGGCTATGTCCTGGCACGGCGGGAAGCCGGCTGCGAGATCCTCGTGCGGGATGTCTGGGAGAACCGGACCGCCTACAAGGCGAGCTTCTACGTCCGTGAGGCGAGCGGGATCAAGCATATCGAGGAGCTGCGCGGCCGCACGGTCGCCTTCGTGGATCCGGCCTCGAGCTCGGGCTACATCTACCCCATGGTGCTGCTGATGAAGCGCGGGCTGGTCCGTGACCGTGATCCGAAGACATTCTTCAAGGACGCCCTCTTCGCGGGCACGCACGAGGCGGCGCTGCGCGCAGTCCTCCAGGGCCGGGTGGACGCCGCCACCACTTTCGACATGGCCCCCCAGGTCCACCTGAAGGATCCCGCGCTTGTGGCGCAGCTCGTCTCGATCGCCGAGACGCCGGAGATCCCGGAGGCGGGCATTTGCACCCGCCCGGGACTGCCTCCGGCGGCGGTCCAGGCGCTCAAGCGGGCGCTGCTCGGGATGAAGAAGCCCGAGCACGCCACGGCGCTCAAGGGCATCTACGACATCGACGGCTTCGTGGAGGCGCGGGACGCGGACTACGATCCCGTCAGGGACGCGCTCACGCTCATGGACTACCGGCCGAGGAGATAATCGGAGCGGTTTGGCAGGTTACTTCCCGTTGATGCACTTGATCAGACGCCAGCCGTTGAACATGTTCACCTTGGCGGAGAGGTCCGGCTTGAGTCCGACTTCCTCGAAAAGCGGCTCGAGCGAAAGGTTCGACTTCCAGCCAAGCCGCGTGCATACGGGCGAGACCAGGTCCTCGATGCGCCCGAGCACACGGCGCTCGCTGCGGAAATGGTTCAGGACCACGATGTTGCCGCCCGGCTTGACCACCCGGCGCATCTCGCGCAGCACCGCCACCGGGTCAGGCACCGCGCTGATGGTGTAGGTCGCCACCGCCGCGTCGAACTCGCTGTCGCCGAAGTCCATCACGGTGGCGTCCATGGCCTTGAGCGTGACATTGTTCAGCCCGAGCTCCACCACCTTGTCCTGCGCTTTCTCGAGCATCTCCTCGGAAAGATCGATGCCCGTGATGCGGCAGTTGGCGGGGTACAAGGGCAGGTTCAGGCCCGTGCCGATGCCGACCTCGAGGATCTGCTCGCCACCCTTGATGTCCAGGAGCCGGATGGCCTGCTCCCGGCCGGGATGAAAGATCCAGTCGAAGACGAAATCATAGGCGGGGGCGTAGATCTTGTAGGCTCGCTTGACCTGCCGCTTTTCCAGCGCCGCATCCACCGAAGGTCTCCTCCTGCGGGGTTCTACAGGTAGGTAAGAAGCCAGCCACCGCTCTTCTAACACACCGCGCCCGCGATTGCCAAGTGCTTTCTGACCTGTTGATCCTAAAGGAGAAAGCAGTTTTTTCATGGGCTCAATTCTATTGTCCATGCAGAGGCTCTGACGGTCAAGCCGCCGCTCTCACAGCTTGGCCGAGTCGCCACTCGGCCGTTGGGCGACGCGCTGGGCTTCTGCGGCCGAGAGCTGGGCGACCTGGTTCTCCAGCTGGCGCACCCGGGAGCGGAGGCGCCACTGCTGCGCGAAGCCCGAGAGGGCGGCGAAGACGATGCCGATGAAGGCCGAGAGCAGGATGACGAGCGCCACCGGCATGCCCTCGACTCGCCAGACCAGGAAGCGGATGACCACCGGATCGAGATTCTGGATCGCGAAGATTGCGGCCGCGGCGCCGACCAGAGCCATGAGCACGTACACGAAGAGCATCAAGGTCTCCTCTCTAGGTCTTGCCGTTCTGGCCGAGAGCCCGCAGGAAACGCTGGACGAGCCGCTCCTGGCACTTGGCGGAGTCCGCGCCGTCCGGCCCGACCAATGTCCGGAGGGGCACCACGGCCTTGGCCATGGTCCGGTGGCCGCCCGCCGAGCCCAGGTCGCCGAAGGCCGCGCGCGTCACGTCACCCGCGCTTCTGACGTAGCCGACGCTGCGCACCGAGACGTGGACGTCGTCGCCGACCACGCCCGAGACGACCGACCATTCGACTCCCTTGGCCTGAAGACCGAAATCGGCGAACTGCGGGATCAAGTCTGCGGTGGCGACCGGACCGAGGTGGGAGAAGAACACGCCCTTGACGATCCTGCGCTTGGCGAGCCCGGCCGCCAGGGCGTCGAGCGCGGCTTCGCCGAGGGCGGGGCGCTCGATGCGGCGCAGGGCGTTGTGGTTGGCGAGGAGGTACAGGAACGCGAACGCGTCGAGGTCGGCCCGCGTGCCGCCTCGCTCGAGACCGAGCGTGTCGGCCTTGATGCCGTAGAGCAGGGCCGTGGCGAGGCGCTGCGTGATCTTGACGTCGGCGGCCCGCAGGTACTCGACGAGGATGGTCGAGGTGGCGCCGTACGACGGCCGCACGTCGCGGATTCGGGCGCGCACCGGCTCCTCGACCGGATGGTGGTCGATGACGAGATCCACGTCGACGAAGCGCTCCTCGAGGAAGGATGGCTGGACGTCCACCATGGCCACCCGGTCGAAGCCGTGCATCTCGCGCGTCGTGATCGGCTCGACGTCGATGTCGAGGATGTCGCACATGGCGATGTTCTCGGGCCGCGTGATCGTGCCGAACGTGCAGATGGGTGCTCCCGTCCGGTTGCGGCCAAGCAGGGTCCGGAGCGCCAGGGCCGACGCAATGGCGTCGGGGTCGGGATCGTCCTGCATCAGGATGAGAATGCGCGAGGCGCTCTCGAAGTGCGCGCGGATCCGCTCGACGCGCGTGCGCTCCTGGGCCCGCTCCAGCTCGGGCTGGAGCACGCGCTCGGCGAAGGCGCTGAGGGGCACCGTGATGGCGCCGGGGACGTGGAGACGATCGTCGCCCACGACGAGCACGGGCGCGTCGGGTAGCGCCGCGCGCACCGCCGCTGCGATCCGCGGCGCGCGGCCGGCCGGCGCCCCTACCACGAGGGGCCCGCGGCCGCGGCCGAGGGCCCGACGATACGCGTCCGGGTTTTCGGGATCGCCGGTCATGGCCCGCGCTTTCTGCCGTGCCAGCCGGGCCCGCAGCGCGGGTCGTGACACGAGGTAAAGCGGCGGCTCGCCACCGAGGGCGATGTGGCCCTCGAAGTGCAGGATGAGGTCTTCCGGCAGGACGAGCACGGGCCGCATCGAGAACCCTCGGGAGGAGGCTCCTAGCCGCGCGTCCGGCGGCGGTAGGCACGGGTACCGGCCCGCACGCCCGCGCGCACCGCACGCGTCAAGCGACTCGCCCCCAGCTCGACCGTGTCTTTCGAGGCGGTCAGGCTGCGGGTGATCGAGTCGAGGGATTCTTTGAGCATGGCCTGCGCGCGGGCGATCTGGTCCGCGGCGCGGCGTTCGAGGGTCTCGAGCTTCGCGCGCGCGGCTCCGACGCTGCCGGACGTCTGGGTTCGAAGCGTCTTGAGCTGGCTCTCGAGAAGCGCGAGCCGCGCCTCGAGCTGTTTGAGCCGGTTTTGCGCGGCGCTTCGCGCCGGACGGCGCCTGGATTTCTCGGCCATGGCTCCTCCCAAGTGACGGTGTGAGTCTCAGCCGCCTCCAATTTCAACTGTACCCCATTGGCAGCTCTACTCCACTGGCCCCTGTATCTCAAGGGCCCCCCCGGGGCAGGGAGCCCGGCCCGCAGGGTACGCGGGTTCTCACGCGACGAACGCCGTCCACAGCTGGAGCGCGAAGGCGGCGGCCGTGAGCACGAGGCAGGCCGCGGCCAGCACGCGATGCATGCCGCGTTCGGGGCGCTGATCGCCCGCGCCGAGGAGGACGGCCACGAGCCACCCCCCCAGGAAGCCGCCACCGTGTCCCCAATTGTCCACGTGCATCCCGGGGAGCAGCCCGGCGATGAAGAGAATGAGGGCCCAGGTTCCATACTGCCGGAAGACGGCGGCGCCAAAGTGGCCGCCCCGACGCCGCCCATACCAGACCATGGCGCCCAGGACCCCGAACACGGCGCCCGAAGCGCCGAGCGAGAAGGCGGTTCCCGCGGCGTCTGAAACAAGGAAGCCCGCGGCGCCGCTGACCGTGAAGATCACGATCGTGCGGGCCTGTCCGTACACTTCCTCGACGTCCGGAAGAAGCTGGCGTATCCAGAGCAGGTTGAAGACGATGTGCAGGAGGCTGCCGTGCAGGTAGATGGCGGTCAGGATGGTCCACCAGTGCCCCTCACGCCACGGCAGGGCCCCCGCCATGCCGAGGGCGTAGAGGGAGCCACCACTGGGTGCCAGCAGGTCGAAGACTCCGCGCGGAGCGAGCGCCGCGCGCGGATTGAGGGCGAGAGACGCGATGTAGGCGGTGACGGCGACCACCGTCACGAGAGCCGCGAAGTCGAGCCCGCCCAGGAGGCGGCCGATCGTCCCCCCGAAGCCCCAGAGCCCCGGGTTTCGCCGGCCGCAGTAAAAGCATTTCGGCGCGTCCACCCGGTTCAGCTTGCCGCACGCATAGCAGAGGCTCGATCCGGACCGCTGGCGGAACATGGGCGGCGTGTCCTACGCGCCGTACTTGGCGAAGCGAAGCGCGTTGGCCATCAGGATGGGCATGAGCTCCTGGGCCGGCAGGAGCCCGAGAGCTCCACTCGCGCAGTCGCGCTCCGTGAAGCGGCTGACGTGATCGGCGCCGCAGTAGGCGCTCGCGACGAGAGCCGGCACGGGTTGCCAGCCGTGCGCCGCGAGGATGGACGGCGTCGAGTGATCGCCCGAAACGGCCAGGACGTCGGGCCGGAGTGCCAGGACGTCCGGCAGCCGTGCGTCGAAGCGCTCGAGCGCCGCGACCTTGGCGTCGAAGTCACCGTCCTCGCCCGCCTTATCCGTGTCTTTGTAGTGGAGGAAGAAAAAGTCGAAGCTGTCCCAGTGCCGCTTGAGGGTCGCGATCTCGTCGGCGAAGGTCGGGCCGGTATCGAGCACCTCCATGCCGACCAGGCGCGCGAGGCCACGGTACATCGGGTAGGCGGCGACGGCCGCCGCCCGCAGGCGGAAGGTTTCCGGGAAGAGCGGGATGTCGGGCTGCCGGTCGAAGCCGCGCAGCAGCACCATGTTGGCCGGTGCCGAGTCCCGGAGCAGCGGCCGCGCGCGTTCGACGAACTGGTTGACCGCGGCCGCCGTGCGCTCGGCCGCGGGCTCGAGCGCCCGCGCGGGCAGGGGCGGCACTCCGAGCGCCTGTGGATCCGTCTCCGACACTGATCCCGAAAGGCCGTCGCCACGCAGGACGAGGACGAAGCGGTGCTCCTTGACCGGCTCGATGACGATCTCCGCGCCGTCCACCGTGATCGTCCGCAGTCTCTCGCAGAGCTTGACGCAGAGATCGGTGGAGATGCGGCCGGCCCGCCGGTCCGTGATCCTGCCTTCGCCATCCACGGTGCAGAAGTTGCCGCGGGCGGCCACGTCGCCCGGCTTGAGATGGAAGTCGATGCCGAGCGCTTCGAGGACGCCGCGGCCTACCGGATGCTGGAGCGGGTCGTAGCCGAAGAGGCCGAGGTGACCCGGCCCGCTCCCCGGCGTGATGCCCGGCCCCACGTGGCGGAGCAGGCCGCACGCCGAGCGCGATGCCAGCGCGTGGAGGATCGGCAGGGCGGCCGTCTCGAGCTCGCTCTTTCCGGTGCCGGGACGGGGCAGGCCGCCCAGACCGTCGAGGGAGCAGAGAATGATCTTGGTCGTGGCGGGCTGTGCGAGTGAGCGAAGCAGGCCGAGATCCATCTACCTGGGACCGGCTTCCTTGTTCTCCCCGAAGTCCGGCGGCACGGGCGGCCCCCAGATGTACAGCGAGTCGTCGGCGGGGAAGTCGCGTGGCTCCCAGGCGCAGCTCTCCGGGATCTGGTCGAGATCGTAGAAGTACTCGGCGAAGCTGCCCCAGGGGTCGCGGATGTAGTAGAAGAAGTTCGAGCCGATGACGTGGCGCCCGAAGCCCCAGCCGGGCTGCCAGCCGCGCTCGGCCATCCGCGCCGCCCCCATGCCGATCTCGTCCACGCCGCCCACCTCGAAGGAGCCATGGTGGAAGCCCGGGGCGCTCGACGCGAGCAAGGCCAGGTTGTGGTGATCGGTGGTGCAGCGCATGAAGGCGATGATCTTCTGTGAGCGGTCCGTGAGCTTCATGCCCAGCACGCGGGTGTAGAAGTCGATCTGGCGATCGATGTCCGGCGAGAAGAGGAGCACGTGGCCCAGCCGGCGCGGCGCCACGGGCAGCTCGCGCCCTGGCGCGCCGCGGACGGCCTGGCGCGGCGCGTAGCCCGGGCCGTTGAAAGCCGCCGGCGCCTCGGCGGTGACGGCCGACGGCGCTTCCTCGCGCACGTTGACGAGGTGGCCGTCTGCATCGCGCAGCCAGAGACCACCGCCGGGCGCGTCCTTCGGCGGATCGACCTCGGCCACGCCCGCGCGGCGGACGGACTCGCGCGTCCGCGCGAAGTCCTCGCCGGTGGCGCCGAAGCACAGGTGGTGGAGTCTCTTCCGCGGCCCCTCGTAGAGCAGCACGCTCTCGCGCGGCTGGCGCCCGGCCCTGAGTCGCACGGCCGCGCCGCGGCCCGACTCGTCCGCCAGGCCGAAGTCGCGATAGTAGCGCTGCCCGACCGACTGGTCCGGCACCTCCAGCGCGTAGTGCAGCAGCGAGCGAACCGGCATCGCGGTCTCCCGGACGCTCAGGCGTCCTTGACGGGGTTCTCGAGCGTGCCGAGCCCGGTGATCTCGAGCTTGACGACATCGCCGGGCTGGAGGGTGATCGGCGGCTTGCGCGAGAAGCCGACGCCGGCCGGCGTGCCGGTGGAGATGAGGTCGCCGGGCGAGAGCGTCATGATATTGGTCAGGTACTGGATGATGTAGCCGAGGTCGAATATGAAGTTCTTCGTGTTGCCGTTCTGCATGAGCGTTCCGTTGACCCAGGTCTTGACGTCGAGCACGTGGGGGTCGGGGATCTCCGACCGGTCGGCGATGTAGGGACCCACCGGCGCCAGCGTGTCGCCCATCTTGCCGGGACCCCATTGACTTGTGTGGAACTGGAAGTCGCGGGCGCTCGCGTCGTTGATGATCGTGTAGCCGTAGACGTAGTCGAGCGCCCGCTCTTTCGGCACGAAGCGCGCCGTCTTCCCGATGACCACGCCGAGCTCCACCTCCCAGTCGAGGGTTTTCTCCCCACGGGGCCGGAGAATGGGTTCGCCGGGATCCAGAATGGCGTTGTTCCACTTGGGGAATACCGGCGGCTCCTTGGGAATGGCGCTGCCCGTCTCCGCGGCATGGTCCTTGTAGTTGAGCCCTATGCAGATGAACTTGCCCGGATCGTTGATGGGCGCGTGCAGGCGCACGGCGCTGGCCGCGTGGCTGACCGGCTGGAACTTGCCCGCCTTGGTCGCCTCCACCATGGCTCCCAGCATGTCCTGGGTGGCCGAACCGCCTTCGAGGAAGCCGCGCGTGCTCTGGGGAAAGAGGGCCGCCGCAATGGGGGCCGAGCGGACGACGCCTCTGGCCGAGAGCCAGTCCGCGCAACTGGCCTCAAGGTCCACCACGCGGTCTTGACCCATGAAGCAGCCGAGGCGCGGAGAATAGCCGTTCTGAGAGAACCGGACGATCTTCATGTGAGACCTCCTTGAGGTTCCGATAGGTGGCTAGGGTGTCGCGGGCGGCATTCTAGCACCGTTTCGGGGCCCGGGGAGGCGGCTTGAAGTGGCTGGTTTCGCTCTGATAAAGTAGCCGTGGTGTCTGCAGGGGGGTTAATTCTTGTCGGGCTGCGTTGCGGTGGAGTAGAGTTGCCCTAAGGGCTGTGACGGGGCCGTGGGAACGGCCCCCGATACTGTCTAGGTAAAGAGCCAGTGACATGGAGGTAGGACGATGAAGATCTCCGCTTGGATCTCCGCGGCTCTTGTGGTCGCTCTGTTCGTAGCGGGCCCGCTGGCTCCCATGACAGCCTTCGCCCAGGTGCCGGTGCCGCCGCCACCGCCGGCGGCGCCTGTCGATCCTCCGCTCACCAGCCAGAAGCCCGGGCAGGAGCGCGTGCCCGTGGATCCCGTTGAAACGATGATGCTGCCCTCGGTTGACCCCATCACGAGCCACGATCCGACGGCTGGCGACGCCACCGCGGCCGGCTTCATGAACGTGGTCTATGTTCCCGGCAAGGCCATCATCTGCACGGCGGGCGTGCTGACTTCGACTCTCGTCATGCTGTTGACATTCGGCGCCGGCTATCGCGCGGCTCGCGGGGTGTTCCTCGAGGGCTGCAGCTCTCCGTGGGTGCTGACCGCCGACCACGTGTCCGGCAAGATCCCGGGTCCCGGTGACGCCGGGTACGATCCCACCGGCCGCTACTAGCTTGAGGCGTCTCTCACCGGAGTACCTCCCGCCACGCGAGGCGTGGTCGGAGAGCGTCTGCATGCGCCGGCACCACTCGCCAGCCTAGGACGTCCAGCCGCCGCGTGGCCCGCTCCCGATGGCCCGCCCCGCTGCTCTTCGTGCTGCTCCTCGCCGGCTTCGCCGCGGGAATCTGGGGCAGCTATCGCGACGTCTACCCGGGCAAGGGGCTTTTCCGGCTCACCGGGATCTTCGAGGGTCGCGGGACCGACACCCTGATCCTGGTCAGCCACGATGCCGCACCCGGGGTCATGGACGAGATGAGTAAGATGGCCTTCTACGCCGAGACCACGGAGATGCTGGACGGCGCGGGCTTGCGTCGCGGAGACCGCGTACGCCTGACGGTGCGGCAGCTTCCCGACCGCTATCTCGTGGTGGAGATCCGCAAGATCCAGTGACAGGAGAGACGCCCGATGGCCGATGAGAGCTTCTCGCCCGAGACGCACCGGGGCCCGGTACTTCGAGCCTGTCTACGCGGGCGACACGCTGTACCCGATGTTCACCATCACCGGGCTCGAGCCCGGGCCGGACGACGGGCGTCGTGGCGATGCGCGTCACCATCCACAACCAGGACAAGGAGCTGGTGATGGACGGACTACACCGGTATCTCCTGCGCAGGAAACCCTGAGGAGGACTCCATGGCCTACCGCATCAACCACATTCATCTGAAGGCATCGGATCCGCGGCGCACCGCCGAGTGGTACGTGGGGGCGTTCGGCTTCAAGATCGTCAACGACGAGACGCGCGTCTTCGGCGACCGCTTCATCCGCTGCCAGAGCGAGGACGGCGGGATGGCGGTGAATATCTCGGGCGCGCGCACCGGCGAGACGCTGCAGCCCGGCAATGCCTCCCCCCACTTCGGCCTCGAGCACTTCGGCTTCGACTCCGTCGAGATCGAGGCGGACATCCGCCGGCTCGAGGGGCTGGGGGCGAAGCTTCTCGAGGGGCCGATCCAGAACCCGAACGGCAGCCGCATCGCCTTCCTGCGCGCCCCCGACGACACCCGCGTCGAGCTCGTCCAGGCGGCAAAAATCGCGGGCGGCTGCTGCTAACCGGCCTGACGGGCCCGGCGACGCCCTGGTTCCCCGGTCGAGCCCGGTGCAATTGCGCGGGCTAGAACGGGGAAGGGGTGCCTTCGGGGAGGGGGACGTCGAAGGCGAAGAGGACGGCCGCGATGGTTTGGTAGTAGCCGGCGAGGACTACCAGCTCGACGAGCCCGGTCACGCCCACTTCCTGCTGGATTTGATCCTGGAGCAGCCGGGGCACCGACTCCCGCGCGAGGACGTGCTGGACCACCCGCGCGGCCCGCACGTAGCGCGCCGGGAGGGCCGCGAGATCCTCGCGTGCGCGGATGCGCTCGACGACGTCGTCCGGCAGCCCTTCCTTCTTGGCGACCAGCGCGTGCATGGCCCACTCGAAGGGCTGGGCGACATGGCGCGCGGTGATGAGGATGGCGAGCTCCCGCAGGTCCCCCGGCAGCGTGGCGTCGAAGCGCAGGTACTCTCCGAGGTCGCCGACGCGCTCGGCGAGGGCCGGGTGATGCATCAGCGGCACGTAGGGGCCGCGAATCTTGCCGCGCTTCGCGGCGATCCGCTCGTAGACCTTTTGCGCGACGGGGTCGAGGGAGCCGAGGACGTCCGGGAGGCGGGCCATGGCTCAGCGCCCCTTGAAGGCGGGCTCGCGCTTCTCGACGAAGGCGCGCGCCGCTTCCTTGTGATCTTCGGTCATGCCCGTGCGCGTGTGGTGCCAGGCCTCGAGGTCGAGCTGCTCCTTGAGCGAACCCGACTCGGCGGCGTTCATGTTGCGCTTCATGTAGCGAAGCGCCACGCGCGGGCCGTTCGCGATCTTCGACGCCAGTGCCATGGTCTCCTGCTCGAGCCTGGCGTCCGGCACGACGCGGTTGACCATGCCCAGCGCGAGGGCGTCCTTGGCGTCCACCAGCTCGGCGGTGTAGTAGAGCTCGCGCGCCTTGGCGGTGCCGACGAGCTGGGTCAGGAAGAAGCTTCCGCCGAAGTCGCCCGAATATCCGACGCGCGCGAAGGCCGTGCCGAACCGGGCATTGTCGCTCGCGACGCGGATGTCGCACGCGAGCGCCAGCGACAGCCCCGCTCCGGCCGCCGCGCCGCGCACCATGGCGATGGTGGGCTTGGGCATCTCGTGGAGGAGCCGCGAGGTCTCCATCCTCGAGCGCAGGGCCTGCGCCTTCTCTTCCATCGTGGTGCCGCCGAGCTCGGTACCCTCGGCCATGGCCTTGACGTCACCGCCCGCGCAGAAGCCGCGACCGGCGCCCGTGAGCACGACCGCGCCCACCTCGGGATCCTCCGCGAGCCGGTGGAGCGCCTCGAGCATGGCGTCCAGCATGGGGCGCGACATCGCGTTCAGCCGGTCGGGCCGGTTCATGGTCAGCGTCGCAACGCCGTCCTTGATGCTCTCGAGCAGGTCCGTCGTCATCTGTGACTCCTCCAGGATGTGGATGGAATAGCCCTCATGGCGCGGCCGAGAGGGTCCGCACGTATGCGACGAGGGCGCGGATCTCCGGGTCGCTCAGATGATAGCCGAAGGCGGGCATGCCGGGCTTGCCGATCGCCGCTCCGCCGTTCTTGATGAGGCTGAAGATGTAGTCGTCCGAGAGCTGAGCCATGGCCCGGCGATCCGTCAGGTCGCCCGGCCGGATGAAGAAGATCGTCGCGCGCCACGAGCCGTGTCCGTTGGCGCCGTGGCAGGGGGCGCAGCGGGTGAGATACGTCCGCTGCACGGGCGTGGCGGTCTTCGGCACGGGATGGGGCAGGAACAGGAGCGCGAGGAAGCTACCGCCGAGCAACAGGAGCGTGGGCGCGAGGATGACAAGCAGCCATTTCGCCTTCACCCGCGGGAGCATACCACGCGGGCGTTTTACCCTTTGACCGCCCCTGCCGTAAGGCCTGACACGTAGTAGTCGAGGAACAGGACGTAGACGATCACGATCGGAATACTGGCAAGCAGAGCCCCCGCCATCAACGAGCCCCAGAAGTAGATGTCGCCGCGGATCAAGTCCGAAGTGACGCCCACCACGGCCGTCTTGTTCCCCGACTGGGAGATGAAGGTCAGCGCGTAGGTGAATTCGTTCCAGCAGAGCGTGAAGCTGAAGAGCACGGCACAGATGATCCCCGGCACGGCCATCGGCAGCACGATCCTCCAGAGTGTCTGCATGCGCGTGGCGCCGTCCACCATCGCGCACTCTTCGACCTCGCGCGGAATGGTGCGGAAGTAGCCCATCAGGATCCAGGTGCAGAAGGGCACCAGGAACGTCGGGTAGATGACCATGAGCGACGTGATCGTGTCCGCGAGGCCAAGCCAGACCACGACCTGGGAGAGGGGGAGAAAGAGCAGGGTGGGCGGGACGAGGTAGGTGATGAAGATCGCGGTCCCGAAGGCGCTGGCGCCCCGGAAGCGTAGGCGCGCCAGGCTGTAGCCCGCGAGGATGGAGATGACCACGGAAACCGACGTCGCGACGACGGCAACGAGGAGGCTGTTCCTCATCCAGGTGACGAACTCGGTCTTCTGGAACAGGAGCGCGTAGTGATCCATGGTGACGCCGCTCTGGATCCAGAAAGGGATGGACTTGAGGTTGTAGAGCTCCGCGTTCGACTTGAACGATGTCACCGCCATGAAGTAGAAGGGGAACATCACGAAGAAGATGTACGGCGCCAGGTTCGCGTATGCGAACACGTTGGAGCGGATGCGGGCGCCGCGACTCCGGGCTGCGGCCACGGCTACTCTTGTCTCACGTAGCGGAGCTGGAAGAACACCACCATCGCCAAGGCCGGGAAGATGAAGAGGGAAATTGCCCCACCCTGTCCGAGGTTGCCGCCCTGGAGGCCCACCTGGTACGCAAGCGTGGCGAAGAGGTGGGTCGTGTTGATCGGGCCTCCGCGCGTCAGCACCTGGACGATGTTGAAGTCGCCGAAGGTGAAGATCGTCGAGAAGAGAATGACCACGGCGAGCACCGGCTTGATGAGAGGCAGCGTGACGTGCCAGAAGCGGCGCCACGAACCCGCGCCGTCCACCTCGGCGGCTTCGTAGTACTCGCGGGGCACCGCCATCAGCGCTGCCAGCACGATGATGGCGAAGAAGGGCAGTCCCCGCCAGACGTTGACGGTGATGACGGCGGCCATCGCGTACGTGGACTGCCCGAGCCAGTTCGGCCCCGGTGCGCTGATCACGTGCAGGCGGATGGCCGTCCAGTTGACGACGCTGTACAGTGAGTCGAACATCCACAGCCACGCCAGCGTCGAGAGCGCGGTCGGGATGACGAACGGCAGGAGCACGATACCCCGGATCACGCGTTTGAAGCTCAGGTTGCGGGCCAGCAGCATCGCGAGCCACACACCCAGGACAATCTTGAAGCTGAGCGCGATCCCGGTGAAGACGAAAGAGTTCTGGAGGGTCTGGCGGAAGGTCTCGTTGCCGAGGATCGCCCGGTAGTTCGCGAGCCCCACGAAGCCGCCGGGGGATCCGACCCAGTAGTCCGAGAGACTGAACCAGATCGCCATCCCGAACGGAAAGGCGACAAGGCTCGTGAGCAGCACGACGGCCGGCACGATGAGGCCGTAGCCGAAGACGTGCTCCTGCTCCCACCACTCGCGGAGACGCGAGAGACGGCCGGACTCCCGGAGCCCGGCCGCCTCGAGGACGCGCGGCCCGACGGCCATCCTACCCGACCTTCAGCTGTCCCTTGACCGCGAGCGCGACCTGCTCCTGCGCCCAGTCCATGGCGCGCTTGGTCGGCATCCCGTTGACGGACTTGGCGACCATGTCGGCCATGATGTAGTTGTCGTCGATGCGCTGCACGGCCTCGCTCGGCTTGGCCGGCCAGCCGCGCGGGTGCGCGTACTCGGCCTCCTTGGGCAGCATGGCGAACTTCGGGTTCCGCGCCCAGATCGGATGGTCGGCGAGGTTCTTGAGCGGCGGATGGTTGAAGGCGTTCGACGCCACGATCCAGGCGTCGAAGTTCTGCTTCTGGAAGAGGTAGACGATGAACTCCTTGGCCAGCTCCTGGTTCTTCGAAAACTTCCAGATACCGATGCTCAGGTTCGGCGGCGCCGAGTGGATGCCTGCCGGCCCACCGGGGCTGTTGTGGTGGTTGAGGTCGTCGGCGATCGGCTGCTTGTTGGCGAGGGCGGAGTTGTATGGGCTGATCGGGTTGTGGATCCAGGAGCCCTTGCCCGAGAGGATGAAGCGGTTGTTGCCGGCGTCGTCCCAGGAGAGCACTTCCGGCTCCATCGCGTTCGCGTAGAGATCCTTGTACCACTCGATGACCTGCGCGGTCTTGTCGGAGACGATGCCGGGGGTCTTGCCGTCCGCTTCGAGCACCTTGGCGCCCTGGGACCACGCGACGGACCAGTACGTCGAGTGCGCATCGGAGCAGTGGCTGATGGGGATGCCGACCGGGTTGCCCTGCTTCTTGAGCACCTTGCCCTGCACGAGAAGCTCGTCCCACGTCTTCGGTGGATGGTCGAACCCGGCCTTCTTGAAGTGGGCCATGTTGTAGGTGCCGGGGAAGGAGACCCAGAACCAGGGGATGGCCTTCCAGCCGGACTTGGTCTGGCAGCTCTCGGCCGCGAAGGGATACCACCCGCCGCCCTGCTTGCCGACCTTCGCGACCACGTCGTCCATGCTCACGAGGAGATTCTCGTAGAGGAAAGGGTCCGCGCCCGCAGTGCGGTACATATCGTGACCGGACTGCGACTGGGCCTCGGCCGCGATCTTCGAGGGCATCTGCAGATGCGCCATGGTGTCTACGCGCACCGTGCAGTTGTTGGCCTTGCCGAAGGCTTCGGCCTGCTTGCGGAGCTCGTCGTCCGAGGCGGGCACGAAATGGTTCCAGGAGAGGAACGTCAGCTCCCGCTTCTGGGCGTACGCGGGCGCCTTGCCCAACGCGAGCCAGGAGGCCATTCCAACGGACGCGCCGGCGGTGGTGGTGAGGAATTGACGCCGGGTCTGGACAGGGAATTTGGTCGGTTTCATCCGGGGCCCCCTTTGGCTGTGGATGATCGGATCCGCGGCATCCTGGTGCCGGGCAGAATCGTGAGGCTCTTGTAGCCCCACCCGCAGAGGTTGTCAAGCCGCGCATTGGCTCCGTGAGGGGCCGTTTGACCGGTCCCTGCCATTCTGTCAGGATCGCCGCCGTGGCGACGACCGCGTCCGCGCTCATGCTCAGCTCGCTCCTCGTCGCCCTCGCCGGCGCTCCAGCCGTCGCTCAGGAAGCGCAGCCGCTCGCCCGCCTGCCCGAGCTGCGCGTGATCGCTCCACCGCTCGAGTTGGGCACGCTGCCTCGGTCGTGGGTCCCTGGCCGCGTCGAGATCCTCACGGATGCCGAGATCCAGTCGCTTCGCCCTTCGGTCCTCCCGGACGCCCTCGAGCGGCTGCCGGGCGTGACGCTGCAGAACGAGCAGGGCAACCCATTCCAGCCGAACCTCACGCTGCGGGGCTTCTCGGCCTCGTCCGTCACCGGCCTGCCCCAGGGGCTCAGCGTGTTTCTCGACGGGGTGCGGATCAACGAGCCTACGGTCGAGGAGGTCAACTTCGACCTGATTCCTCTCGAGGATGCCGAGCGGATCGAAGTCATCCGCGGGGCCTCCGTGCTCTATGGACGCAATACGCTGGGAGGGGCGATCAACATCATCACCCGGCGTGGCGAGGAGATCCGGGAGATCGTTCCCGAGCTTGCCGGGGGCAGCTTCGGCCGACAGCAGTACCGGTTGCGCGCGAGCGGCGAAGCCCGCCCGTTCGACTACTACGTCTCGCTCAACCAGGTCTCGGAGGATGGCTACCGGGATTTCACCAGCGCCCGCCTGTCCCGGGCTTTCGTCAAGCTCGGTGTCCAGGCCGGCGACACGGACGCGACCGTGTCGTACCAGTACAGCAACAACCGGATCGACCAGGCCGGCTCCTTGCCGCAGAGCGTGCTTCGGGAGGACCGCCGCGCGAACCTCACCGCCGGGGACTCCTGGACGCCGGAGCTCAACTTCGGCATCGTGAGCGTCCGCCGCACGCTCGGCGAGCACTGGACGGTCTCGGCGAACGCTTTCGTCCGCGCCCTCGAGGCCCAGCAGTTCAACGCCAACCTCATCGCCGAGAACTCGGAGCTGCGCAACCGCACCCTCTCGGTGGGCGGGACGCTCGAGGTGACCCATCGCAGCAAGATCGCCGAGCGGGACAACGTCCTCATCCTCGGCGCCGAGTACACGCGCCATGACGTCCACAGCCGGACGTTCGAGGGACCGACCGGCGCCCAGACGCTGACGGCGAACCTCGCCGACACCGAGGACGCCGTGGGTGTCTTCGCCCAGGATTCGCTTATGCTGGCTCGGGACGTCTTCCTCAACGGCTCGACCCTCGTCGTGACGGCGGCCGGCCGCTGGGACGGGCTGCGCCACAATATCGACGATCTCCTGGGCGGGCCGAGCGGCGGCGTGTTCTGGTTCAACCGATTCGTGCCGCGCGTCGGCGTGAACCTCAACCTGACGGACCGGCTGGGATTCTACGCGAGCTATGCGGAGGGATTCCGCGCCCCCGCATTTCTCGAGCTCACCTGCGCGGGGCCCGGCGCCGTCTGCCCGGGGCTCCAGGTCGGGGTCGCGCCCGATCCGCCGATCCAGCCGGTGAAGACGACGACCTACGAAGTCGGGGCGCGCGCCCGGCTGCTTTCATGGCTGGACGCGGACGCCTCCGGCTACTGGACCAACGTGGAGGATGACATCTTCTCGGTTTCGCCGTCCG
>WNFT01000558.1_pt1 | contig 32301 bp, 23 predicted proteins | sample 5400191 | NCBI WGS metagenome assembly WNFT01 (sample SAMN13153359, study PRJNA577476) | soil metagenome | isolation source: 80 cm saprolite under Madrone tree | place: USA:California | collected 2016-06-14 | reverse complement strand
CTTCACCACCCAGACGGGGCCGTCGAGTTCCTCGGCGACGGCTTCGGCCTCCTGGGGCGTATGGGCAACGTCGCCCCGTGGAACCGGCACGCCGTAGCGGCGGAGCAGTTGCTTCGCCTGATATTCGTGGATATTCATGAGCCTACCCCTGGGGTCTACTCCGACAAGTCAAAGCTACGGAAGGAATGGCCCGGGGGCAATGTGCCAATCCCGGGCTAATGGGTCGCTCCCTGTCGCTGCGCTGCCAGGATAGGTCGTAATTCCGTGATACGGGCGGCGTCGGCGAACCCAGCACCGTCAAGGGCAGCCCGACCGGCCCCCTCCTCTGTCATTCCCGCAGAAGCGGGAATCCAGCGTCCCAAAACCCGTCACTCGCCCCTGGATCCCCGCTTGCGCGGGAACGACGGCAACAGAGAGGTCGGAGAACCCAAATGCGACTGCCTTGGACCGGCCCCCGGGGGTGCCGCCGGGCAAAGAGGCTTTGCAGCCTCATGGGGGTCTGGTATAAGGCCGGCCTTCACTGATCCGGGGTAGCTCAGCGGTAGAGCAATCGGCTGTTAACCGATCGGTCGCCCGTTCGAATCGGGCCCCCGGAGCCAATAAAATCAAGGGGTTTGGTCTGAAAAGCCCTGCCCCTTTCTCTTTCAAAATCGCCCGGGACAACAGCGGGGGCAACATCGCGCCAGATTGGCTCGAGCGCGGTGCAAATATGATCGAAATGCAAATCGGGGAACTCGCGGCTGGTGTTTCATCTTCGCGAGATCAACTCCAAGAGCTAATCAAGCGCCTGGGCGGCGGCGATCCGTTAAGCTGGCACCTCCCCGCTATGATTGAGACGCTGCGTCGGCTGCATCGCCCTTAAGCCGGGCTGTCAACCGTACCGCCTGGTCTCGTGCTACGCTGCCCGGTCGCGATTCGGGGGCAGTGAGGCGGCTATGGCCAGCATCATCGCCCCCATAGTCCGGTGCAGCCTCTCAGCCGCAAGCCTCCGTCACTTGTTGAGCAATCCATTCAGCCGTCGGGTTTGCCGTCACCCCCTAAGCCGGATCGGCTATCCGCCACCCAAAAAAGCCCTTGCTCGTCACCAGAACAAAGTCGCCCGTGCATCGTTATCTCCATATGGCAATAGTTGCGGTCATACCCGTAAATCTCCTGTGTCCTGACTGCGGGAAGACGGGCCACGGCATGATCTCCCAAAGATCGCCAGAGCCCTCTACGGCCGTAGTATCCGGTGACTTTAAGGTGCGGGTCGGCGCCAAACCATTTCTCCGGATCGAATGCAGACCTGCGGCAAGCCCATATGCGGCCTTGTATGAAGCAGGACGCCGAGAGTTGTTGCGCGTGCATGCTCAGTTTCTTCGGATATTTCTCCGGCCATGAACAGAGATCGACTTCCGCGGGCTGAAAACAGGTGTGCGCCGTGATGGCAGGAGAGGACCTCGGCGCGGCGGCGGAGGTTCGGGATATCGCGCGCCCGGCCGGCGCGTCGGATGCGGCGTCGCGTACGCCCGAGCTGACTGTTGTGGTGCCGACCCTGAACGAGCGCGACAACATCGTCCCGCTGGTCGAGCTGCTGGACACGGCGCTCGCCGGCATCGCCTGGGAGGTGATATTCGTCGACGACGATTCCCGGGATGACACCGCCGCGGCGGTGCGGGCCATGGCGCGGCGGGACGGCCGGGTGCGTTGCCTCCAGCGGATCGGCCGCCGCGGCTTGTCGACCGCCTGCATCGAAGGCGCGCTGGCCTCGGCCGCCCCCTATTGCGCCGTCATTGATGCGGACCTGCAGCACGACGAGACGGTGCTACCGCGCATGCTCGAGGCGCTGCGCACCGGCTCCTACGACCTCGCGATCGGAAGCCGGTACTCGGCGGGCGGCGATCTCGGCGAGCTGAGCGGCCGGCGGGTCGGCATCAGCAAGCTCGCCACCCGCGTCAGCCGCGTCATCTGCAAGGCCGACATCGCCGACCCCATGAGCGGCTTCTTCATGGTCCGCCGCGAGGCATTCGAGGCGGCGATGCGGCGGCTGTCGGGGCAGGGCTTCAAGATTCTGCTTGATCTTCTCGCGTCGTCGCCGCGGCCCTTGCGCGTGGTGGAGCTAGGCTATCGCTTTCGGCAGCGGCGCCACGGCGAGAGCAAGCTGGATACGCTGGTGGCCTGGGAGTTCGGGATGCTACTGGCCGACAAGCTCGTCGGGCATGCCATTCCGGTCCGTTTCGTGCTGTTCGCCACGATCGGCGCCATCGGCCTAGTCGTCCATCTGGTGGTACTGCGCCTGGCGCTGACTCTGCTGGCGCTTGATTTCACCCCCGCGCAGACCTCGGCCGCCCTGGTGGCGATGACCTCCAATTTCTTCCTCAACAACCTCTTCACCTATCGCGACCAGCGCCTGATGGGCTGGCGGCTGCTGCGAGGGCTGGCGTCCTTCTATCTGATCTGCGGCCTGGGGCTGATCGCCAACGTCGGAGTCGCTGCCTATACCTTCGCCCAGCACGAGAGATGGTGGATCGCCGGCGTTGCCGGCGTCGTGGTGGGGTCGGTCTGGAATTACGCCATTTCCTCAGTCTTCACCTGGAAGCCGCCACGGTAGCTGGCAAGCCCTGACTGAGCATCGCTGCGCAATCGGGGGCCAGTCACTTTTTTGGTGCAACTGCTTGGTTTCCGTCTGATAGAACTGCGAGCGGCTGTAGAAGATTGGGCTTTGAGTAGCGGGACGATGCGCTTCGATCTCAGCTTCCTCAACAGCGGAGATTACTCGTGGTCTCCAAAATTGCGGATCCTACTCATTGCGATAGGGCCGATGTCACAGCTGATCACGTCCTCCTGCCTATCGACCTGGAAAGTTGCTGCCGAGATGGCGTTTAAGCGTTGTATGTCGCTGAAGTCGTACAGATAGAGAGAAGCTGGCGATCCGAGGCCGTTTATCGTTCTGGATGGGGCGGCAAAATAGTCGAGTTGTCGGCCAATAGTGTCGCTATAGCGGAGAATGTTGCCGTGTAACCGTGCCCCCGTATGGGCCGCCAGAATTAGCACCCATACCCGGCGCTGTCCGCGAAGCCTATCGAGCTCGATCAGATAGGAACGTGTCTCGCCGCGATGACATCCACCGGCTGTATAATCCTTTGTTTCAAATCCGAATTTAGGCGCGTAGAAGCTCATGGCCGGCACTGCATTGTAGAAGACATAGATGCCGTCCCCCGCCAGGTGATGCTTCTGCAGGTAGGAAAGAGCCGGCTTCACGTCGTCGATGCGATAGGGTGGCGGCTGCCTGATTACAGGAAATACCGCTGGAATTGTGAGCAGAAGAGCAGTTGCAAAGCCAGCGTAGAAAGATTGGCGGGAAACGTGCACTCGAACCAAATCAATGGTAGCGGCCGTTCCCAAGAAAATGCCAGGCAGCAAAAACAGAATTAGTCGATCACTGAACGGATAGAGCCGCACAACGGCCACTGCCAGGGCCGCGAAGAATGGGGCGAAGATGAGGAGCCCTACCGGCCAGTTGCGGCGGAAGAGAATGCAACCTCCGCATACAGCGAGGAGTAGATATAGAGGCGCAAGTGGATAGGCGAGGCTCGACTGGCCTCCCCGTGCGAGAAGGGCCGTCAGCCGGTGAAGGGGCCAAAGGCTTTGAATGGCTTGTGTCAGCGAGTCGGGCGGCACTCCCAGTTTCCAGAGATCGTAGGTAGTTAGGAGCGACTGCCGAGTCCCCGCACTGACGCTGGCGAAACTTGCCGCCGAGGCGATCGCCGCCGATCCGCCCCACCACAGCAACAGTGGCCAGATCCAAGATTTGCTTCCGCCATCACGGTTACGCCAAGCGATAACAAGGAGCGCTGACCCCAGTCCCGCAAGCACTAATATGGCCGATTGCGAAAACCACACTGCAATCGCACCGATAATCCCGGCCACGTGCACCTCTCGGCTCAACTTCTTGCGCCTCAGTACCTCCAAGGCCACCCAAAGCAGCAGCACAGCCGCGGCTACGTCGGTCGAATACTGTTTGACACGAGCCGCGTAGTCGATAAGCGGTCCGGCTGTCGCAAACATGGCGACTGCAATTGGCGCAGCACGCCCAAGCACTCGCTCAGCGACCGGGACAAAGAGAATGAGGGCCGCGACGGAGCACAGAAACGGGAAGAAGCGCAGGCCCCACTCATTCGCCCCCAACAGGAGAACCGCAGCCTTCTCCGCGAGCAGGAATCCCTTGGGAGCGACCTGATCCCAGGCCAGGGGGCTCGACAGAAGCTCCCCGAGAGGACGAGAGACGACATTCTGCGCGACTGCCAATTCGTCAAGCCATAAGGACGTCCCCGCCGAGTACTGCCACACTCGCAGGCCCACGCCAATTAAAATGATTGCCCACGTTGTATATTGGACCCAGGCAGCGCCAAGCCGTGGCGCAAAACGATCGGCAGTATCTGGATACAACTTAAGTCCCCTCCTAGACTGTGCTGAGACGCCCGCAGTGAGAATGCGCCACAGATCTATGCGACTAAGTATCCGACGCCGTGCGGGGCAAGAACCGCGGCTTTAAATCGGAGATGCCGGGAGCCGGAATTGCCAGATAGTGCATGCGCTTGATCTCTCGACGGCCGAGGGTGACGGTATCCAAAATTAGCCCGCAAGTTAGCGACAAGAAGGCCAAGAGCATTGCCCCAGTGGATAGCACCGCCGTCGGGAGGCGAGGTACCAGACCGGTCTTAAGATATTCCGACAAAATTGGCAGAGCGAGCGCAATAGAAAGCGAAGCAAGGAATACAAATATACAGCAGAAAAATTGCAACGGACGCTCTTCCCTTATGAGGAACAGGATCGTCCTGAGAATGCGGAATCCGTCGCGATACGTCCGTAATTTGCTCGCCGACCCGTTCGGACGAGCCTTGTACGGAAGAAACACCTCAGCCGTCGGCATACGCAACTGTAATGCATGCACGGTAAGTTCAGTTTCAATCTCGAAGCCCGTGGTAAGCGCAGGAAAGGATTTGACGAAGCGTCGGGAGAAAACCCGGTAACCGGAGAGCATGTCGCGAAAGTAGTTGCCAAAAATGCGAGCTACAATCCCCGTGAGCAATTGATTGCCAAAACGGTGACCTCGGCGATATGCCTTCTGCACCTCTGTAGAGCGCGCCGCGTTGACCATATCGAGTTGATGGTCGACCAGCATCTTGACTAGTGTTGTAACGGATGCCGCATGATAGGTGCCATCGCCGTCAACGAGTACATAGACGTCGGCGTCGATATCAGCAAACATCCGTCGAACTACGTTGCCTTTGCCTTGCAGTGATTCCATACGGACGATAGCACCGGCGGAAGTCGCCACTTCTACGGTGTGGTCCGATGAGTTATTGTCATAGACATAGATCTGGGCCGCGGGAAGAGCGGCGCGGAAGTCATGTACAACGGCCTGAATGGCGATTTCTTCATTATAGCAGGGGATAAGTACTGCGATTGCGACGCCCAATAAATTCTCCGCAGTTTGGGGGAGCGGGGCGGGTTCGGGGCTTCCCTCCGTGGACGTTTGCGTTAAGCCGACGCCATTCGACACAACGTTGCTCCCTAGATTTGTATTTGCCTGTCGCGTGCAAGGCGGATTTCTGCGAATTCTCGCCCTCCCGGCTCCAGCAACACAGCAGCCCGCGCCAATGCACTGGTGGCTGCCGCTTCGTAGTGATTATTGCACCGATGAACCACGAGTTTCCGCCGCTTGCACGCAACCAGCGCTCAAGTTACATGTCCCCTGCAAACGATAGATACCGAGGGTTCCAAACTTCGCGGCGGAAGGCTCCCTTACCCCAAGCTCGTTAAGAACATAATTGGCGTAGGAGTCGTAATAGTGCTCCCCGATAACCAGATTAATGCTCTCCCGCAACACAAGATAGACAACATGGCCGGTCTGAGCTAACGCGCGCAACGCGTCGGCGCGTACAGTTGGTGCGCCATAAGTGACCAGAGCCTGCGAAGTTGTGCCTTCGCTGAGCTTGAAATAGGGAAAGGTTGGCGCAGTCCGATGGCGGTAATAGATCACTCCGTCGGTTCCTGCGGCCGTGTCGCCTGGTTTCATGACAGAAGCGAGGTACCTCGCGACCTCGTCATATGGCTCAGAAACAACGTGGCGTCTGGAGATATTTGCCGCCGAAATCGCGGCTGCGCCCAGCAGAGCGGCAATGGCGGCGCAAGTGACTATCCCGAAGACCAATCGCAGTCGGACAGCCGCGAGCCCTCGGCGTCGCAAGGCAGCCGTTATGACATCAGACAGTCTGCGCGCCAAATATAGAATTCCAAATGCTGCGAGCAAGCAGACAGCAAAACTCGTTGCAACGAATGACCGCTCAATAAAAATAGGCCGACTCTGGCTGTAGACGAATAAAATCACCGGAAACAATGCGAATAGCGCGCCGCAAACAAGAACGGCGCTCGACCGCCTCCAACCGGCGGCAAAGCCTATGACTGCGAGCCCGACGAGGAGCAAATTCGGCAAAGGCTGGAACCGTGATACGGCACTGAATCCGTCCACATGAATAAAAAGCCGGAACGCCTCGCGAAGCGAAAGGCGCTGCATCCAAGCGATATCAACCGAGTTGGTCATGCTTTGAACCAGGGTGAGTCCCCAAGCAATGCCGACGGCCAGCAGGACCGTGCTCGTAAACCAAGCAACAACAAGCGTCTGGTCGTTGCGCAGATTGCCGCTAAGCCGTGCCTCCGCTATCGCCGCAGCCATGGCGCATTCAAGGACGAGTATTTCGAAAATAAAGGTGTAGTGCAGATAAAACCCAATAATTGACGCGAGTGTGAACAGAATCCATCCTGCGAACCTCCGCCAGCCGGCACGAAAAGCCGCAGCGTAACTCCCAGTATAGTGGTTGATGATGAGGATTGTGCCGATCGCGGCGAGAAGGCAGGCATCCTGCAGTAGTGCATAGGCTCTCGCGTCACGACTATAGGAAACGGAAATCGCGCTCAGGGCTAACAGCCACGCACCTAACATACCGCTCTTTGACGCGCCGCCGAGGCGGCCAAGAATATAGACCAAGGGAATTGATAGCGTTCCCGCAACAACAGACGGCAGGCGAAGAAGGAACTCCGTTTCGCCGACCTGCATCCAAAGCTTCATCAGAAGATAATAAAGTGGAGGGTTCGTCTCGATATGGGAAAGGCGCCCCAAAATGAAAGAGACATGCTGATGGGAAAAATCCCATGTATAAATTTCCTGACTTGACAATGGCTCCGCCCCAAGGCGGTGAAGGCGAATGATCAATCCGAACAGCACCGCTGCGCAGACCACGGGGATCTCCAATGCCGGCGAAGCGAGTACATGAATTGGCCGGATGTGTCGAAACCTCGCGGGGCTGACAGACGGGACCTCGCTTATGGTCAACGACGAAGCACGCCACCCCTGAGTTACTTTATCGTCCGGTCGGTCCGAAACTCGATGTTCCGCTGGGCCAATGGTATGATTCTGCGGCGGCAACGCCGCCGTGTTCTGCTGAAGAGCGCCCGGCATCCCTTGTTCAGTCTGCGGGTGCCAGTCTTCGCGAGGGCAGCCTACTAATCGCATCTTCGACTCCTAAGAACACTCGATCTGGGTTGACGGCAAACATGAGTGCGTCATGCTTTGCGACCTCCTCACCGCTCCATCGGTCATCGAAAATTAGCCGCTCCCGGCTTACTCCTGCTTAGACCTTGTGCAAATGGGTGCGATTGTCCTTTGATTCAGCCCATTCAATCTTGGCAAGCAGCGCCTGCGCGGTCCGATTAAATCTCCGGGCCAAGCGCTAGGATTCGCCAGAGCGAGCTGCGGTAAATAACATTGAATTAACCAGCTCCTCTCGATCTTCCGTTCGCCTCGAGCTCGCTTATGGCTCATCTGAAAAGGACTCTGTTGAATCGGCTCAGAAAATTAGACAGGTAACGCGGTAGCTCGAAAGAGCTTTTGCATGTGGGTCCTCCGATGGCAACATCGGCAATTGAAAACCAGAAACCTCGCATAGGGTCTGCCATGGGAGGGTTAACTTGCTGGCCCTGGTGATTCAGTATTCGCCTGTAGAGGCGGAGTGGCCGCTTTCTTGGCGGGAGAGACGTCAGGCTGGTCCGCCGACTGCGCAACAACGACAGCATCCACTCTGCCGCAAACGGGCGGTATTGAGCCATGTCGTTCGATACCTTCGGCCCTCAGATCGTAGCCGTGTGCAGTCGATTCTATGTCGATGCGACATCTGGAAGAGCTTGCGTAGGTGGCCCCTTCCCTGAAATGCTTAGCAACATCCCGATAGACTTGCGCACGAAATTGGTTTGCCATGCGGTAGCGCCGCAACCTTCCACCAGACCAAACCACTGTGGATTGAAAAAGTTCCCCGTAGCGCGGGTCCGCTTGCCACCTGCTCTGCACCCTCAGCGAAACGAAGTCACTGGCAGCCGCAGCGGGTGGTAAATTGGGCCCGCCACTGGCTGCGGGACCTTGGTGGGTATCGGCGCATACATCCCGCCCATGCTGTTGTGGTATGGGCGGGGTAGTGTTGACGTCCTGACATTGCCAGGGCGTTGCCAACAGCATACGGAATGGCAATCTTCAAGCACGGGCTACGAGGGGTCGCACCGTGGGTCCGGTAGTCCCAAGACCTCGCGCGCCAGCCGACCATCACATGCGAGTAAACAAAGCTTAATGAAACTTTCCCAGGCCATCGGGGTTCCATTTACAGAACGGCAATAGGCAGATGGAATCCTGGTCGCGCCAACTGGAAAGGGGTACCGGCACAACATTACCGGCAACAATCGAACCTAAGTGTATGCTGCGTGGAGGATCTATCCCTTCACGAGCGAGCGATCGAATCGAATAGAACGACAACCAATTTTTTTGAAGGTGGAGGCCGGCGTGGTTCTGAAATTCGACCTGCATAATGCGAAATACGATGCATACCGGAAGCTGGTTCGTCTCGTCGCAATGGATGGCACCGTTCGAATAAAATGTGCCGTCACCCTCGATGCCCTGGCGCATGCCGAAGGAAGGCCGGTAGCGGACAAGAAGTCGCCGGCCCTCTACAGGAAACATGCCGAGAAGGTGCATCAAATCATCGCCCTCAAATACCGGGCCAACGACTTCGACGCCTTGAATCGGATTGTTATCTCTCCATCCGATCTCGAAATTAGCAGATGGCAATCAGCCAATCTGTCGGAATTGGAGAGCCCTCGTTCCTCGGCCGACGTTGAATCGTCCGCTGCCTGAGCAATCGTTGCCATCTATGCACGTTCCGCGAGCTGGTTGAGCAACGGCGCCACCGCCATCGGCGGCGCGGAACTCAAAGGCAGCGCGGGGTGGCGAGGATGCGGACCGCAGCGGCGTATTCCGCGATGAACTGGCCGACCGTCGCCGTAGCCACCTGCCGCGGTGCTGGAATCTCCGCGGCGCAATGCCGCCTGGATGCGCCTCGCCGATATTGCCCCGATCATGCCGCGCAACCTCGATCGGAAGGCGCGTGCCCGCCCAATCGGCAAGCAAATCTTGGCGCCCATTCAATTGATCTGCTATCTCTAATGGGCGGACGGACGGGCGGACGGACGAGAGAGCGGCGGGCCGGGCATGCAGAGGGCGGGCAGGACTCTCCTTGGGGGTTTGGTACTTCTGATCTTGCTGTTCGCCATTTGCGCCGGCGTCGTCATCCATGCGACGTCGTCCTCGAACGCAAATCGCGCCTTGGTACTGCGTAGCATCCAAGTCGTGCAGGCGGCCGAGGCCCTGCTGACCCAGCTTCAGGACGCCGAAACCGGACAGCGGGGTTATATTCTTACCCGCCAGGAGCAATATCTGGCCCCCTATCGGGCCGCCATCGTCCAAATCCCGCCGACCTTCGACGCCCTGCGATCGTTGCTGGCGAACGGCCCGGCCGAAATCGATCAAGTCGCACGGCTGCAAGACGCAATTCATACCAAGCTCTTTGAATTGGCGAAGACGGTGGACGTCGCACAAAATCAGGGATTCGACGCTGCAACGAAGATCGTTTTGACCGATGTCGGCAAGAAGGCGATGGACGAGATCCGACAAACCATCCGGGTGCTCGTCGCCACGGAAGGGGAGATCGCCACCACCAAGCGCGCTGACGAATATTTCTGGGATCGCGTCAATTTCTTCCTCGCCGCCATCGGCGGCCCGATCATTTTCGCCGCCCTGATATTCGCGGCATTTCTCTTGCATCGCGGCGTCGGCCGTCTGCAGCAGGCTGAGCAAGGGGTCCGCCAGCAGGCAGGGCTGTTGCAGGCCACATTGGACAATGTGCGCGAGGGGGTCGCCGCCTTCGATGGCGAGGGCCGTCTGATGGCCGCCAACCGGCGGTTCTTCAAATTGCTGGGATTTCCCAAGGAATTTGCCGAGATCGGCCACCCGCTTTCGGCTTTCACGGCGTTCGAGGCCGACAGAAAACAGAGAGTGTTCAACGAAGCGTCGCAACAGGGCTCCGATGCCCCGCTGGATAGCGGCCTCTTCAAGCATATCGCAGTCGACAAGCGCGATCTGGAGATCTACCAGAACGCCATGCCCCAGGGCGGGTTCATCGTCGCCTGCAGGGATGTCACGCAACGGCTCCGCTCCGAAGCGGCCTTGCGTCAATCGCAGAAGATGGAATCCATCGGCCAACTCACGGGCGGCGTGGCCCATGATTTCAACAACCTGCTGCAGGTCATCATCGGAAATCTCGAATTTCTCTCGCAGGCGGTCAAAGACGATCCCGACATGCTTGCGCGGGCAAAAACCGCGCTGCTCGGGGCTCAGCGCGGCTCTCGGTTGACGCGCCACCTGTTGGCCTTCGCGCGGCGGCAGCCCCTAAACCCCGTCCCGGTGAACCCCGGTCGATTGATTCAAGGGATGACGGATTTGCTCCACAGCACCCTAGGCGAGCAAATCCAGATCGAAGCTGTCATTGCCGGCGGCCTTTGGAACACCCTGGTCGACCCGACGCAGGTGGAGAATGTCATACTCAATCTCGCCATCAATGCCCGCGATGCCATGCCAGGGGGCGGAAAGCTGACGATCGAGGTGGGCAACGCGTTCCTCGACGACGCCTACGCCGCGGAGTACACGGACGTGACGGCCGGTCAATATGTCATGATGGCCGTGACCGACACCGGAGTGGGCATGTCGCCCGACGTGGCGGCGCGCGCCTTCGAACCCTTTTTCACCACCAAGCAGGAAGGCGAAGGTACCGGGCTCGGGCTCAGCATGGTCTGGGGTCTGGTCAAGCAATCCGGCGGACACATCAAGATATACAGCGAGCTGGGACAGGGGACGACGATCAAACTCTACCTGCCCCGCGAGCGACGCGCCGAGCAGGTCGCCGAAGCTCCGCTGGATCACTCCATTGTCGGCGGCAACGAGCGGATCTTGGTCGTCGAGGATGACGTTTCGGTCCGACAAACCGCGGTCGATATGCTGAGGCAGTTGGGCTATCAGGTATCGACGGCCGAGAGCGGCGAGCAAGCCATAGCGGTGCTGCAAAACGGCGCGAGGTTCGATCTTCTCTTCACCGACGTTGTCATGCCCGGCTACATCGGCAGCCGCGAGTTGGCCCGAGAGGCGCAAGCCCTGCTCCCCGGCATTCGCGTTCTGTACACCTCAGGCTACACCGAAAACGCCGTCATTCATCATGGGCGGCTCGATCCGGGTGTGCATCTCTTGAGCAAACCTTATGGCATCGAGGAATTGGCACGTAAGGTCCGCCTCGTGCTTTCCATCAAAACCGGCGAGGCGGAGGTCGCAGTATCGGTGCCCACTCACCCACAGATCGGTCATGTGCTGCTGGTCGAGGACGATGCACTCGTGGCCCTTTCGACGGCCGATATGCTGGAGCAACTGGGCCTGCGGGTGCGGCAGGCGGCGACGGGCCGCCAGGCTCTCGAGATCGTGGAGGCTCACCCGGACCTGGACGCCGTCATCGCCGACGTCGGCCTGCCCGACATGGATGGCTATCGTCTGGTGGAAGAGATCCGCCAATTGCGGCCCGGAATCAAAATCATCATGGCGACCGGGCTCGCAAATGACTCGGGCCAGGCAAAGAAATGCAACGAAAGCGGAATCGTTCACCTGGGCAAACCTTATCAACTCGCGGATATTCAGGGCGCCTTGCAGCGTCTGATGCTGTGATCGGCAATCTCGACAAGCACCCGCGGCATGAAGCCCGACGGCACGCGACATTGGCCGCTGGTGGGCTTCCACAAGTTTCAGTTCGAGAAAAATTGCCACGATCACTCTCCTTCACGCCGCGCGATTGCGGGCGCCGCCGCCGAGTTGTGCCGGATGGGGCGAGTATTCATTCCTGCCAGAACGGCTTGGAGGATTCTCGGTAGGCATCGGCTCGTGAGAGCCCGATGTCCTTCAAATCCTGGTCGTTGAGTTGAGCCAATTCATCACGCGAACGTGCGCGAATGCGCCATGTCCAGGCAACCTCGCTCAATCGGAGGAGAGCCGCGCAAAGAATGTTTCCCACGCGGCTCACAAGGTTGACGTTGACTACCCGATCGTCCCTGAGTGGTTCCGTCGCCACAATCTTTAGGCCTCTTGCATATAGTTTGTCGCCGACTGACATCCACCGGATTATCGAGCTTCCGACGTCGGTATTGCGACTTGTGGGGTTTCAGGATTGTCAAGAATGATTGGACGTTACGGGCAAGTCGGTGATCCTGCCACGAACTGGAGCGCTCGCATCCGGGCTTCCCCGTAACGCCAATCACTTGAGGGAACTAGATCTAGGCCGGCAGCTTCCTTCGGCTGCCAAATCTTCCGTGCCGTTGATCTCGCGGTTGCTGTCCCTAGCCCGCGCTGGCCGTGGTCGGGCTGATCACACCCTTGACCTCAACGATACGGTTAGCGGGAAAACCGGATAGTTCCGCGTGCTTGCGAATTATCGCTTCGTCCTTGGCGAGATAGACGCAGTAGGTCTGGTCGCCTGCCACATAGGACTCGACCCACTGCACATCCTTGCCGAGCTGTGCCAGTGCCGCATTGGATTTCGCCGCTGCGTCGCGGAGTTGGGCCGCTGTCAGCCCTCCAATACCGGGAAGTGAGCGTTCGATGATGTATTTGCGCATGATGAACTCCTGTTTGATGTTCATCGGCACTATCAATCTTGCGCTCTCGCTTCGGCTAGTTCAGAAACTGAATCTCGCTGGTACAGATTCTGAACTAGAGGCGATGGCGGAAAGGACCTAGTGTCGGGGCTCGTCAATGAAGGAGGCGAAGATGGTAGCACCGTCCGGTTATGGTCAGTTCTGCCCGGTGGCGATGGCCGCGGAGGTGCTTTGCACCCGGTGGACGGTGATTTTATTGCGCGAATTGATTGCCGGCAGTACGCGCTTCAATGAATTGCGGCGCGGCGTACCACGCATGTCACCGGCCCTTCTGTCGACGCGATTGAAGGAGTTGGAACAGGCAGGCATCGTCAGCCGATCGCCCGCCCCGGAACCGGGTGTCTATGAGTACAGATTGACGAGCGCCGGAGAAGACTTGCGCGGCGTCGTGATGAGCATTGGCAATTGGGGTCAGCGCTGGGTCGACACGCAGCTGTCTCTCAAGAATCTTGACCCCTCTCTTCTCATGTGGGACGTGCGGCGCAATCTCGACACCACGCCGATGCCGAAACGCAAATGCGTCATCCAATTCATCTACGGAGATCTTATACCAAAGCGCCGCAACTGGTGGCTTATTGTGACGCCCGAAATGCCTGTCGATCTCTGTTCAGTCGATCCCGGGTTGAACGTCGATCTCTTCGTCACCTGCGAGTTGAAAACGATGACGGCCGTGTGGATGGGACTGACGACGGTGACGGCCGAAATCCAAGACGAGCGGCTAGTGCTCACAGGCGACGCCGAACTGTCGCGCAGCATACAGGTGTGGCTCGGCCTCAGCCCCTTCGCACGCGAGAAGAAGCGCGTGGCAGGGTGATTGCCTAGGTCGGGAGTCAGCGCGGGTGGATGTAAACCCGATGTAGTTTCTCATCGGCAGCACACGTCGAGGTTCGAGCCGAACGCGCCCGATCAGTCGATTCGGACCGATCGGATCTGACACTAGGGAATATGGCGGATTGAGGCTATTCTCCTCGCCCGCCATCGCTACGCAGCCTGATATGACCGAGCCGATCCCCCTTCAGAATGCAACCGAGCTTCTCGACCGACTGGTTTCCTTCGATACGACCAGCGCCAAGAGCAACCTCGAGCTGATCGCCTTCGTCCAGGACTATCTGGCGCGCCTTGGCGTCCAGTCGGAAATCGTGCCCTATCAGGACGGCGCCAAGGCCAACCTCTTCGCCACGATCGGCGCAGAAAGCGGCCCCGGCATCATTCTATCCGGGCATACCGATGTCGTACCGGCCAGGGCAGAGGAATGGGAGTCCGATCCCTTCACGCTGACCCGGCGCGGCAGCCGGCTCTATGGCCGCGGCACGGCCGATATGAAGGGGTTCGTCGCGGTCGTCCTGGCATCCATCCCCGCCTTCCTGGCGAAATCCTGCTCCCGCCCGATCCATATTGCGCTGTCCTGCGACGAGGAAGTGGGTTGCGGCGGCGTGAAGCCGATGATTGCCCATATCACACGAACCTATCCGCTGCCGCTCGCCGTGGTGGTGGGCGAACCGACGCGGATGCAGGTGGTGAACGCGACCAAGGGTGTGGCGACATATGTCACGGAATTGACCGGTCAGGAGGCGCATTCCAGCGACCCCCGCCGGGGCGTCAATGCGATCGCCTTTGCCGGCCACGCGCTGCTGGAGCTCGAGCGGCTGGCCGAGCGGCTGAAGGCGAAGGGCGATCCCACGGGCTGCTTCGATCCGCCCTATGCGACACTGAATGTCGGCGTCATTGCCGGCGGCACGGTCAAGAACGTCGTGCCGCGCCATTGCAGCATTACTTGGGAAATCCGTTTTCCCGCTGGGATCGACCTGGCAGAGCCCCTTGCCCAGATGGAAAAGTTCGGGAGAAATCTGGAGGCCCGCATGCAGGCAGTCTCGCCCGACTGCCGCGTCAGCACCAGGGAGCTGCGCTGCGTCGGGGCCCTGGCGCCAGACAACGGCTCCTATGCCGAATCCCTGGTCTTGGGCGCCTTGCGGGGAAATCGCGTCGTATCGGCTTCCTATGCCACCGAGGCCGGGCTGTTCCAGGCAGCCGGCATGCCGACCGTCATCTGTGGGCCGGGCAGCATCGATCAGGCGCATAAGCCCAACGAGTTCATAGAAATCGGCGAGTTGGAAGCCTGCGCTACCTTCGTGCAGCGCCTGGTCGATACATTGTCGGCTTGAGCCGCTGCATGAGCCGGAAATTTCCCCATCTCTTCTCGCCCTTCCGAATCAAATCCGTGGAGATCCGCAACCGCATTTTCTCCACGGGGCATGATACCGACCTCGGCCGCCACGGGGCACCAAGCGAGGATCTGATCGCCTATCAATCGGCGCGGGCCAATGGCGGGGCCGGGTTGATCGTGGTGCAGGTCGTCGCCGTGCACGATACGGCCAAATACACCGCGGAAGTCCTGATGGGGACCACCGACGAACATCTGCCGATGTTCAAGAGGCTGTTCAAGACAATCCATGACGGCGGCTCGGCCGCCTTTGTTCAGCTGTTTCACCCCGGCCGCGAACTGCTGGGCCGGCGCGACGGTGTCGCCCAGGCGGCCTATGGCCCGTCGAGTTCTCCCACGGAGCGATTCCGCATCGTACCCAGGGCGCTCTCGAGCCAGGAGATCGAAGAAATCATCGAAGGCTATGGGGCGGCCGCCCGGCGGATGGCGGAAGCCGGCGCCGATGGGGTGGAGATTGTCGCCAGCCACGGCTATCTGCCCTCGCAGTTCATGAATTCCACCGTGAACCTGCGCGACGACCGCTACGGGGGTTCGCGGGAAAATCGCCTGCGCTTCACCCGCGACGCCGTGGCCAGCATTCGCAAGCGGGCGCCGGCGGAGCTGATCGTGGGTTTGCGTCTTTCCGGAAACGAATATGACCTGTCCGGCATCGAGGAAATGGACATGCTGTCGATCTGCCGCGAACTCAAAAGCGACTTCGACTATTTCAATGTCATCGCCGGAACATCCGCTTCCTCATCCGGCGCCCAGCATATCGTGCCGCCCATGACGGTGGAGGTGGGCTATCTCGGCCCCTTCGCCGGCAAGTTGAAACAGGCGTTGGGAAAACCGGTCTTCGTCGCCGGCCGGATCAATCAGCCGCAGGAGGCCGAGGCCATCATCGCCGGCGGCAGCGCCGACATGTGCGGCATGACGCGGGCCATGATCTGCGATCCGGAGATGGCGAACAAGGCACGCGACGGCCGCACGGAGGACATCCGGGCCTGCATTGCCTGCAACCAGGCCTGCATCGGCCATGCCCAGCTTGGTCTTTCCATCTCCTGCATCCAGCATCCCGAGACGGGCCGCGAAATCGAATACGGCAGGCGCCCGCGCGCACAACGAGGGCGCAAGGTGATGGTGGTCGGCGGCGGGCCCGGCGGAATGAAAGCCGCAGCCGTGGCGGCGGAATGCGGCCATGACGTCACGCTGTGCGAAAGAACGGCGAGGCTCGGCGGCCAGGCCCTGCTGGCGCAGCTCCTGCCCCATCGCGCCGAATTCGGCGGCATCGTAACCAATCTGGCGCGCGAGGTGGAACTCGCCGGCGTCAAGGTGGCGACGCGAACCGATGTAACGAAAGCCCTGATGTCCGACGAGCATCCGGATTGCATCATCCTGGCGACAGGCGGCATTCCGCGCCTGCCCCCGATGCCCGGCGGCGGCGAAAGCAGATTGATCCATGCCCATGACGTCATCACTGGCAAGGCGAAGACGGGCGGCCGGGTGGTGGTCTACGACTGGATGGCAAATTGGATCGGGGTGGGCGTCGCGGAGAAGCTGGCCGCGGAGGGCGCCTATGTCCGCCTGGCGGTAAACGGGCCCTGTGCTGCCTTCAGCATTCAGAACTATACCCGCGACGCCGCCATCTCCCGGCTGTTCAAGCTGGGCGTGGAGACTATCCCCTTCATGCGGCTGTTCGGCATCGAGGATCGCACCGTCTATTTCGTGCACACGCCCTCGCAGGAAATCCTGATCCTCGAAGACGTCGATACCGTCGTTGCCGTCTATCCCGGTGAGCCCAACGACCGGCTGGCCACCGCATCCCGGCAAATCGGCATCCCGACGTATCTGATTGGCGATGCCTTGGCGCCACGCACGGCGGAAGAAGCGGTGTTCGAGGGCTTGAAGATAGCGACGGAGATCTCACTGGATATCTAGGTTCCGCCTTGCCTACCCTTTTTTGACGAATCGGAAAGAGCCTGTGCATGCCCATCGTGATCGAACCCACAGACCCGCGCCTGGCGAAGGCGAGCAGACTGGTTGAGGAGTTGGATGCCCTGCTGATCTCCCTCTACCCGATGGAGAGCAATCATCTTGTGGCGATCAATCGCCTGGCGGAGCCGGACACGCGCTTCTTCCTTGCCGAGGTGGACGGCCAGGCGCTGGGTTGCGGGGCCATCATGATCTGCGGCGGGACCTACGCCGAGGTGAAACGCGTCTACGTATCGCCGAAAGGCCGCGGCCGCGGATTGGCGAAGCTGATCTTGGCACGATTGGAAGAGGAGGCCCGCCTCCATCGCCTCGGCTTTCTTCGATTGGAAACGGGGCGCTACCAGCCGGAGGCGCTCGGCTTGTTCGAATCCCTTGGCTTTCGCGTTTGCAGGCCGTTCGGCGATTACCCGACCGGCGATCCGAACAGCATTTTCATGGAAAAATCCCTCGCCTGACTCAGGCGAGCGGGTTGTGCACCACGTGGGTGCTCAGGCAACCCCCGTCAGGGGCAGTTCGATGCGCATGAGAAGACCGCGGCCCGGCCGGTTCTCCGCGCGGATGCCGCCGCCCAGCGCCTGAAGGTAACGCCGCGCCATCCAAAGGCCGATGCCGTCATGAGTGGCACCCTCCTGGCCGATTTCGGTGCCCGCCCGAACCGAGAAGCCACGCTCGAATATGCGCTCGCGATGTTCCGGGGGAATGCCCGGCCCGTCGTCGGTCACCGCGATCTGGGCGCGTCCGCCGGTGCGCGAAAGCTGCAACTCGACGCGGCTGCCGGTCGGGCTGAATCCGATGGCGTTGTCCAGAACGGCCTCGACGGCGGTTTCGATCAATTCTTCGCTGCCCAACACGTTCAGGCCGTCGGGCAGATCGGTGGTCAACATGACGCCGCGGCCTTCGGCCAAGCCCTGGTAAGCCTTGGCCATGCCGCGCAGCAGGCGGCTCAAATTGACCGGCCGGCGCGGCGGGTCGAGAAGTTCGGCGACGGATTCATCCAACCGGCGCGCATCGTCCACCAGATTGTCCAGGCGATCGACCGCCTGCTCCATGACCTCGATGGCGCGCTTGCCCCGCGTATTGCCCTCCACCAAGGCGCGCCGCAAAGGCTCCAGCGACTGGCGCATGATGGCAATGGGCGTCTTGAAGGCATGGGCATTGTCTTCCGCACGCCGGCGGATGCTTTCGGCGGTCTGACCCAATGTCGCGACAAGCCGGTCGAACTCGACGGCGACACCATCCAATTCGGCGATTTCATTCTGCTCGGCAAAGCCCCGCTTGGCGCTGCCGCCCAAGCGCAGAACCCGTGCTAGGCCCTCGAAGCGCACGACGCTGCGGCGGATAAGCAGAAAGACGAACAGCGTAAGCCCGGCAAGGCCGAGATAGATTCCGGCGGCAAGCTCGACCTCGAAGCGTCGCCAGTAAGGCGTACCCAGCGCCGCGCCCAACAGATCATCGACCGGGTAGGAAAAGATGATCGCCCAGCACCCCGCCGAGGTCAGCACCGGCACGACCGAGGTCAGGATCTCCTCGCGGCCTATGGCGTTACGGTAATGCTGAGAAAGGGGCCGGTCGCCGCTGCACGATTCCGCCACATCGTCCAGGACACCTTGGGAGAGAAGCTCGTGGCGCTGCGTATCCAACTCTGTGGCATCGAGGGTGGGCGCCGAGGCCACCAGATAGAATCCGGCGGCGCCGCCCTGATTGGCAGGCCGAAACAATAGCCGGATGCGGGCGCTGCCATCGGAGAGGCGCGACAGCGTATCGCCGGCATTGGTAAAGCTTGTCGGATCGGCCCGGCGCAGCAACGGATCGAGGGCGGTCGCGACAAGCCTACTCTGCGCCTGGACGCTGCGCAGCAGTAGATCGCTGCGCTCGCGGTCGGCTTGTTGAAAGGTTAGATAAAGCACGACGGGGACAGCGACGAAGGTCACCACCAGAAGACCAAGCTTGCCGGACAGCGAGCGATGAATCCGACCAAGCGGACGCGTCATTCGCCATGGTCCCAGTAATAGCCATAGCCGGAATAATTCTTGATGCTGTCGAAATTGTCATCGAGCGCGCGGAATTTCTGCCGGATACGCTTGATGAACGAGCGGACGTTGACCCGATACCCTTCCTCGCCCCAGCCTGCGACAAAACCCCGGCCCCGCACGATGTCGTAGATGTCGCGATAGGAGAAATCGCGCTTGGGCGTCTCTGCCAATGTCTGCAGGATGGTGAATTCGGTCAGGGTCAATTCGATGCGATGGCCGTCCCAGAAGGCGCGGCCGATGGTCGGGCGAAGTTCGAGCTTGCCGCGCTGCATGACCTCCGAGCCGACCGGTACCGGCCGCTTTCGGCCGTCCATGATCAGGGAAAGGCGCTGCAGGATCACCGAGAGGCTGCGCGACTTGCTGATGAAGTCGACGGCACCCAGCGCCAGCGCCGCCTCCTCGTATATATTGTCGGTGAGCGCCGTCAGGAACAGCACGGGCATGCTATGGCTGCGCTCACGCATCAGGCGCAGGACAGCCAGGCCGTCCAGCCCGGGCATGCGCCAATCGAGCAGCACCGTGTCGATGGTGGCGTCCTTCTCCAGATGGTCGAGGGCGCCTTGCCCGCCATCGACGTTCTCGACTTCATAACCCTCGTCCACGAGGTTCTGGCCGAGCGATTCGCGAAACAGCGCATCGTCGTCGACGAGCAACAGGCGGCCTTTGACTGTGGTATCAGCCAGCATGGTTCTTCAACAGCCCACCGACGCAATTGCGCCGGTTTGTATCCGTGGGGTCGCGATCGTCAATCTCATAGGTCAATGTCCGATAACTGGTTCCGCCGATTTCGGGGTAGAAAAACAAACGTAGATCGCAGGTCGTCGAACTGTAGGTCCAGATACGCGATGGTGGCGTGTCCGTGCGCGACTTGGGCGCGCCGAGCAGGCGTACGGCATCCGCCTCGCTGAGCCCGACCAGATGATCGGGATCGGTGTCGGTGGAAGCCGATGTCGCCGAATCCGCCGCCGGCGCACGTGCCGTGACGGTTTCCGCCGCCTGGGGCACCCCGCTATCGCCCGCGATTGGGGACAGCCACTCGCTACTTGAGTCACCCGTGGCTCTCATGCTTTCAAGGGACAATTTCGTGCCCGGCTTCAGTTCAGGGGTCGGCGGGGTCGGAACCTCGGCCGGCGGCGGGGCTTCAACCAACGGGCGCACAGGCGTCGCCGGGGGCACGAACACCGGCCCGATCGTAATCGGATGATGGCTGCACGCCGCCAGAATGGCAGCCAACAATAGCATACTGCCGAACCGAACCGAGCCCATATCCGCTCCCATTGGGCGCCGGCATGTCGGTGGTGCACCGAGCCATGCCTGCGACGCCTGGATTTTGTCCCAAAATTGCCATCGAGACCAGGGGGCCGTTCATTTTTTCTTCGGCTTCAAGGCTACCCAGTCCTCTTCGGTCAACCGGTCCAGAAAGTTGAACTGCCCGGCGCCCTGCAGCCATTCGCCGCCATCGATCGTCACCACCTCGCCGTTGACATAACCCGCCATGTCGCTGAGCAGGAATGCCGCAAGATTGGCCAATTCGCCATGTTCGCCGACACGTTTTAGCGGATTCTTGGTCTCGAAGACTTGCGCCAGATCGCGGCGCGGCACCAGCCGATCCCACGCACCGGCTGTCGGAAACGGTCCCGGGGCGATGGCATTGAGACGAACGCCCCGCCCGCCCCACTCCACCGCGAGACTGCGGGTCATGGCCAAGACGCCGCCCTTGGCCATGGCCGAGGGCACGACATAAGCCGAGCCCGTCCAGGCATATGTGGTGATGATGCTCAGCACGCTGGCCTTGCGCCCGGCCTTCAGCCAGCGCCGGCCGCAGGCAGTGGTGCAATAGGCGCTGCCATGCAGCACGATGTTGAGAACGGCGTCGATGGCGCGCGGGCTCAACTCCTCGCTGCGCGCAATGAAATTGCCGGCGGCGTTGTTGACCAGATTGTCGAGAGGACCGTTCGCCCATATCGCATCCATCATCTTATCGACCGCTTCGGCGTCGCGGATGTCGCAACCATGCGTTTCCACCTTGCCGTCCGTCTCCGCCGTCAAATTCTTCGCGGCCTCGGCAAGCACTTCCTGGCGGCGTCCACAGATAACGAGATGGGCGCCCAGTTCGAGGAAACGGCGACCCATGGACAGGCCAAGCCCGGTGCCGCCGCCCGTGACCAAAATGCGCCTACCCCTCAGAAGGTCGGGCTGGAACATCGAAATCCTTTCTCTCCTGGCGCTCGTTCGATTCCACCCAACCGGCGACGAATATCGTCAGGCGAGGCAGACCGGAAATCGCAACGGCGGGGTTGTGATATTTTTTGTCCAGAATTGCAGACTAGATGGCTTGGGCAAATCCGCCCGCGTCAGAAAAGCTGTTCCGAATCCTAGGCTTCATGCGGACGCAGCAGCTCGCGGGCAATAATGTGGCGCTGAATTTCGCTGGTGCCGTCCCAGATGCGCTCGATGCGGGCATCGCGCCAGAGCATCTCCAACGGCAATTCATCCATCAACCCCATGCCGCCCAGCACCTGGATCGCCTGATCGGTGACCCGGCCTGCCATCTCGGAGGCGAAAACCTTGGCCATGGCGGCATCGCCATTGGTCATGCTGCCCCGGGCGTATTTATCCGCGACGCATAGCGTCAGCAGATCGGCCGCCCTCAACTCGGTCGCCATATCGGCCAGTTTGAAGCCGACTCCCTGGAAGCGGCCGATGGTCTGGCCGAACTGTTTGCGGGTTGCGGCCCATTGAGTGGCGATTTCCAGCGCGCGCTCGGCCTTGCCGCAACAGGTGGCGGCGACAAGGATCCGGGTATTGGCCAGCCATTGGCCGGCCTGATCGAAACCCTTGCCCTCGTCGCCCAGGATATTGCGCGCCGGCACGCGGCAGTCGCTGAAGGAGAACTGGTAATTGTGATAGCTGCGATGGCTGACCGATCGCGGCCCACGGGAGATATCGAAGCCCTTGGTGTCGCTGTCGACAAGAAAAGCCGTGATGCGCTTTCGAGGACCCTTCGGAGTCTCATCGACACCGGTGACGGTGAACAGGATCACGAAGTCGGGGCGCGTAGCGCAACTGATGAAATGCTTGCTGCCATTGATGACGTAGTCGTTGCCCTCCCTGACCGCGCGCGTCTGGATGCCCATGGCATCGGAGCCGGCGTTGGGTTCGGTCAGCGCGAAGGCTTCCTTGCGTTGACCCTTGATGACCGGGAACAAGTAGGCCTCGCGCTGATCCTCGCGGCAGGCGTTCAGAATCTCGGATGGGCGTCCGACCCAGCCCATCATGCCCCATGTGGCCTTGCCGAGTTCGCGATCCATCAGCGTGACCGATAGATAGTCGAGGCCGCCGCCGCCGACATCCTCCGGCATGTTGGCGGCAAACAGCCCCTGCTCCATGGAGCGCTTCTGGATCTGCTGGCCCAACTCATACGGAACTTCACCCAGGCGTTCGACTTCGCGCTCGTGGGGAAAAATTTCTTCGGCCATGAATTGGCGCACGCTGTCGACCAGCATCTTCTGTTCGTCGCTGGGGCTGAAGTCGAAGGCCATGGTCAGGCTCCCTTGAACACGGGCTCGCGGCGGGCAACCGCCGCGGCCAGCGCTTCCCGCGCATCCGCGCTGCGCCCGCAGCGAAGTCCCGCCTCATGCTCGGCGGCGAGTTGGGTGCGAAGATCGCGCGTCGCTGCGGATTGCAACAAGCGCTTGGCCTCGGTGATCGCCACCGTAGGGCCGGCAGCCAGCCGCTGGGCGAAACCGATCGTGGCCCTGCGCAGGGTTTCGGCTGGGTGAATTTCGCTGACCAGACCCGCCGCCTTCGCCTCGGCCGCCGACCAGAATTCGCCCGTATAGACGAAGCGCTTGGCGGCCGCGAGACCAATCAACCGCGGCAGCAGCCAGCTGCCGCCCGCGTCGGGTGGATAGGCCATTTTGGTATAGGCGCAGGAAAATCGCGCCGTATCGCCGGCAAAGCGGAAATCGCAGGCCAGCGCCAGATCCAGACCGGCGCCCACCGCCGCCCCGTTCAGCAAGGCGACCGTCGGTTTGGGAAAATCGAAAAGCTCGCCGACCAGGGCGTGGCTCTCCTCAGTCCAGCCGTAGGTTTCCAACCGTCCGGCGGCTTCAGCCTCGGCCCATTCGGCAATATCCGCCCCGGCGCAAAAGCCCTTCCCGACACCGGTCAGGATCAGGGCACGGATCGAAGGATCCCTCGCCGCCGTGGCCAGGGCCGCGCGCAGGGCCTTCAGCAAGGGAAGATTGAGGGCGTTGCGCTGTTCTGGGCGATCAAGGGTCAGGAGGCGCAGCGCGCCATCGTTCGATTGCTGCAGCATGGCGGGGCGCTCCGGCAGTTGGGGGGTGGCTGGGGGGCGGAGAATAACAGACCGGTTGCAGGGCAGACAGGGCATGCAGGACCCCACGGCTCGGCCTGGTTAAGGCCCTTATCTGATTGAATACTCATTCAATTAGTTTCATATATTCCAGTTAAAACATTGACTTATTGGCGCATATCTGTTAGGTTTCCGCCCATATTGAAAAGCGGAGTCCGGCCATGGGTCGCCTTGACATCAAGGAATCGCGGCGCGTGCAATTGATCGAAGCGACGATCGATTCCCTCGCGAAGCGGGGGTTCGCCGAATTCACGCTCGCCCAGGTCGCCCAAGCCGCCCGGTTGTCCCAGGGGATTGTCAATTTCTACTTCCACAGCAAGGAAGCACTTCTGGTCGAGACGCTGAAATACATGGAAGCGGAATACGAGCAATTCTGGACCGCCGCCGTGCGTCGGGCCGGGCCGCGCGCGGTGGACAAGCTGGTGGCCATGATCGCCGCCGATTTCGACCCCGTAATGGCGAGCCGGAAGAAGGTGACCGTTTGGTACGCCTTCTGGGGCGAGGCACGCTGGCGGCCCGCATATCTGAAGATCTGCCAGAGCCTTTCGGAAAGCTACTTCACCGAAACCCGGAGTCTCTGCCGCGAGATCGTCGAGTCCGGTGGGTACCCCGGCATCGACCCGGATACGGTCGCGCGGGGATTGAATGCCATGATCGACGGGCTGTGGCTGGACATCCTGACCAGTCCGACCGCCGTCGACCGCAAGGAGGCCAAGCGCACCTGTCTCGGATTGCTGGCCGCCGTCTTCCCGCGCGAATTCGCCGGCCATTTGGCGGCATCGCGGGCCGCCTGACCCGACCGGCACCACCGTTTCATCGGATTGCGACGGCATACAGATCGGATTGAAAGGAGCGTACGGCCATGAACGCCAGCATCGATACCCGGGAGACCAAGACCCCTGCCCTGCCGGCCGAGCCTGCCGCCGCCTATGCCCCGGATGATTTCTCGCATATGACCCTGCCTGGCTGGGTCTACAGCAACGCCGAGTTCTTCGAGTTGGAGAAGGAGTATCTGTTCCTCTCCAACTGGATGATCGTCTGTCACATCAGCGAGGTGCCGAAGGTGGGCGATTTCGCCGCGCTGCGCCTGCTGGGCGAGCGCGCCTTGGTCATTCGCGGCGAGGATGGCGAGTTGCGCGCCTTCTACAACGTCTGCCGCCATCGCGCCTCGGCGGTCGTGCAAGGCAAGAACGGCTCCTGCTCCACCGCGGGTATCCGCTGTCCCTATCATGGATGGCTCTATGGCCTGGACGGCAGCCTGAAGGCCGTGCCGGCGGAGGCCAGCTTTCCGGGATTGAAGAAGGAAGCATACGGCCTGAAGCCGCTGGATATCGAGGTCTGCCTGGGCTTCGTCTTTGTGCGTTTCCGCAGCGTCGGCCCCAGTGTGGCCGAGCGCCTGGCGCCATATCTGCCCGAACTCGCCCATTACCGGCTCAAGGAGATGGTGCCTCGCGGCGCGCAATGGAATGGGGACTACGATGTCGATTGGAAGAATGTGATCGACAATTACCTGGAAGGCTATCATGTGCCCGCCGGCCATCCGGGCCTCTATCGCCTCTTCGGCAGCCGCTATGAGTCCGAGGCGCGGGAAGGCTATGTCTCGCGGGCCATGCATTGGCTGCGCGACAAGCCCTCCGACAATTGGAGTGAGCGCCATTATCAGAAGCTGCTGCCGGAGGTGAGCTATCTGCCGGAAGATCGCCGTCGCGCCTGGTCGTACTACACCCTGCTGCCCAACCTGGGGCTCGACCTCTATCCCGACATGATCGATTTTTTCCAACTGATCCCGACCGGGCCCGGCAAGTGCCGGGTGCGCGGGCGCAGCTATCGCCTGCCCGGCAGCGAGCAGCGCGAACTCAGGGCCGCGCAGTTCCTCAATTGTCGGATCAATTCCCAGGTCCAGCACGAGGACGACGATCTTGTCCGTTCGGTTCAGGCGGGTCTGGCCTCGGAGAGCTACTCCGGCGGCATCCTGTCGGAAAAGGAAGTCTGCCTGCGCCAGTTCCACGATATGGTCCGCGAACTGCTGCCCGTCGCCCGCCTACCGGAACCGCCGGAGCCGGGCAGCATGTGGACATTGAACGATACCCTGTCCAATGTCTGATCCGTCAACTTCCATCGCCTCAAATTCAGCGAAGGGGAATCCATGTCCTATTCATTGCCGCCGGGAGCGCGCGCCTGGCAGGAAAAAACCGGCCGCTTCGTAACCGAGGAATTGATCCCCCACGAAGTGGAGGCGGAGATGAACGGCGGCAAACTGCCGCCGGAACTGCGCAACCGTCAGCGGCGCAAAGCCAAGCAATTGGGCCTCGAAGCTCTTGCCATCCCCAAGGAGCTGGGCGGCAAGGGCCTGACGTCCCTCGAACAGGTGGTGATCGCAGAGCAGATCGGTCGGGTCACCAATGCGCTGGGCTGGTGCTATCACTCGACGCCACCCTGGATGGTGACGGCCTGCGCCGGTTCGCGCCATCAGATGGAGAACTGGGTCCTGCCCAATATCCGCGGCGAGCGCGACGAATGCTACGCCATCACCGAGGCCGATGCCGGATCCGACGTGGATGCCATCAAGGCCACGGCGCGCCGCGAAGGCGACCATTACATCCTGAACGGCGAGAAATGGCATGTGACCGGCGCCAATCATTCCGACCATTTCATTTTCCAGGCCAAGATCGAGGGCGGCCCGAACGCCGGCACCCATGCTTTGTTCTTCGTCGACATGAAGGCAGCCGGGGTCATCCTGGTTCGCATTCCCGCCTATAGCCACAACTACGCCGATACCCACCCGATCTATCGCTTCGACAACGTGCGCGTGCCCGCGATCGACCGGATCGGCGAGGAAGGGGCAGGCATGGATTTCACCTATGATTGGTTTCGCTACGAGCGCTTGAACATCGCGGCGCGCTGCTGTGGGGCGGCCAGCCGCTTGATCGACGAGGCGACATCCTTCGTCAAAACCCGCATCGCCTTCGGCAAGCCCCTGGCCGAGCAGCAGGCGATCCAGTTCATGCTGGCCGACAGCGTGACCGAACTCTGGGCGGCGCGCCTGATGACCTATCGCACCGCCGAGGAGATCGACGCCGGCGTCGACCGCAAGGTCAGCCATGCCCAATGCGCCATGGCCAAGCTCTATGCCTCGGAAATGGCCAATCGGGTGGCCGATCGCGCCGTGCAGATCTTCGGTGGCCGTGGTTATATGCGCGAAAACGTGGCCGAGCGCTTCTATCGCGAATTGCGCATCGACCGCATCTGGGAAGGCACGAGCGAGATCCAGCGCCTGATCATCGCCAACGGCCTCTATAAACGTGGCCAGACAACGATGATCGCATAGCCACCTGCGCCGGCGGCCCATTGCCATGAGGCGCGCCGGCTGAGAGAGTGGATGACTGTCCTGGAGGGGCTCCCATGTTGCAGGCCGTTCGCCCGGTCACGCAGGTGCTGGCGGGCGTCGTCTGCCTGGAGACGGCGCTCGGCATTCTGTCACCCACCATCGCCCTGCAACTGGCTCACCGCGGCGCACCGCCGGCGATCATCGGCTTCATCGGCTCGGCCTATTTCATCGGTTTCCTCCTGGGCACGATGACCTGTCATCGGGTTATCGACCGGGTGGGGCATATCCGGACATTCTCGGTCTTCGCCGCCATCGCGGCCAACGCCACACTGCTCTATCTCGTCTTCGATGACATTTACATCTGGGTCGCGCTGCGCGTCCTTACCGGTTACGCCATCGCCGGCCAGTACGTCGTAGTCGAGAGCTGGCTCAACGACAAGGCGACCAACCAAAATCGCGGCCGCATCTTTTCGCTCTATATGGCCGTCTCCTGGGCCGCCAGCGGCGTCAGCCCGCTGGCGCTCAATCTCGCCGATCCGACCGGCCACCGATTGTTCACGCTTGCCGCCATCGCCCTGGTGACCTCGCTGGTGCCGCTCGGGCTGACCCGCTTCGGCAATCCCGAGATCGGCGAGCGGGCGCATTTCGGCGTGCGCAAGCTGTTTGGAATCTCCCCGCTGGGAGTCGTCGCCTGCTTCGGTTCAGGCATCGCGACGCCGGCGCTCTATGCCTTGTTGCCAAGCTATATGGTCAGCGCCGGCTACACCACGCGGCAACTCTCCATCGTCTACAGCTTCAGCACCATCGCGGGGCTCCTGGCGCAATTTCCCGTGGGATATCTCTCCGATCGGTTGGGCCGCCGCCCCCTCATGCTGGTGGCCTCATTGGGCGCGGCGGCAACGGCCGTCGCGCTTTACGCGGTTGGCGACAGTTCCTTCGTCATGCTGACGGCCCTGCTGTTCCTGGCCGAAGGGCTGATCGCGCCCCTTTACGGCCTCGGCGTGGGCCAGGCCACCGACTACATCGACAAGAAGGACTTCGTGGCCGCCTCCAGCGGCCTGCTGTTCGCCTGGGGCGTGGGCTCCAGCATCGGGCCCTCGGTCGCCGGCAGCATCGTCGGCCTCACCAGTCCGCGCGGCCTGTTCTTGTTTTTGGGGGGCGCGATGGCGCTGCTCGCCCTGTTCGTCATCTGGCGCATCCTGATCCGGCCCGCCAAGTCGCCGAAGGAGCAATCGAATTTCGTCGCCGTGCCGCTGACCCAAGGCACCTATGGCGCGCCGGAACTCGATCCCCGCGCCGAGCCCACGACCCATCCTCACCGCAGGCTCGAGGAATAGCTGCTTTAGCCGGCGATGCGATCCGGCAGTTGGCGCCGGAAGGGAACCTCGCCCGGTACCGGCCCATCGAGACCTCGGGCATATTCATGGCCCGCATAGACCGCGGCGGCGATCGTGCCGGGCGCATAGCAATCGCCGATGGCATGCACCGATTTCAACCCGCCCAGATCTTGTTTGAGTGCCAGATAAATCTCCTCCTCGGGCAAGCGGGCCGTAACATTCACAATGGCGCGCGCGGCGATCTGCTCGGTCCGGCCGGTGAAGACGCAGGCCAGATCGGCATGATCGCCATGGAAACCGGTGACGACCATATTGGCCCGGATCTTGATCTCAAGCTGCAGCAGTCGAGTCTGGATTTTCTTCAATTCCAAGGTATTGGCGGTCCAGACGGAAGCAAGTTCGGCGGGCGTGACCAAAGTCACGTCGAGGCCCGCGCGGCGCAGCTTCTCGGCCAGGATGCCGCCCATGTAGTAGTGGTCGTCGTCGAAGACCACCACGGGACCCTCTGGCATCCGGCCCGCCATGATGTCATCGGGAGTAAGGATCGCCGGACCCGCAAAGCCCGGAACCGCGCGGCTATGCCAGCGGCCGATTCCATCGCCCCGCCAGCGGGCACCTGTCGCCAGGACCACACGGGGAAAGCCGAACTCCCGAATATCGGCGGCGCTGAGACGGCTTGCCCGATAGACCTCGACATTCGCCATCTTGCCAATCTGTTGCAGGCGGTGATCGCGCACGCGGGCCCATTCCGCCAGGCCCGGAAGCTTGGACTCGTTCGTCACCCGCCCACCCAGCTCATCGCCGGCTTCGGCCAGATGGACCCGATAGCCTCGTTGTCCCAGGGCGCGTGCACATTCGAGTCCGGCGGGCCCCGCCCCCACCACGAGGACCGCATCCTCGGATTCCTTGGCCGAGATGATTTCGGGATGCCAGCCCTTGCGCCATTCCTCGCCCATTGTGGGATTCTGGGTGCAGCGGATCGGCGTGATGGTGAAATCGCCGCTGACACAGATGTTGCAGCCGATGCATTCGCGGATGTCCTCGAGGCGCCCTTCCTCGATCTTCTTCGGCAGGAAGGGATCCGCGATGGAGGGCCGCGCCGCGCCTATGAAATCGAGTATGCCGCGCCGGATCTGCGAGACCATGCTGTCCGGCGAGGTGAAGCGGCCGACGCCGACGACAGGCTTCGAGGTCAGGCGCTTGACGAAGGCGGTAAAGGGCTCCTGCGAGCCTTCCGGATTGAACCGCGAGGTCGTCGAATCGTTGGACCAGGGGCTGACATTGACGTCCCAGAGGTCGGGCAGTTCGGCCAGCATCGCCACCACGTCTCGCCCTTCGGCGTCGCAGGCAATGCCATCGGCGCCCAGCAGCTCGTCGGTGGCGAAGCGAACGGCGACGGCGCAGGTGTCGCCCACGGCCGCCTTCGCTTCCTCGATGATCTCACGAAACAGGCGCAAGCGGTTTTCCAGGCTACCGCCATATTCGTCGATGCGGTCATTGCGCCGACGCTGCAGGAAATGCATAGGCAACGAAAGATCATGCCCGGCATAGCAATAGATGATATCGAAGCAGGCGCGCTTGGCGCGAACCGCCGCTTCACGGTGCCAGCGCCGGTAGTTGCGGATGTCTTGCTTGTCCATGGCACGGGCCTGGGCCGGGTAATAGCTGTTGACCGGCTGATGCGAGGGGCCGATCGGCGCCATGCGGCTATAGAGGTTGGCGTTGTTGGGGCCAGTATGAACAAGTTCGCAGCCTGCGAGCGCGCCATGGTTGTGGACGGCCTCTGTCATCTTCGCGAGCGCCGGAATGTCGTGATCGTCCCAGAGGCGCGCTTCCTTGTAAGGTGCTACGTCGCCGGAGGGATGGATCTCGCATTCTTCGGTGCAGACGACGGCCCAACCGCCTTCCGCCTTCATGCCGCGCATGCCGGCAAGCGCCAAGGGCATGTCGGTCCCCATGCCGTTGCAATGAGGCACTTGATAGAAGCGGTTGCGAGCCGTCACCGGGCCAATACGGACGGACTCGAACAGGATGTCGTAACGCGGATCGCGCGGCATGGAAGGTCCCCCGAATTGGCTTTCTTTTTTGACGCCAGTCGGACTCTGGACTTGGGCCGCTATAAAAGGCAAGGCCGCGCGCTTTTCTCGGGAAGCCATAATCGTTACACTGCTCGCCCAGCGAAGGAGGATCCACCATGGCCAAGTTGCAGAGCTTGCGGCCCGAGCGGCCGCTGGAGGCCGACCCCGCCTGCTCCCCTACCTTGGCGGCGCGTTTCTATACCGCGCCGGAAATCTTCGCGGCCGAGCGCGAGGCGATCTTCTTCCGCGGTTGGCATATGGCGGGCCATGTCAGCGATTTGCCCGACCCCGGCAGCTACATCACCGCGTCGGTGCACGATCAGAACGTCTTCATCTGCCGCGGCAAGGATGGGACGCTTCACGGCTTCTACAACGTCTGCGCCCACCGCGCCCACGAACTCCTGTCCGGCAATGGCAGAGCCAAGATCATCACTTGCCCCTATCACGCCTGGTCCTACCATTTGACCGGCGAGTTGCGTTCGGCGCGTGGCGCCGAAAAGCAGCAAGGATTCACCGCCAAGGAATTCTGCCTGACGCCCATCCGGGTCGAGACTCTGGGGCCTATAGTCTTTTTCAATCTCGATCCGAAGGCTCCTGCCCTGGGCAGCCAGTTCGGCGGCCTGCTCGACGAACTCGATACCCACATCCCGGGCTTTGCCGAGATGAAGCGCGTCTCGGCCGGCAGCAGCGTCATCGAGGCCAACTGGAAGGTGGCGGCCGACAATTTTCTAGAATGCTACCACTGTGCGCCGGCCCATCCGGCGTTTGCCGATCTGATCGACCTCGCGACGTATCGTTCCGTCTGCCAGCCGCATTACTCGACCCATATCGGGCGCGTCGGTCGGGCGCAGAACAAGGCCTATGAGGTGGCGCCCGGCGCAGCGGTACAGCAAAGCGCGTTCTGGTGGCTCTGGCCCATGGCGACGATCAATCTGATGCCGGGCGATATCGCGGTTTCATTTTTCTGGTTCAATCCGTTGAGCGCGACGCGGACCGAACAGCGGTATATCGCTTATACGCCCGACGGAAAAGCAACCCAGGCGCTCGAGGCCTACGCCCGTTACAGCGCCGAGGTGCTGAGCCTCGAGGACAACCGGCTTTGCGAATCCGTGCAGCGCGGACTCGCCTCGCGCGGCTATCGTCAGGGCCGGTTTGTCGTGGATGCCGAGCGCACCGCGTTGAGCGAACACGCCGTTCATCATTTCCATCGGCTGGTGGCCGCGGCGCTGGACCTTTGAGGGGCGTCTACTCGGCGGCGCGGCTGATCACCGGCTCGACGCGATTCAATTCATCGAGCGGAATATGGCAGGCGATGCGGTGGCCGCTCGCCGTGCGATGCTCGGGCGGCGGGGTGGTATCGCAGATGGCGCCGACCTTGCGCGGACAACGGGTGGCAAACGGACAGCCCGCCGGCACGTTGCGCACGCTGGGCAGATTGCCCTCGAGAATGATTCGCTTTTGCTTGAGATCCGGATCGGGCACCGGCACCGCCGATAGCAGGGCCTCGGTATAAGGGTGGTAGGGCGGCTGGAAGACATCCTCCACGTCGCCGAATTCGACGATCTTGCCGAGATACATCACGGCCACGCGATCGGCGAGATAGCGCACCACCGAAAGATCGTGGGAGATGAAGATCATGGTCGCATCCCGGTTCGCCTGCAGCTCGATCAGTAGATTGATGATCGCGGCTTGTACCGAAACATCGAGAGCGGATACCGGCTCGTCCGCCACCACCAGATCGGGATCGCCAGCCAGCGCGCGGGCGATGGCGACGCGCTGCTTCTGGCCGCCGGAAAGCTGGCGCGGTTTGCGGTTGATAAAATCCGCCGGCAATTTCACAGTCTC